>Ga0190367_1000450_pt1 | contig 30292 bp, 24 predicted proteins | sample 4872181011_MG_FD_171838 | JGI IMG/M metagenome (GOLD analysis project Ga0190367, IMG submission 171838) | Hydrothermal vent microbial mat bacterial communities from Southern Trench, Guaymas Basin, Mexico - 4872-18-10-11_MG | ecosystem: Environmental > Aquatic > Marine > Hydrothermal vents >...
GGGAGTGAAGATTTTGCAGGAAGAGGTGGTGCAGGCTCAATTTTAGCTCAGGCACATAATGTAGTGGGAATAATTGCAGGAGGAAAAATAAAGCCTAAACTTCCTGAAGTAATTCTTAATATTAAAAACTTTAATGAATTTTTTAAAAAAATTACAGGTAGGGAGTTTCTCAATGCTGTTAATATAGCAACTACTAAATATAGACTTGATCCTAAAATTGGGGTAGGAGGAACATTTGGTTCTAATTATCCTCATTATAAAGAATGGCTTCCTACTTTTTGCTATAATAGTATTTATTTAAAAAAAGAAATTAGAAGGAAAATTTCTGATATAATTTTAAGAAATTACTGGGGACCTTTTAAAGAAGAAACTTTTATAAAAACCAGAAATTGGAAAACTTGTGGAGAGCCTTGTCCTGTTGCTTGTAAAAAAATTTGGAAAAGAAAAAAAGTAGATTATGAGCCTTTTCAGGGAGTTGGTCCTTTAATAGGAGTTTTTGATCTTAAAGATGTTTCTAAAATTGTTGAGATAATAGATAATGCAGGTCTTGATGCTATTACCACAGGGCACATAGTTGCTTTTCTTTTAGAAGCTGTAAGTAAAGGATTAATAACCTGTGAAGAATTAGAAATTTCTTCTTTTCCTAATCTTGACCCTTTGATCCTAAATCCAGAAAAATGGCGTATAAATGGAGTGTTAGCTATAGAAATTATTCAAAATCTACTTAGCAAAAAAACTCAGATCTTAAAAGATATTGCAGAAAAAGGATTAAGAAAAACAATAAAAATTTTGGATCAAAAATTTGAAAGAAGGATTGAAAAAGTTGGAATATCTTTTAAAGACATAGCTCTTTATCAACCCTATGGAGAAGATGGGTATATGACCCCTAATTTTTACTGGACTCCTGGTTTCTTTGTGCCTATTTTTGTTTCTGGAAAATATTGGACTGAGTATGGTTTAATTTTTACAGAACCAGAAGAATTTGCAAAATTAGTTTATGAAAGAGCTATTAAAGAGCTTGCTATTTCTAATGCAGGTTTTTGTAGATTTCATAGAGGATGGGCTGAAAATTTTCTTAATAAACTTTATGAACTTTTTGGAATAGATGAAATTGAAGAAAGAGTTAAAGAAATTTACAAAAAAATAGCTTTATATAATCTTAAAGCAGGTTCTATTCCAAGACCTTTGGAAGGAGAGAAGGCTATAGATATTTTAAATACCTTAGCAGAAGAACTTCGAATTCAAAGATGGGCAATTAAATTTTCTAAGAGCAAAAGAAGAGCCTATCAAGAATGGTTTGATAGATTTTTTGTTACATATATTTATTATGTAGGATTGGATTTTTCTTCTCTACAATGAAAATATCATAATAGGTTTCGGCAGTAGATGTAAAGGTATGAAGATAAAAAATATCTTATTAACCCTTGGTTTTGTATGTTTTATAAATATAAATTATCCTTTGCAGAGCAGTAAAGTGGGTAAAAATTGCAATGAATACTAAAAGAGGGATACAGAGATCAAAAATAAGAGCTACAATTAAAAGAAAAATTCTTTCAAATCTGGTTAAAAGTCCGATTTTACAATTAAATCCTACTCCTTCTGCCCTTGCTCTGGTATAACTAACCATTAAAGAACCTGTTATAGCTAAAAAACTTAAAATAACACCATAAATTGAATTTTGATTTAAAAAATAATAAGTAAAAGCTAAAAATAAAAAAATTTCTCCATATCTATCAAGAGTAGAATCTAAAAAAGCACCAAAGGAGGTAACTTTTTTAGAATATCTTGCAAGTAAACCATCTATTGCATCAAGAGGAGCAAAAAGTAAAAGAAAAATTCCACCAAGCAAAAGTTTTCCATAAGCAATAAAAATAGAGCTTATTAAAAAACCCATAAGACATGTTATTGTAACAGTGTTAGGATGAATACCCCAAGAATCTAAAATTTTAACTATAGGCAAAAGAAAAGGTTGAGAAATATTTCTTATAGTTTCATTAAAAGCTAATTTTGCCATAAAGGTTTTTCCAAAATTCTATATTGTATAGCTTCTGCAATATGATGTTTCAATATTATCTCAGATTCTTCCAAATCTGCAATAGTTCGAGAAACTTTTAGGATTTTATGAATAGAACGAGCTGAAAAATTGAATTTATCAGCTACCTTTTCCAAGAATTCTTCAGCTTTTGGTTCTAAGATGCAATACTTTTTAATTTCTTTAGGTTTAAGCTTTGCGTTTATTTTTAAGGAAGAACCATATCTTCTGGATTGTATTTCTCGAGCATTTATTACTTTTTCTCTAATAGTTTTAGAATCTAAAGAACTTTTAATATTTTCTTTTATTAAATCTTTAAATTCTACAGGTGGAATTTCTAAATGAATATCAATTCTATCAATTATAGGTCCTGAAAGTTTACTTCTATATTTTTTAATCTCCTGATAAGTGCATTGACAGGGTTTAGTAGGATGTCCATAATAACCACACCTACATGGATTCATAGCGCAAATAAGCATAAATTTTGCTGGATAGGTTACTGTAAAACTTGCTCTGGTAATAGTAACTTTCCCATCTTCTAAAGGTTGTCTTAAAGCTTCAATAACATCTTTTCTAAATTCTGGAAATTCATCTAAGAATAATACCCCATTATGAGCAAGGCTTATTTCTCCAGGTTTAGGATGTGTTCCTCCTCCTATCATTCCTGCTTCTGAAATCCCAAAATGGGGATTTCTAAAAGGACGAGTTAAAATAAAAGGTCTTTCAGAAGAAAGAAGCCCAGCTACAGAATAGATTTTTGTGGTTTCTAAAGCTTCTTCATAGCTCATAGGGGGAAGAATTGTTGGAATTCTCTGAGCAAGCATTGTTTTTCCTGCTCCAGGTGGACCAATCATTAAAAGATTATGTCCTCCTGCTGCAGCTATTTCAAAAGCTCTTTTAGCTAATTCTTGCCCTAAAACATCAGCAAAATCTTCTTCATATTTAAATTCTATATCCATTAAGATTTTAATTTTTTCCTGTTGAGGCACAAAGTCTCCTCTCAAGTAATCTGTAACTTCTCTTAAATGTTTTACTCCTAAAATTTTAAAATTTTTTATCAAAGAAGCTTCTCTGAGATTTTCATAGGGTATAATCACTTCTTCCAATTTTAATTCTTTTGCTCTGATTACTGCTGGTAGAATACCTTTAGTGCTTTTTATTCTTCCATCTAAAGCAAGTTCTCCTAAAAATGCCCTTTTAGTTAGGTTTTCTCTGGGAATTATTTCCATTCCTGCTAAAAGAGTAACTGCTATAGCAAGATCAAAACCACTTCCCTCTTTTTTTAAATCTGCTGGAGCAAGATTTATAGTAATTTTCTTATTAGGTAAATGAAATCCTGAATTTTTTAAAGCTGATCTTATACGTTCTCTGCTTTCTTTAATAGAGCTATCTGGTAATCCTACAATGATAATTCCTGGAAGACCCAAGCTGAAATCAGCTTCTACTTCTACTGGAAAGGCTTCTATACCCAAAATTGAGAAACTTAAAGTTTTAGAAAGCATGTTTTATAAAATAAAAAAAATTACATTAAATAAAAAAGGCCATAAGGTTTAGCACCCTATGGCCCTTTTTTTATTTTAAATAATTTTAAATTTCTATCAATTAACCACTTAATCCAAGTAAGGTGATAACTTTGGGTAAAATAGGATTGGCATAAAGTAATATTAATGCAACAACCAGAGCATAAATAGTAAGAGATTCTATAAGAGCAATACCAAGAATCATGGTAACTGTAAGTCTTCCAGCTAATTCAGGATTTCTGGCAATACCTTCACAAGCACCACGGGTTGCATGTCCCATTCCAACTCCACAACCACATGCAGCTACACCTACACCTAAACCTGCTGCAAGAACTATAGCACCAAAGAATCCAAATCCAGTAACCATTTTAGTTGTTTCTGCTGCTAAAGCTACTAAAGGACTAGCAAAAATTAAACTAAATAATACCAAAATTCCTAAAATTACTCCTTTTCTCATACCTCTCCCTCCCTTTTAAAATTTTTATTTTAGTTAAACTTTTACCAGAAGAGTTTTTACTCCCCTGGTAATAATTTATTTAATTTATTATAATTTATTTAACTTATTTAATGATGTTCTTCTACTGCTCCAGCAAAATAAGCTAAACTTAAAAGTACAAAAATAAGTGTTTGGATAAAGCTTACTAATACTCCGAGAAGCATAATTGGTAAGGGTGCGAAAAACTTTCCAGCAAGCATAGTTAACAATCCAAGAAGCAACTCTTTAGAAACAAGGTTCCCAAAAAGTCGTACAGAAAGAGATATAATTCTTCCTATATGGCTGAAAATTTCAGTAGGTAACATCAAAGGTGCAAGCCAAGGAATCGGACCTAAAAAATCTTTAAAATATCTGATTCCTTTATATCTTAATCCAAGAAGATGATAATATACAATGGTTATTAAAGTTAAACCCAAAGTTACATTTATATTTGCAGTGGGGGATATAAAACCAGGAATTAATCCTAAAAGATTACAAAATAAAATATAAAGGGCAAAAAATACAATTAAAGGATATACTAAGGGAACAATATTGGGTCCATGATCTTCTCCATGAGGTACGTTCTCTTTAGTAAAATCATATAATGTTTCCAATGTAAATTCCCAGAAATTTTGCATTCCACGAGGTATAAATTCTTTTTTTCTTGTTCCAATAAAAGCCAATATAATCAAAAGTAAACAAACAAAATAACTGTAAACCATGTGAGGAGCAAAAACTTTAGCTAAAACTCCATATTTATCTGCATGTTCATAATAAACAAATCCTGAAGGAATCCCAAGTTTTTCCAAAATTAAACACAAAAATAATATAGGATGTTCCATATCTTACCTCCTCCATACTAAAATTCTATTAAATATAAGATATTTCAAACTTGCTAAAATTAAGTAAGTATATATTAAAAAAAATGCTGCTAAAATAAAAACAGGATGCAGTTTAAATATACTAATTAACACAAAAAGCACAATTCCAGTAGCAAAAAGTTTTAAATAAATTTTGAAAATAAAAACATTCTTTTCCTTTTCAATAGAAAAATTCTTTTTAACTTTTAAATTTTCTTTAACACGTTTTATAAAAGTAATCCCTTCTTTTTTGGTACTTCTAAAATTTAAGTAACCTAATAAGCCCCCAGATAAAAAAGAAATACTCCATATTAAATTTTTACTAAAAAATAAACATAATAAAAAACCTAAAAACACTAATATTAACATAGAAATTTCTATTTTTTTAAAGAAAAGTTCAGGATTATCAAGATTTACCATTTTTCCCTACATCCTTCATTCTTTTTTTACTATACCAAATAAGATTTCTTATTCCACCTGCTGCACCAAAAATAATAAAAACTGTAGTTATCCAAGGAAAATATTTTCCTTTAAATACTTTCTCATCTATCAGCCAACCAACTATAGCACCAGCTATTATAGATGCAATAACTGCAATGCCAATACTAAAACTTTCAATTAAAACACTAAATAAAAACTTAAAAGTGCTATCTTTCTTTTCTTTCAATTTAAATGTATTTAAACTGGTTTTTTTCAAAAATCAACTATCAAAAATTGGTAAAATTAACCATAATATAGAATATATTTAAAAAATCAGATTTTAATTTTAATTTTTTTAAAATTTTGGTCTCTTGCTATTAAAAAACTCTTTAACCTGTTCTGCAAAAGCCTCAATTCTCATCTTAGTTCCCAAAGATTTTTGTCCATCACAGGGAACAGTTAGGGTAGGAACCCTTATTCCTTCTCCTTCTTTTATTTTTTTCAGAACAGCAGTTACTACATTTCCTGGCATGCAAGCAAAAGGAATAACATTTATTATACCTGAAGCACCACGATGTAAATATTCCACTGCTTTCCCCACTGAAAGAAGAACCTCTCCTCCTTCAAATTCTGGATGAACATATTTTTTAGTTAAATTCATAAGCTCTTCTACATCCAGATCTTCTGCTGTATCAAGAACATCTTTAACAAGATTTATAAATTTCTTTTCTTCCCATTTAAGATATTGAGTTTCTATTATATACCTTAGAACTGTTCTAAACCATCCCAATTTTTTAGCCCATCTTTTGGAAGTATAATTTATAAAATATATCCATTCTGTAACAGGAGGAAGCCATACTTCAAGACCAAGATCCTCTAAAAATCTATATAGATTCTCATTAGCAAATCTATTATTTCTAACATAAATTTCTCCAACAACTCCTACCACAGGTCTTTCTTCATCTTTTACAGATACATTTTCAAAAGCTTCCTTTATTTTTAAAAGTGTTTTTAACATATCTCCTTTTTCTTCCACTGTCTTTTCTATCTCTTTAAGTGATTCTCGATAAAGTTTTTCCACTTCCTTTTTATTATATGCATAGGGTCTTGTTTCTCTAAAAAGTTTGTCAAGAATATCTACTGCTACAATCCCTCTCCATGCAATTTTCATAAAGGATCTTCCTAAGATATCAAGGTCTTCATAAAATTTCATATCTTGCTGTAAAGAATAAACTGGCATGTTTATACCAAGATCCTTTAGAAGTTTTTTATGAAATCTATTATACTGACCAAATCTGCAAGGTCCTCCACTATCAGGCATGAAGAAAATACTTTTATCAGGGTTAAAATTAGGAGAATTAATAAGTTTTAATAAATCACCAGTGGTTAAAATAGTAGGATAACATTCTTTTCCAGAGGTAAATTTTCTTCCCAGCTCTAAACTTTCTTCATCTGGTTCAGGTAAAACTTGAGCATTTACTCCACAAGCTCTAAAAGCTGCAGCAAGAGCTTTAGCATGATCACACATATAGGGAATATATATTGTTCGATTATCTGAAGGACAAGCTTTAACAATTTCAAAAGGTTTAGGAATTGGATAATATTTAACTTTATTTTTAATACTATCTACAAAAGCCTCAAGTCTTGTTACTACTCCAGCTTCAGCACTATGTTCATCTACCTCAATTTCAATGTAAGGTTTTTCTCCTAATATATCTTTAAAAAAATGCTCAATAAAAGAGTCTGGTCCACACGAAAAATTGGTGAAATATATTGGGAATAAATTTGGAGTTTCTCTAATTATATGAGCTGCAAGTAAAAATCTCTGTCCATACTCCCAATACATTCCCTCAAGAAAAGAAACATCTTTTACTTCTTCTAAAGGTAACATATCTACTGGAAGTCCTACTAATCCAAGTTTTCTTATTTTGTAATGAATACCAAGATTTGCACCTGGATCAAAAGCATTATAAGGTCTTCCAACTATAACTAAAATTATTTGATCTTTAAATTCTTTTAAAATTTCTTTACCTCTTTGTTTTAACCAATGATGAAAATCTTTTTGAGCTTCTTCTCCAATTTTCCAAGCTTTTTTAACTTTATCTACAGATTCTTCAAGATGATGAGCTAAATTTTTGATTTCTTCATTTAAAATTATACCTTTTCTTCCAAGATGTAAGACAGGGGTTAAAAGATTAGCTCCTAATTCTGAAAATTTAATAGAGGCAGGGCTTATCCAGGGGATACTTTGAACATAAGGACAAACTTTACCTATTTCAAGAGCAGGATGTTCAGGAGGAAGATCTGTAATCTGAGGTAAAAAGATGTTTTTTACTCCTAATTTCAAAAGAGCATTTATATGTCCTATGGCAATTTTTATAGGAAAACAGGGCTCAGCAGGTGTTATTTCACATCCTTTTTTGATAATTTGTTTAGATGTAGGGGGAGATAAAACTACTTTATATCCTAATTCTTGGAAAAAAGTAGCAAAAAGGGGTAACCATTCATAAAATTGCAAAATTCTCGGTATACCTATAACTTTACTTTCAGAAAAATTACCCTCTACAGGTTTAACATAAGATAAAAGTTTTTTTTCTCTTTCTAAAGTTAAATTTGGTATATATTCAGGAGGCTTTCTATAATCTAATTCATATCTTTCACATCTTCCGCCATAGTAATAAGGTTTTCCTCCTTCTATACTAACTTGATGAATTTCACATTGATTTGGACATCCTTTACATTCAAAAGATTTAATACTATATTTAACATTAACTAAATCAAATCCTTTAAACCTGCTTTTATCTTTAACTTCTTCTTTTGCTAAAAGAGCAACTCCAATTGCACCTGTAACTTCATGATGAGGTGGAACTATTACTGGTTTTCCCAGGATCTTTTCAAAAGCAGCAACAACACCTTTATTAAAAGCAACAGCTCCTTGAAAGAAAATTTTATTTCCTATTTTACGATCTTCTACAACTTTATTTAAATAGTTATAAACAATGGCATAACAAAGTCCCGCTATAAGATCTTCCTTAGGAAGCCCCTGTTGCTGATAATGGAGAAGATCAGACTGCATAAAAACAGTGCATCTTTCTCCAAGTTTAAGAGGAGCATTACTTTTAAGTGCTATATCACCAAATTTCTCAATAGGTATTCCTAATTTAACTGCTTGTTCTTGTAAAAAAGAACCTGTTCCAGCAGCACAGGCTTTATTCATAGCAAAATTGGAAACTGTTCCTTTATCAATATAAATGTATTTAGAATCTTGTCCTCCTATTTCAAAAATAGTATCAATTTCAGGATCAATAAAAAGGGCACCATAGGCTTGAGCTGTAATTTCATTTCTTATTACATCTGCACCTACAAAATCACCAGTTAAATATCTTCCTGAACCAGTAACTCCTACACCTTTAACTTCAACTCTAAGTGGTAATTTTTCTCTTAATTCAAGAATTCCCTGTTTAATACTTTCTAAAGGTTTTCCCTGATGAAGCATATATACTTTAGCAAGAAGATTTCCTTTCTCATCAATGGCAACAAGCTTTGTGCTAACAGACCCTACATCAATCCCTAAATAAATTTTTACTTCTTTTTGATGTATTTCTAAATAAGTTTTCTTTTTATACTTTTCAGCTAATTTTTTAGATATTTCTAAAGAGACAAAAGGAGTCAAAACCGGATGCCTTGGTGGATTAAAGACTCTTTCTTTTAAATAGGCTCTTAAAATTTCAGAACCTTTATACTCAGAAAATGCTTTTCCTTCTAATCCATAAAATGCAGCTCCAATTGCTCCCATTATTCTATAGTATTCTGGAATAATTAATTCATCATCTTTAAGTCCAAAAACATCTTTTACAGCTTTTCTTACTCCTAAATTTGCAGCAACTCCTCCTTGAAATATAAGGGGAGGTAACACTTCTTTTCCTTTAGCAAGATTACTTTTAAGATTTCTGATAATTGCATAGCATAATCCTGCAATAATTTCTTCATCTGGAACAGCTGCTTGCTGAAGGTGTATCATATCTGATTTAGCAAATACTGTGCATCTTCCAGCAATTCTTGGAATATTTTTAGCTTTTAAAGCTAAGCGAGAAAATTCCTCTATAGTATATCCAAGTCTTGCTGCTTGTTGTTCTAAAAAAGAGCCGGTTCCAGCTGCACAAAGAGTATTTAAAGCAAAATCTTCAATCTCTGGAACTCCCCTTTCATGAGTAATAAAAATTAATTTGGAATCCTCTCCACCTATATCTATAATGGTTTTTACCTGAGGATAAAAGAAAGTTGCAGCTTTGGCATGTGCCATTACCTCATTTATAAATGCACAACCAAGAATTTGAGATATAGTTTTACCAGCAGTTCCTGTACAGGTTATTCCAGAAAATTCATAGTTAAATTCTTTTTCTATTAAAGATAAGAATCTTTCAGCAGTCTCTATAGGTTGTCCATTAGTTTTCTCATATTTCCAAAATAAAATGTTTTTATTTTCGTCAAGAACAGCTACCTTTGCTGTTCCTGAACCTACATCAAGACCTACATACTTCATAAAAAATTTTCTCAAGATAAAAAGTAGAATTTATTTATAATAAATATTAATCAAATTGATAAAAATTTTCAAGCTAAAATAAAATTGTTGTCTTGTAAAAATATTTTAAATTTTAAAATTATATTTTTAATTGTGTTTTTATAACTATGCAAGCAGTTGTAAAGGTCGAAAAGATTATTTTTGGTGGAAATGGTCTTGCTCGTCTTCCAGATGGGAAAGTAGTGTTTATTCCCTATGTGATTCCTGAAGAAGTTTTACAAGTAAGAATAGTCAAAGACTATGGAGATTATGCCGAAGCAGAGGTAGAAAAAATTTTGGAAGCATCACCTTATAGAAGAAAAGCACCTTGTTCTTATTATGGTATTTGTGGAGGATGTCAACTTCAACATATTGTTTATTCCTATCAGATTAAAATTAAGGAAGAGATACTTTTTGATACATTTAAAAGACTTGGTTGGAAAGATGAGATTCCTTTAGAAAAAGTAGTTCCATCTTCTAAGGAATTTCATTATAGAAATCGTTTAAGATTTCATGTAGAGAATGATAAATTTAAAATGGGGTTTGTAAAAAGAAAAACACATGAAGTTTTAAAAATCGAGAAGTGTTTATTAGGAGAAGATATACTTAATAAAGTTATTGCTCAACTTTATAAAAATCCGTCCTGGATAAAGCTTTCTTATTACAGCAAAAGAATAAAAATTGAAACCTCACCAGAGGAAGGTAAGGTTACTTTAATATTCTGGACATTAGTAGAACCTTTTAAAGAAGATATAGAAGAATTGCTTAGTATTGAAGAACTAAAGGCAGTTTTTTACTGGATGAGAGGAAGACGTCCTGAGGGTCCTTTTCCTGAGAGGAGTTCCTATGGAGGAAGAAGAGTATTTAAAAATATAGATAATATTTTTTATTATGTTCAACCTGGGGTATTTGTGCAGGCGAATTGGGATATAAATTGTGCTATTATGAGAACTGTAAGATCTTTAAATCTTTCTTTTGAGAGAGTTCTTGATCTTCATGCAGGGATGGGAAATTTTCTACTATCTTTTTTATTTAATAAAAAAGCTAAGAAATTTTTAGGAGTTGATACAGATTTAAGAGCAATTGAAGATGGGCTCTATACAGCAGAAAAAGCTGGTATTAATGGAAGGTTTGATTTGAGAAACATAAGTGCTATGGAGGCACTTTATGAAGCTGTAAAGGAAGGAGAAAAATTTGATTTAGTTCTTCTTGATCCACCAAGAGGAGGATGTAAAGAGTTAATGAAACTTTTGCCTGAAGTTGCAGAAAAGTATATTATATACATCTCCTGTGATGTTCCAACTTTAGTAAGAGATTTGTTGATTTTAAAGAAACTTAATTACAAACTTATTAAACTTTTTCTCTTTGATATGTTTCCTCAGACTTATCATTTTGAGGTGGTTGCTCTTTTGGAAAAGAAATATTAAGTTTTTTTCCAAGTGCCCAGAGAAGCTGTCTGCAGAATCCTTGTATAATTTTTACTTCTTTTGAAGTAAATTCAAGTCTTGAAAGAAATCTTTTTATATTAGTGAACCACAAAATTTTATTATCATGAGGTATATATTCTATTTCTTCTAAAGTTTTTTCAATTATAGCATACATGATATCAAGCTCTTTATGAGTTGCAAGTTGTGGTTTAGGAATTCTGGGTATACTTGCAGACTGAAAAATCTCGTAAAGAATTATTACTACTGCTTGAGATACATTTAAGGAAGCATTTTCTGTGGTAGGGATAGTAATAACACTATCACAATAGGAAAGTTCTTCATTTGAAAGACCGAATCTTTCATTTCCAAAAAGAATAGCAACTTTATTATTTATAGAAAGCTCGCATATATAAGAAACTAACTCCTTAGGGGTGTGATAGACCATTCTGTGCTTTCCAAGTCTTGCAGTTGTTCCAAATACATAATTAAAGTCCTTTAAAGTAGTTGAAAGATCACGAAAAATTTTCATTTTTTCTAAAATAGGAATGCCGGATTTAGTTGCCATAGCTTTCATTTTTTCTTCTTCTAATGATTCAGGATTAACAAGGATTAAATTAGGGACTCCGAAATTAGCGCAAGCTCTTGCAGTAGATCCTATATTTTCACTATACATTGGATTAACTAATATGACAGTTATATTTGAAAGATTTGCTTTAACTGGTTCAGCAACAGGACGAACTTGCATTTGTTCTTCATTCTATTATACCTATTGACTTTTTCAACCTACTACATGAGGTTACACCATATTTAGAATATGAAATGGTATTGACATCAAATTTTAATGGAATAGTATAACTTTTAATATAAAAATGTTAATTAAGGGGGGGGACTAAATGCAACAGGAACTTCCTGAAATACCTGTAAATTACAAAGATGATTTACACAATTTAGAGTATCTAAATGAGGCAGATTTAATTTTGTTTATGGCAGGGAATCAATTTATGGTGATGGAAGAATTACTTGAGGCTTTTCAAAAAGCCTATCCTGAAGTAAAAAAGATTTTTTATGAAACTTTACCCCCGGGACTTGAATTGAAGCAAATTCTTGCAGGTGGAGCTCGTTTTGGAGATATGGAAATTAAGGTTACACCAGATATTTATACAGCAGTTAATGAATCATCAATGCAAGAGCTTGTAAAAAAAGGATTAGTTAAAGACTATTTTATTTACTTACACAACCGTATTGTATTAATGGTTCCAAAGGGTAATCCAGCTGGAATAAAAAATGTAACTGATCTTGCTCAAGAGAATATCAGAATTTCCCAACCAGGGCTACTTGAAGATATAACTCGCTATATTGTAGAAATGTATAAAAAAGCAGGAGGAGAAGAACTTGTTCATAGAATTATGGAAGAAAAAAGAGCAGAAGGAACAACTATTTTTACATTGGTTCATCATAGAGAAACACCTTTAAGAATTGTAAAAAGAACAGTTGATGTTGGACCAGTTTGGGCAACTGAAGTAATACATGCTCAAAATCAGGGATTACCTGTTGAAATGGTTGATCCAGGAGAAGAACTGGATCAAAGAGACAAAGTAAATTATTACATTACAGCCCTCACTAATGCACCACATCCAGAAAATGCTAAAAAATTTTTAGAATTTATAAAATCTTCTGAAGCTCAAAAGATTTATGCTAAATATGGATTTGTTCCGCATTTCCCTTTTTCATAGCTAAGCTATGAAAAAGCTAAGAAAAAGAATAAGTCTAATTAGATTAATTTTCATTATCTTAGTAGTTTTTATTTCTGGTTGTGCCCCGACTTTAAAGGAAGTTCCAGAAGTTCCTAAAGAAGCAATAGAGGCAGAAAGATTAAAACAAAGAAAAATAGCCCTTTTTACCTATTTTGAAAGAAAAGAAAGATTAAATAATGTTTGGTATAATCTTCTTATTGGTGCAGTTCCTTTTTGTAAGAATAACCTCAGACCAATCTATGGTTTTGAGATCCATGATAAAAAAATGTATAAAAAAGAAGATGTAAAGCTATTAAGAGAAAAATACCTTCTTAATGATAAGCCAACAGTATGGTATGTTCATCCTAATCTGCCAGCCAAAATAGCAGGTTTAAAAGTAAATGATAAGATTTTGAAAATAAATGGTAAAGAACCAAAGAGTGCTCAAGAGGCTATGGAAATTGTAAAAAGATCTAAGAAACTGGATCTTGTAATAGAAAGAAATGGGGAAGTGCTTAATTTAAGCATAATTCCTTTTAAAGGTTGTGATTATGAAGTTTATCTTATTTTTGATGAATCTATTAATGCTTGGGCTGCTCCTCAGAAAAAGGTTTTTGTTACTACAGGAATTATGAGATTTGTTAAAACAGAAAAGGAGCTGGCATTAATTTTAGGACATGAACTTTCTCATCATGTTTTAGGACATATTACAAAAAAAATGGGAAATGTAATTTTGGGCTCAATTATTGACATTTTAATTACATCGGTTACTGGAGTAGATACACAAGGAACTTTTCAACAACTGGGAGGTGTGATTTATTCTAAACAATTTGAAAGAGAAGCAGATTATTTAGGAACTTATATTGCTGCAAGAGGTGGATATGATATAAGTGATGCAGCAGAGATATGGAGACGTATGGCAGTAGAATTTCCTAATGCTATAAGCGAAACATTTCTTGCAACTCATCCAAGCACTCCTGAAAGATTTCTTATTATTGAAAAAACTGTTAAAGAAATAAAAGAAAAAAAGCTTAAAGGAGAGCCTATTTTACCTTCAAATGAATTTTTTAAAAAATAAAAAGAAAAGTTTGTTTTTGCTTTTTTCTTTTTGTTTCATCCAAATGTTTCTTTAACTTACTGTTTCTTGTTCTATTATCTCGGCATCAAACAATTTCTATTGATACAGAAGAAGACTTAGAAGCTATTAAACCTTATCCTTAAAAGATTTTTTGTTGACAAAAGAATACTTGGCATTAAAATACTACTTGGGATTTTTTAAAAATAAATTTTTGTCTTCAAAACAAATTTTGCAGGGGGTTATAAAATGCCTAAGGTAGTGATAGATGGTAAAGAGTATGATACTGAAAAACTCCCCAAGGAAGCATTGGAGTTAATAAATTCGATTCAATTTATAGATAGAGAAGTGACTAATCTTCAAAATCAAATTAAGATTCACCTTTCTGCCCGTAATTTTTACTTCTTACAGTTAAAACAGATACTTTCAAAAAGGCAAGAAGAAAAACAAGAAGAAAAACAAGAAAAGAAACAAGAAGATGTAAATTCTGTGGAAGGAATAATTCAAGACGATAAAATAAAATTTTAAAAGTTTCTAAGGTTTTATTGTGAGAATAATTCGTCTTCCAGCAAAATTTAAACCTTATGTTTCAAAAGAAGAGAAAGAAATTTTAAGGGAGTTTTTGCGTCTTACTCGTCGTTCTTTTTATTTTGCAGGGGTTTTAAGTTTTTTTATTAATCTTCTTATGCTTCTTCCCTCTATATACATGCTTGCAGTTTATGATATAGTTGTGCCAAGCCGTAGTGTAGAGTCCTTAATTGTTATAACTATTCTCATAGTAGCTCTTTATCTTTTTTGGGCTGTGCTTCAAATGCTTCGTAGCAAAATTTTACTTCGTATTCATAATAAGCTTGATAATTTTTACAATCAGAATGTAATCAATGCAACCTTTGAATTTGGTCTTAAATATCCAACCAAAGCATCTATACAGCCCATTACAGATTTTAACCAGATAAAACAGTTTCTTACCAGTCCCACCCTTACTGCTTTTTTTGATCTTCCGTGGGTTCCTATTTATTTTATTACTCTTTGCATATTTCATATTTATTATGGAATTTGGACTATTTTAGTTCTAATTGTCATTATTTCTATAACTATTTTAAATGAACTTACTACTCGAAAAAGTCTTAAAGAGGCAAATGAGAGTCAGATAAGTAGTAACAAGTTTCTTACTCACCTTATTCAGAATGTAGAAATTATTGAAGCTATGGGAATGAGGGAAAGAGTTTATAAGAAATGGTTTGAAAACTATCACAAAAAATATATGGTTCTTTTTCAAAGAGCAAATGATAGAGGTGCGTTTTGGTCTAACTTTTCTCGTGTAACTCGTGTGATGTCTCAATCTCTTATTTATGGAGTAGGAGGTTTTCTTGCTATTAATCTTAAAATTACTGGTGGAATGATAGTAGCAGGAGCTATTCTTCTTGGCAGAGTTCTTGCGCCCATTGATATATTAATAAGTACCTGGAGAAATTTTGTTTCTGCTCGTCTATCTTATCGCAGGCTTTCTCAGCTTCTTCAAGAAATGGAGGCAGTTAAAGCTCCGTCTGTTAAACTTCCCCCTCCTCGTGGAGAAATTTTGGTAAGGAATTTAGTAGTTATTCCCCCAGAAGGTTCAGAGCCAGTTATTAAAAACATTTCTTTAAAAATAAATCCAGGAGAATTAGTAGTTATTATAGGCCCCAGTGGTGCCGGAAAAACTTCTTTTATTAAAGCCTTGTTAGGAATTTGGCCTGTTACTAGTGGAGAAGTATGTATAGATGGTGCTTCTTTATCTCAATGGCCAAGAGAATATTTGGGTCAATTTATTGGTTATCTTCCTCAGGATATAGAGCTTTTTGAAGGAACAGTAGCAGAAAACATTTCCCGCTTTGAGGAAGTAGATTCTGAAAAAGTAATTCAGGCTGCTATGTTTGCTGGAGTCCACGAAATTATAGTGAAATTTCCTAAAGGTTATGATACTTATATAGGTCCTGGAGGTATTACCCTTTCTGCTGGCCAGCGACAGAGAATAGGTCTTGCAAGAGCACTTTACGGAGACCCACGCATTGTAGTTCTTGATGAACCCAATTCAAATCTTGATGATGCAGGGGAAGCTGCTCTTCATCAAGCCCTCTTGAAACTTAAAGAAAAAGAAATTACTACTATTGTGATTTCTCACAAGGTAAGTATTTTAAATATCGCTGATAAAATAGCCATTATTAGAGATGGAGTTTTGGTAATTTACGATAATGCAAGAAAAGTTATAGAAGCCCTTAAAAAAACTCAAGCACATCCAGTAAGAAGATTCATGACGAATTAAAGATTTGATTATGGAATTTGAAAAAAAACCTACTGAAAACACTTTTACTTCCAAAATAGATCTTGATGATAGAAAATATATTCTTATTGGAAGTTTAGTAATTGGTTTGATATTTCTTTTTATCGTAATTTGGGGATTTCTTGTTAAAATAGATACTTATGTAATAGCTCCTGGAAAAGTGATAGTCTCTACTTTTAAAAAGCCTGTTCAGTATCCTGAATGGGCAAGGGTAAGCAAAATTTTTGTAAAAGATGGTGAGTTTGTTAAAAAAGGGGATCCTCTGATTGAGCTTGAGAAGTTTAAAGAAAAAGCTGAATATCAGGTTTCTATGAGAAATTATTATTTTCTTCTTGCTCAGAGAGATCGTCTTTTATCTGAAAAAAAGGGCTTTTCTCGTGTGCATTTTAGTAAAGAATTTTTAAACTGTCCTGATCCTTCTCTTCGCGAGGAATTCATGAATATGCAAGAAGAACTTTTTTATCAGAGAAAAAATCGCCTTTCTGAAACTCTTGCAGTTTTAAAATCCAGAGAGGAAGAGCTTAGACATCGCATAAATGGAATTAAGGAAATGCTGACTATAAAAAAAGAGCTTCTCAAGAATTATGAAAAAGAAATTTTAGACCAAGAAGAGCTTATCTCTCTTGGACTTTCAAACAAGTATCGCCTTTTTGAGCTTCGGAATGCCAAAAAAACTCTTCTTTCAGACATAGAGGATCTTAAGTCTCAGCTCCTTCAACTTCAATCTCAAGTAGAGGAAGTAAAAAAACAACAAGCCCTTGAAATTCGAAATTATCAAAATGAAGTAAATCAACAGCTTGAAGATGTGCTTGGCCGTCTTTCCTCCCTCGTTCCACAGCTTGCTTATGCTGAAGAAAAAATAAAAAAGACTCTCCTTATAGCTCCTGTATCAGGTCAGGTTATAGGTCTAAAAGTGCGGTCTGTAGATGAAGTTGTAAAGCCTGGAGATACACTTCTTTATATAGTTCCTCAGAAAGAAGAGATTTTCATTCTGGCAAAGGTTTATCCAAAGGACATAGATAAGGTAAAGGTTGGTCAGCTTGTGGACCTTCGTTTTCCTTCTTTTATTAGTGTTGCTGCTAATGTAGTGGAGGGAAAAGTAGTATATGTTTCAAGTGACACTGTGCCAGAAGATACTACATCAGAAACAGTCTCTCCTTCCTCCGGAGTTAGACATTTTGAGGTATACGAAACTCATATTTATCTTACTGAAAAGGGTAAAAAGCAATTAAAGAAATACAATTTTAACATTGTTCCTGGAATGCCTGTAATAGCTTATATAAAAGCTGAAAAAGTAACTCCTGTTGAATACCTGTTAAATCCTGTAATAAATCTTTTAAAAGCTGCATTTAGGGCGATTTAATTTATGACACTGCTTAAAACTCCTTTTTTATTATTTTATTTTTTTTTTATTTTAAGTTCTTTTTCGCTTCAGTGCTATGCTTTTGACCTTTCTGCTTTTTTTTCTCGTGTAGAAGAAAGGGACTATCAATTAAAAAATCTTTTGCATCGAGAGAAAGCAGGAGAGTACAGGGTTTATCAAGCAAAAAGTGCTTATTTTCCGAAAATAGATGTTTCTTCTTATTTAGGTTGGGAAAAATACAAGCTTTATTATGGAGATGAGATCTCAAAGTCTCTTCGTTATTACTATTTATCTTTGCGTCAGCCTGTTATTCATTTAGAATTACTTGCTAAAATAAAGGAATCAAAGCTTGCAAACGAAGTAGATGCATTGCGCACTTCTCAGCAGCGTTACTATGCTCGCTATTATGCACTAACCACCCTTATTCACTATCTCACAGCTTCTTCCCGAGAAAAAGTTCTTTCACAACTTCTTCAAGTGGAAAAAGAACGTCTTGTAAGAGCTGAACAGCTTCTTAAAGCAAAAGTAATTTCTGAAGACGAATATATCGCTATTCAAAAAGACTATCATGATGCCCTTGTTTCTCATGAGCAAGTTCTTTCTGATTTAAATGTTTTTTCTTTTATTTTAAAAGAGCTTGTTGGGAACTTTACACTTCCTAATTCTCTATGCATAACATCTGATTTTGTAAATGCTACCAAAGAGCTTTTACCTTCACTTCTTTCTTTGGAATCTCTTTTAGAAAATAACTTTGAAGTCCGCATTGCAAAAAAGAATATAGAAGTAGCTTCTGCTGAATATGATATTCGTAAATATGAGAGATTTCCGAAGCTGGATTTTACTTTAGTCTATTGGTATAGCACAAGCACTGGTACCTCCTATGTAAAGGAAGACTTTAGAGCTGCTTTAAGCCTTGAATTTCCTATTTTTCAAGGAGGTTATTTCTCTGCTCGCAAAGCTGAAGCCTTAGAGCTTAAAAAAGCTGCTGAGGCAGTTTTACTTGATACATTTCGTCATGTGCGCTTTCAGTTCCAACAAAGTCTTAAACGATATCAGCAGTCCTTAAAAAAGTTTCATTCTTTTAGAGAAAGATTACTTTCTGACGAGCACTTACTTAATCTTTATCAAAAGGCTTATTTAACAAGGGCAAAGTCCATTTTTGATGTGCTCTTTCAAAAGTCTGAAGTTCTCAAGGATCAGGATACACTTCTTCAAAGTTTGGATGATCTTCTTACTTCTTATGTGGAGCTTTATTACCTTTCTGCTGAGCTTGAGCCAGAAAATTTGGATTTATTAAATCTTATTTGGCCATCATATTGCCATGCAAAAAAAATTTCTTTTAGAATTTGTAAAAAGAGATCTTACTGAACGTTATGTAGGATCTATTCTGGGAATTTGGTGGTCTTTTTTATGGCCTTTAGTTAATATTTTTATCTATATGGTGATTTTTTCTAAAGTAATGGGAGCTAAAATTCGTTTTCTTCCCTATGCTTATAGCTATGGGCTTTATCTTGCCTCTGGTCTTATTGCCTGGACTGCTTTTTCTAACACAGTTCTTCGCTCAACCACAGTCCTTCTTGAAAAAAAACACATTCTTACCAAAATATCCCTTCCCCTCTGGTTTTTCCCTCTTTCCATCGCCCTTTCAGAGAGTGTTACTTTTTTTATCAGCCTTTTTATTTATTTTTGTGTGCTCCTTTTGATGAAGATTCCTTTGAGTTTTTCTGTGCTTCTTGTGCCTATTGCCTATCTTATGCAATTTATTTTTGCTTATAGTCTTGGTCTTTTTCTTTCTATTTTAAATGTATTTCTCAGAGACATAAAAGAAGTAGTAAACATACTTATGCAATTTTGGTTCTGGTTTACTCCCATTGTTTATGTTGTGCAGATTTTACCAGAAAAAGTATGTTTTTTTATTGAATTAAATCCTGTTTATGCCTTTATTCAGGTCTATCAAAAGGTCTTTGTTACTAAGGAACCTATTAAATTTACTCTTTTTTTCTTCTGGATGGCTTTCTGTTTGCTTTTTTTCTTTTTTTCTCATTATTTTTGTCGTAAGCTTGAAAAGGACGTAAGGGATTTTCTATAACACCCAATATTTGAAAAATTTCTCAAATTGCTTTATAATCAATAAATATCTAAATTACTGAACAAATGATAAAAGTCCAAAACTTAAAAAAGCGTTTTAAATTTTACAAAAAGCCCTCAGACAGGCTAAAAGAGCTTCTTTTTCGTCGCACTTATCATACAGTTTATGAAGCTCTTAAAGGAGTTTCTTTTGAAGTAAAAAGTGGTGAGGTTCTTGGGATTGTAGGTCCAAATGGTGCAGGAAAATCAACTCTTCTTAAAATACTTACAGGAGTTCTTCTTCCTGATGAAGGAAAAGTAATAGTAAGCGGAAGAATTACTGGACTTCTTGAGCTTGGCACTGGCTTTAATTACGAAATGAGTGGACTCGAAAATATTTACATGAATGGTCTTCTCCTTGGCATGACTCGGGAAGAACTTGATGCTAAAAAAGAGGCTATTATTTCTTTTTCTGAGCTTGGTGATTTTATTTACGAACCTTTGAAAACCTATTCTTCAGGAATGGTTATGCGTCTTGCCTTTTCCATAGCTATTCACGCAGATCCTACTTGTTTTGTCGTGGATGAAGCGCTTTCTGTAGGAGATGCTCATTTTCAGCAAAAGTGTATAAAAAAGATTAAAGAATTCAGAGAAAAAGGTGGCTCTATTGTTTTTGTTTCTCATGACTTAAACGCTATAAAAATTTTATGTGATGAGGCTATTCTTCTTCATCAAGGAGAAGTTTTGGAAAAAGGTTCTTCTGAAAAAGTAATAAATGCTTACAACCGTCTTCTTGCTTTTCTTGCAGAAAAGGAAAACAAGATTTTCACCCTTTCTTCCAATAAAGGTTCTTCTAATCCAGCTTACGGCACCCTTGAAGCTACTATAAAAGAAGTCTCTTTCCATGGAGAAGATTCAGGCTCTTCAGTGGTTTCAAGTGGTGAATGGGCATTCATTAAAATAATTTTCAAAGCATTTAAAGACATTTCTTCTCTTACTGTAGGTATTCTTATTAGAGACCGCTTTGGACAGGATGTTTTTGGCGTAAATACTTCTCTTTTGAATAAGCCCCTTTCTATCTCTGCTGGTTCCACTTATGAAGTATTATTTAAGGTAAAAATTAACCTTGCCCCTGGAAAATACACTGTTACTGCTGCTCTTCATCATGGTGAACGTCACACTGAAAAATGTTATCATTGGATAGATTCTGCTACCTCTTTTGAAGTAGCAGGGTTTAAATACAATGCCTTTTCAGGTCTTGTTTCTCTCCCTGTAGAAGTAAGCTTTCAGCCTTGCTCTTAGCTTCTCACCCATATTTTCCCAAGAAAGCTTTTTTTCAGCATACTCCCTTGCCCTATTTCTCAGTTCAGAAAGTTCTTCTTTTTTCTTTGCAAGCTCCTTTATAACTTTTGGAAATTCATTCACTTCAGCTACAAATACCCCTTCCTTTTTTCCTATCTCGTATCCTCTTTTTCCAAAAACCGTAGTAATAACGATAAGTCCATATGCCATGTATTCTGCAAGCTTAACATTTGTGCCTGATCCACTTTCTACTGGATTTAATCCTATATCGCTTGCTTTAAATAAAACATCTTTTTCCTCTTCCTTTAATCTTCCCATAAGCAAAAGATTATCCGGGATCTTTTTTTCTTCCACTCCTAAGCATACATCTCCAATCACAAGAAACAGCACATCTTTCACTTTTTTTGCTATATCTATTATAGCAGATAATGCTTTTATGTTAGGAGGATGATAGCTTCCTGCAAACACTGCTACTATTCTTTCCCTTATCCCGAGCCTTTGTTTAAGTGCCTTTTTTTCTTCTTCAGAAAGCATCCTTATTTTTCTCACATCAACTCCATTTTCCACAACAAGCACTTTTTCCTTCGGGATACCGTAAAGTCTTACTAGTGTTTCTATCCCTTCTCTGCTTGGAGTCCATATAAGTTTTGCTCTTTTCACAGCTTCCCTTTCAAGTTCTCGCACTCTCTCAACCCATTTCTTGCTATTGTAATGCATTTTCTTCTGTTCCACCTCAATATCTGGTGCATCATAAAATACTGGCACTTCCCAATCTTTTATTGCCTCAATGAGGTATGGATGATACAGCACAACCCCAGAAACTTCTTCTCTTAGCTCTTCAAGCATTTTTCTATACTCCACAAAATCTTTCCACCCTTCAGCCATAGCAAGATCCTCTGAGCTAACTCCTGTTTCCTCTTCAAGCTGTTTTCCAAGTTCATAAATCTCTGAAGGTTTTTTTAATACTATCTCAAAAAAGTTTTTACTAAAATGCCTCATCTTGCTTTCCTCACCTGGCGAAAGAATGATGATCTCAAATTCATCAGAAAGAGACCTATAGAGATAAAAAAGCCTTAGCCTCCCTCCAGAGACCAAGGGATAGGTAGAAAAAGGGGGAAGCACAAGAAGTTTCTTTTTTCTTTTTTCCTTTGAAAGAGGAATTTTTCCTACCACAACCATAATTCCTTCTGTTTTTGCTTCCCCAAGAAGTTCCTTGCAGAAGTTCTCCCAATTAATGTGTTTTGTCCTTTCTCTTGCCAGTCTACCCATTTCTATGGTGCTATCCTTATGATCAACGAGCCACTGCATTGCTGAAGCTACTTCTTCTACTTCTGGCTTTATCACAAGTCCTGTTTTTCCATGCTCAACAAGCTCAACAGGCCCTCCTGCATCCTCCACAGTAAGCACTGTCTTTTCACTCTGCATTGCCTCAAGGGTAATCAACCCATAGTCTTCTTCATAAGGAACAAAAGGCACGAAAAGCGCCTTACTATAAAGCTCTATTAATTCCTCATCAGAAACAAATCCAAGAAACTTTATCCTTTTGTCCTCTCTGGCAAGCTCCTTCAGGTAATCTTCCTGTCCCCCGGTTCCTGCAATTAAAAATGGTAACTTGCTTTTCACCTTTTTGTAAGCTTTTATAAGCAAATCAATCCTTTTAAGTCCTTCCAGCCTGCTTACTGTAAAAATATATTCATATCCCTTTGAGCAGAGCCCTTCTAAATTAGTTGGATGATAAATTATTTTTACTTGTGCTCCTTGTGGAAAGTATCCTTTTCTAAGGGCTACAGTTTTTGATATTGCTGCATATTTTGCTCCTTCAAGGGCTATTCTATCAAGTGCTTTTATTATTGCCCTTGTAAGAGCTCCTGGAAATTCCCATGCTTCCTCAGCTTCTCCCATTTTTTTTAAATAAAACAACTCTTCAATCAGTTCTTCTCCTAATTCTCTTTCTATCCATTTTTCCTCAAACACCTTTTCAAGCAATCTTCCCAGGTTTTTAAGTGCTTTATAGCGTTTTATTATTTTCCTCCAGTTTTTGCTCTTTCCACAAAACCTGTAAAGCTCATACACACCTCTGCAGGGATGCTGCATGTATATAAGGCGATTCTTGTGTCCTACCATCCATGCAGGATACTTTGTGGCAATTACTATGTCAAAATGTTCCAAGTTATAGTGATAAAACTTTCTATACCCTTCTATCAAACCCCAGAACTCCTGATCCCTCACAGGCACTTTTATCAATTCAACATTATGAGGAGTATATTTATTTAAATTATAGAACATTCCCATGAAAAGCTTTTCTGCTCCTCCTATGAGAAAGGGTATTGGTGAAGGAGCAACTATGGCTACTTTCATTTCTTTTTTCCTACCCAGAGATAGTTCCTTGAGACTCTGAGGTAATCCTCAAGACTATCAAACCTTACCTTTTTTGCTGGTATAAGTCCTTCTTCTTCATAAAAAAATACTATAGACTCTTCAAAACCTGCTATTTCTCCCATAAATTCAAATGTATCTGGAAACACCGGCACTAAGTGTGAGGGATCCCGGTAAAAGTCCCCAGCCCCTACTAATATGTTTCTTGGATTTGGTGTTTCAAATAAAGCAATTCCTCCTTTTTTAAGCACCCTATACACTTCTTTTAACAACCTGGTTCTTTTTCCTACTGGCAAATGCTCTATCAGGTGAAATCCACTCACTATATGAAAGCTTTCCTCCTCTTGGCTTTTTAAGAACTCAAGTGCATCTTTCCTTTGTACAAAAAATCCCTTTTTTATAAGATCTTTTACCAATATTCTATTTAACTCCACTCCTTCACAGAAAATCCCTTCCTCTCTTAATAGTTCTAACCACTCTCCTCTTCCACATCCTAAGTCAATAGCTTTTAACTTTTCTCTATCAAACCTTGAAATTACTTCCTTTACTAAAGGGAATACCCGCCTTTTAAAATGTTCTTTTATTTTCTCTGGTGATCCCCTAAATCTTTCCATAAAAAGCACTTCTTCCCTCTCACTAAACTCACTAATAAACTCTTCCTCTTCTTTTTCTTCTTCTTTTATTTTCCATTCAAGTATTTTTATTAATCCTATTTTTAACAGCCTATTTTTAAAAATTCCACTTTTTTTAAATACACCTTTCATCACTTTTTCCACTTCTTTTACTGCGACACCTTTTTCCATTCCTTCTTCTGATAAACAAAGCCTTAACACCATCCCTGCTCTTGAAAATTTTCTTTTCCTTAGCATTGAAAAGTAATGCTCTAGTCCCTCAGGATCTGCCTCTCTTTTTAGCACCCATCTATAAGCTTTTTTAACAAACTCCTTTTCTGTAGCAAATCTGTTTTCTTCCAAGAATTCCTTAATGGATTCAGGCTCTTCTTTTATTCCCAGTTCCTTTCTAACAGCTTTTAAAAGCTCTTCTTTTGTGATTTTTTTATATCTCATGAATTATCTCCTCTCACAATAGCACTATCACATTATTTTTAGCCCTTTCAAGTTTACCACTTTCCATTTCTTCCTGCAAATCTCTTAAATTTTCTCTTGACTTTTTTTTTATTTTTGATATATAATTTAAAAATTTTAAAAATTAAATAAAAATAATGCTAAAAATTTTTATTTTAACCCTTGACAAAAAAAAAGTTTTATGTAATCTAAACTTATTAAAATTATTGAAGTTTTAAAGAAAAAAATTTTAAAGGAGGTGTGGTATGGCTTGGCAGGATTACATTGATACAATTCAGAAGATTTACATTGCTTATTATCAAAGACCTGCTGATCCGATTGGTTTAATTTACTGGGCTCAGAGGTTAGACGTAGCTGGGGGTGATCTTACTCAAATTATTGAGGCATTTGCAAATTCAGATGAAGCTAAAGCATTATATGGAGATATTAATGAGAACACAATAGATGATGTGATTGATGCTATTTATCAGGCAGCATTTAATAGATCTCCTGATGAAGAAGGGAAGCAATTTTACATTAATGGTTTTAAAGAGGGTAAGTTTACTGCTGCTACCATTATGCTTAACATTTTAGATGGAGCACAGAATGAAGATCTTATTATTTTGCAAAATAAGATTGAATCTGCGAATAATTTTACAAAGGCAATTGATCCTGAGCTTGATGGTAAGAATTTACTTGCAACTTATGAAGGAAATGAGGATGCTGAGAAAGGAAGGGAATTTTTAAGAGATGTTGGGGCTACAATTGATACAGTTAAGACAATAGAAGATGCAAAGGGTTTTATTAAGGAGAATATAGCAGATGAAGGGGATGCATTGTTAGGTGTAGAAGTAGTTATTGGAAAAGAATTTGTTATGACTCATGACCTTGAAACTTTACAAGGAACAAATAGTGATGACTTATTTAAAGGTATAGTTGATTTTGCTACTCCTGCTAATACAACATTTCAAGCAGGGGATAAAATTATTGGAGGTGCAGGAAATGACAAAGTGGAAGTTATTATTTCTACAGCACCAATAACGGGTGGTATAGTAACTCCGGTAGAAATTTCAGGGGTTGAGACTATTTCTTTTTTAGATGTTACAGGGGGGAATAATATAATTAATGCAATTTATTTTGAAGATAATCCAACAATTTCTGTTGACAATTTAGGAGGTGAGACAGGAATAGATAATCTTTCTCTTAACTCAAAGGTTGTATTTACAGGATTGGGAGATCTTTCTGTTGACTATATGAATGCTTCAGGAAGTGATGATACTGTAACTGTGGAGCTTGAGAATGCAGGAGTTAGTGAAAATAGTGTTTCTAAGCTGTTTATTAGTGATACCGATGATGCGACAAATGTTATAACTTCTACTAACATTGAAAGTCTTATTCTTGATACTACAGGTACTAATTATGTTCAGCTTGGTGGTGCAGGAACTGATGATGATACACTTGCATCTGTTAAGGTAACAGGAGATGGAGAGAATTATATTGTCTTAAAGGATATAGGAGATGGAAATTCTACTAAGGTTGGAGCCCAATTTACATTTGATGCATCTGAAGCTACAGGAAATGTTACTGTAGTTGATAATGCTATCAAAGATGATACTCCTGGTGATTCCGCAGAAATTACCTATAAGCTCGGTTCAGGCGATGATATTGTTGTCTTTAAGGCAGATGCAACAAACGATACAGACTTTAATAATGATAAAATAGATGGTGGAGATGGCACAGATACGATTAAATTTGATATATCAGCAGCTGGTGTTAGTGTTAATTACATCAGTATTAAAGATGCAGACCTTGTTAATGTAGAAAAGATTGTGGTTTATAATGGAACTACAACTAATGCTGCTACTATTGATCTTTCTAAACAGACAGAAGGTTTTGAGATTACTGGAGATGACGGTGGTGATACCATTACTGGTAGTTCTGGTGCTGATACTATAGATGGTGGAAAAGGTAATGATACTATAAAAGGTGGTAATGGAGCAGATACTTTAACTGGTGGTGATGGTGCAGATACATTTATTCTTGATTCTCCATTTAATGCTGTTGATAAGCTTACTGATTTTACAAGTGGAATTGATATGATTAAAATAGATCTTACTACAGAAGGTGCAGTAGGTGCTTTGGGAGCAGGCAAATTTGGAGGAGATAATGCAATAGATTCAGCTTATACCTCGACAGGAGTGATGTTGAGAGTTTTAAAATTTTCAAAATTTGATACAGGTGGAAGATTGGTAAAAAATGTTACTACATTTCTTGGACCTCTTCCTGGTACTGCAAGTAGCTCGCTTACAAATAAACTGTGGTTGAAAGGAAAATCAATTAGTTTTGGAACCAAGACTATTAAACTTGTTACCACAGGTGGTACTAAGAGTATTAAGAGTCTAACTGCTACTCCTATGGTAAGGGTTTTAAAGACTGGGGTTCTCTTTTTCTACGATACAGATGATTATGTGCTTAAGATGTATGGAATAAAGGTTACAGCTAAAACTACAGATGCAAATATAGATAAAGTATCTGTACTTACAGCTAAGACAATTGCTCAGTTTACTGCTGGTCATGATCCAGCAGCTACAGATATAATGATTTTTTAAATTTTACTTTTAAATAGCTTCTTTAGCGGGGTGGCTTTTAAGCTTCCCTGCTTTTTAATTTTTTTGAGTTATGTGAAGTTTGAGTTAATAAAAATTTTTATATACGAAGAAGTTAAAAGATGTCATTAATCTTTTTAATTAAGGAAAAGTAAGAAAAGCTGAAAAAACTTTTGTAAGGCTTACTAAAGAAGATCCTCAAAATTTTTAGTTTTATTTTTATTTTGTTGTTATTTTTAAAGTAAAAAAGAGACTTTCAAAAAGCCTTTGAGTTTGCTAACAAAAGTAATTTCACTTAATCCTAAGTTTGTAGATGGATATAACTTTTTGGGGGACTTTTTACGAAAGCGGAGATATAGACAAGGCTGTAACTTATTTTAAAAAGCTTTGTCTTTGAATCTTAATTATCTGCCAGCGTGGAACAATCTTAAGTTCTGTTACAAGGTAAAGAAAAATTTTGAACAGGCTAATTTTGTTTTGAAAAGGTGGAATCCTTAAATCCGAATTATGCCGATACTTGGAACAATCTTGGTATTCTTTTAAAAGGCATTAGAAAGAAAAAAGAAGCTATAAAGTGTTTTAAAAAGGCTCTTGAAAAAAATCCAGTTCTTAGAGGCAAAATTAAACCTTGGTCTTTCCTTTTGTGAAGAGGGAAAGTTGAGGAGGGTATAAAGCTTTTGCAGGAATGTTATAAAACACATCCTCGAAATCCTAAAGTGTTGCATTCCCTGGTAAGTGTTTTGATTGAACGTAAGAGATTTGATGAAACAAAAAACTTTTGCGTCAAACTCTTTCAATAATACCAAACTTTATAGATGCAAGAAAGAATTTAGTCAGACTTCTTTATTTAAAAGGCTGCATGAAAGAAGTATTGGAAGAAATGAAAGTTGTTTTTATTCTTAAAGGAGTAAATAAATCTGTGAATTACTTCTGTCTTGGAAATACTTTTGCTGCTCTTGGCAAAAAGGACGAAGCTTTTGATTGTTATATTAAAGCTCTTAATCTTGCCCTTGACTATATTCCAGTTTACAGGCAGATTTCTCTTATTCACAGATTTAAAGAAGGAGATAAGCTTTGCAATAGATTTTTTGACCTCGAAAAAAGGCTACCAGAACCACTCGCGTTGATTTCAAGATTGAAGGATATTTTGCTCTTTACAAATTTTACGAAGATCTTGGAGATTATAAAAAGCTTTTCTTATTTGAAACAAGGCTGTGATTTAAAGAGAACCCTTTTTAATTTTAGCATTGAGGTAATTGAAAGAAATACAGAGAAAGTGATGAAAATATTTACTGAGAAAGTTGTGGAATTATCAAAGGGATATGGTTGTTCTTCAAAGTGCCTGTATTTATTTTAGGTATGCCTCGTTCAGGAACTACTTTGGTTGAGCAAATTCTTGCAAGTCATCCTGATGTTCACGGTGGAGGAGAACTTCTTTTTTATGAATAACTGTGTTAAAGGACTTCGTATAGGTAATTTAGTTTTTGAAAATCTGCAAAATGGAAAGTTTTTGGATGCCCCTTTATAGTTTTTGAGGTAGGATGGCGTTATCTTCAAAAATAAGACTCCTTAATTATGAGGCACTAAGAATAACAGACAAAACACCCACCAATTTTTTTCTTTTAGGAGTAATTGCTTTTTCATTGCCTGAGGCAAAGATTATTCATGTAAAGAGAAATGCAATGGATACCTGTTTTTCTTGTTATCGAACCTTATTTGTAGATGATCATGAATGGAGCTATAATCTTGAGGAACTTGGAAGATTTTATTTATTGTATGAACGAATTATGGAACACTGGAGAAATTGTTTAATGGATGTTTTTTAGAAATTCAGTATGAAGATTTAGTTGATAACTTTGAAAAGAAGCAAAAAGAATAATAAAATATTGTGAACTTGAATGGCATCCTGAGGGAGAGACTGTCATCCATTTGTGTAAATTTTATTATAGCCTATCCTCAAATAAAATCACTATCTGGCTGTAGATATGTGGCCAATCCTTAATCTTGGTCCATTTACGTTCCAGCTTCATAGCTGCCATATATAAACATTTTAACAAAGATTCTTCTGTGGGAAATACCCTCCTACCTGCTGTTGCTTTCCTAAATTTGCTATTTACACTCTTTATAATATTTGTAGTATACATAACCCGTCTTATTTCTAATGGATATCTGAAAAATGCTGTAAGTACCTCCCAATTTGTCTCCCAACTCTTACCACATGCGGATATTTTTTACCCCATTTAGCAGAAAATTTCTCTAACTCCTTTTTTTGCTTCCTCCAAAGTAGATGCTCCAAGATACATACTTCAACGAATTCCTAATCTGATGCACCACACACCTCTGAATATCTGCATGCGGAAAAACTGATTCTATAGCCTTCTCCAACCCCTTTAAACCATCTATGCTAAATATAAAAACATCCCTAATCCCTCTTGCCTTAAGATCATTTAATACCTTTACCCAAAATCGACTTGATTTACTTCCATTTGTCCAAAATCCTAAAATCTCCTTATATCCTTCAAGATCTAATCCTATTGCCACATAAACAGCTTTACTTTTAACTTGCCCCTCCTCCCGTATCTTATAAAAAAGACAGTCTATCCAAATCAAAAAATACTTATCCTTAAGTGGTCTATTAAGCCATTCCTCAATCCTCGGAAGTATCCTATCTGTTATCTTAGAGATTAATGATGGACTTACATCAAAACCATACATCTCTGAAAGAATTTCCTGAATATCTCTGGTAGTCATGCCTTTAGAGTAAAGAGCTATGATCTGATGTTCAAGTTCATCCAACATAGTTTGATGTTTCTTTATTATTTGAGGCTCAAACTCGGCTTTACGATCTCGTGGAACTTTTATTTCTAAAGGTCCAAAAGATGTTTTAATAGTTTTAGAACTATATTCGTTTCGGTAGTTCTCAGTATCTGCTCGTTCATATTTTTTATAACCTAAGAATTCTTCTAATTCAGCCTCAAGAGTTTCTCTAAGAGTTTGCCTAACAAGCTGTTTAATTGTTGCCTGCACTTCATCAGGATTAGATACTTTCTTAACCTTTGCCATGTGCCCACTCTCCTTTTTGTAATTTTTT
>Ga0190367_1000451_pt1 | contig 30292 bp, 29 predicted proteins | sample 4872181011_MG_FD_171838 | JGI IMG/M metagenome (GOLD analysis project Ga0190367, IMG submission 171838) | Hydrothermal vent microbial mat bacterial communities from Southern Trench, Guaymas Basin, Mexico - 4872-18-10-11_MG | ecosystem: Environmental > Aquatic > Marine > Hydrothermal vents >...
TATACGATGAGGGAGGGTGGGGAAAGGAAGCTATGATAAGGCTACTGGGGGAGAGTGCCGTCGACGTGGTAAATAAGGCTAGGAGGCTGGCTGCCACTATAGTGGAGGGTAAAGCTTAAGTCGAAGTTATAGTTTGCCTAAGCCCACATGAGCCTGGAGGAGAGACTAGCCAAGCTAAGGGCTTGGGCTGAGGAGTACGCTAGGAGCAAGGGCTTTAAGGTCAATCCCGACGAGAAGCTGGTCGAGGCCATATTGAGGGGCTTACTAAGGAACGAAGATAAATACGGAGCCAGGTACTGCCCATGTAGGGTAGTTACGGGAGACCCTGAAAAGGATAGACCTAAGATATGCCCCTGCGCCTGGATGGAGGAGGAGGTTAAGGAGAAAGGTAGGTGCCATTGCGGCTTATTTGTAAAGTGAACGAACAGCTGTTCAAACGGATTCGCACCGGAGGAAGACATATCTGGGGGGTAGCCATAGCCTACATACCTCGTAGAGGTGAACGATCTGAGCGAAGATAAGGAGCTTGAGATGATCAAGCACAGGATGTTAAAGAGGCTACTCAACGAGGCCAAAGAGGAGAAGGTCTTAGATCATCCAGTGGAGGTTAACGATGCAAACCTAGATGATCTTGTTAGAAAACATCCCGTAGTGGTCGTGGATTGCTGGGCTACCTGGTGTCCTCCTTGTAGGATGCTTGAGCCTGTAATAGAGGAGCTAGCTAGGAGGCTGGCAGGCAAAGTAGTGTTCGGCAAGTTGGATGTCGACTTAAACCCCTTGACCGTGCAGAGGTACTCCATCATGGAGGTACCCACTCTCCTAATATTCAAGAACGGGGGCTTTATGGGTAAGGTGATCGGCTACCGTCCCCTACCGCAGCTAGAGGAGATAATAAGGAGGTACCTGGATTAATACAAGGCGAGATGGATGGAAGCCCACGTTGAGAGAGTATCGACTGGGGTAGCTAAGCTAGATGAAATGCTTAGCGGGGGCATACCCAAGGGCTTCGTAGTGGCGGTGACAGGAGAACCTGGGACAGGTAAAACTGTGCTATGCATCCACTTCATAGCTAAGGGGGTGGAGGAGGGGGATAAGTGCATATACGTCACGACTGAGGAGAGTAGAGAGTCCATAATTAAGCAGGCCGCCCAGTTTGGCTTCGACTTTAAAAAGGCCATTCTAGATAAGAGGCTAGTCATCATCGACGCGCTGATGAGGCCTAGTGGGGAGCCCTGGTCGCTTCAGTCATTAAACCCCGAGGAGCTAGTAAACAAGGTCATTGAGGCTAAGAAGTACTTAGGCTATGGGGATGGTAGGCTCGTCGTAGATAGCATGTCGGCCTTTTGGCTTGACGCCCCAGCCATGGCTAGGAGGCACTCCTATTACGTTAAGAAGGTGCTCTCCCAGTGGGGCTTCACCATACTATTGACTTCACAGTATGCGATTACGACGAGCGAGGCCTTTGGCTTCGGGGTCGAGCACATAAGCGACGGCATAATTAGGTTTAGAAGAATGGTTAGGGGAGGGAGGTTAAGGAGGTTCATAATAATAGAGAAGATGCGGCAGACACCCCACGACCTGAGGCTCTACGAGATAGATATTAGAGATGGCGAGGGGCTAGTCATACTGGGCCCCGTCGAGCTTAGGAGGGAGGACGTAGCCTTACCTTGGAGCGTGGTTAGGAAGGTCTTAGAGGCTAAGCGCGAGGAAACTTTAGAGGAAGTTAACGGTTGAGAGCCCAATATTAGTATAACTTATATGTCTTGGAGAGCTTAACACTCGGTGGCGCTTAGACTTGGAGGTCAAGCTGTACGGCAAGCCTAAAGCCGAGGAGCTAGTGATGGTAGCTGGGCTACCGGGTATGGGGTACGTGGCCAAACAGGCCGTTGACTATCTTATAGAGGAGCTTAAGGCCTCCCCCTTTGGCGAAGTCTCCTCGCTCCACCTATACCCCTCGGTCGTGCTGTTTAACGACGGCCTCATGGAGTCGTTCCTCGAGAAGAGGTTCTATAGGTTCTACTTAAGCGAGGTGGGGCGAAGAGGGTTCATATTCTTCACCGGCGAGGCTCAACCCAGCTCAGCTGAAGGACAGCGAGCACTAGCCGATAAAGTGGCTGAGGCTGTGGCTAAGCTAGGGGTCAAGAAGGTCTTTACCATGGCCGCCTACCCGGTGCCCAGGTACGTGGAAGAGCCCAAGGTATACGCGGTAGCTACAAATAGCTCGCTACTCCAACACCTAGTTAGCAAGGGCATCTCCGTAATGCCTGGCAGGAGCAGTATTAGCGGTATGAACGGCCTCCTGCTGGAGTACATGGCCTATAGGGGCGTCGAAGGAGCCTGCTTGTTAAGTGAAACCTACGTGATTGATTCAGCTGATGTCAAGGCGGCCGCTGCCCTCGTTAAGAAGCTTAAGGAAATCCTAGAGGTGGACGTGAACACCGCCAGAATAGAGGAGATGGCTGCTAGGTTCGACGAGGACCTACATAGGCAGTATGAGGGCTTAAGGAAAGCTAAGGAAGTCGAGAAGGGGCTAGGCTACATCTATTAGCGCTTGTAGAGGATAGATAATGTACGACTTAATCAAAAGACACTACCTTAGAGAGGAAGTCCGAGAGGAGATCGCTGACTACGCTAGGGATCGATGGGTCGGGCTACACTGTCAGGCTAGGGATGAGAAGGGGAGAATGTTGCTTGTGAGGTACACCGAGGGCAGAAGACCTCTAACCATAAGGGAGAAGGGAGATGTGCTGAAGGCTCTTCAAAAATACTCAAGGCTAAGGCCTAGAACCTTCTACGCCTCCTCAAACCTATACTGGAAGATGGAGAGGGAGGGTGACGTAGCATCTCTAGCTAACGTTAAGGCCTGCACCCCCTGCTGGGACATAGACAATACGTTCGACAGCTGGAGGAGCACCATAACCGCGTGCCAAGAGATAGTCTCCGCGCTAGATAAGATGGGCGTCGCTAAGTCCGTGTCAGTGTATTGGAGCGGCGAAGGCGCCCACGTGAGGATACACCACGAGGCGTTCTCGCCCGAGCTTAGATCTAAGATACATCCCCTAGACCTAGCCTTCGCCGTAGTCGAGTTCATAGCTAGGAAAGTGGAGCCCAAGATAATTGAAGAACAAGTTAAGTCAGAAGGTAAATTGAAGGTAGAGAATAAGATGGACCCACAGAGGCTCTTCACCTGCCCCTTAAGTTTACACAGAGAGCTAGATGTGGTCTGCGTATGTATACCTCTAAACAAGCTAAGCTCGTTCGATCCTGAATGGGTTAGGCCCGATGTATATAGGCATAGTAGGGATTGGCGTAGATTTGAGGTAGGTGAAGCTGACGAGCTAGCTCAGAGAGCGTATGAGGCAGTGGGAGGATATCCTAGAGCTGTTGGTGGTAGGTGTAGACGTAGAAAGTATCGGAGGGTCGATGAAGCCATTAAAAGTAGCTTAAGTAAGCTTTTGCGGGAAGACCACTTTTAAACCTCAGCCTCCTACAGAATAGGTAGACCTTGACGAAAGTGGAGCTCGACCAGCTAGACTTAAAGATCCTTAAGATGCTATCAAACGACGCTAGAAGGAGTCTTAGGGATATAGCTAAGGAGCTAGGGCTCTCGCCCGCCACGGTGCATAATAGGGTGCGGAGGCTAATCGAAGAGGGGGTAATTAAAAGCTTCAGCCCCATCATAGACTACTCTAAGCTAGGCTACGACCTCACAGCCCTCATACTGCTTCAGGCGGAGGGTAGCCACCTCGTCGAAGTAGAAAACGAGGTAGCTAAGCTTGAGAACACCTGCGCGGTCTACGACATAACCGGCGAGTTTGACATAGCGGTCATAGCCAGGTTTAAAAGCAGAGACGCCCTCAACAAGTTCATTAAGAGGTTATTGAAGATCCCCCATGTTAAGCGCACGTCTACTAGCATGGTTTTGAACGTGGTCAAGGAGGACTTTAAGCTTAGCTTAGAGGAAGAGACCTGAGCGAAAGAGTTAAGGAGCGGGGGTCCTTCAGAGGGTAAAGGTGGCCGGAGACGACTAAGGCCTATAAATGCCCACTCTGTGGCTATGTTCTACCCACTGGGCCATACGATTGGATGTTAGAGCTTGAGGAAAACGGAGGGATCGTCTGTCCAAGGTGTAAGAAGGCGAAGCTGGTGCTAGAGGGATAATTACTAGCAGTAATCATAGTAAAGAGACAAGTTTTAAATACTAGGTATTGGAGAGGAGGGAGATAATTATGGAGGAGCCTAGAGGAGCTGAGACTCTGCGTAGGTATGAGGAGATAAACGAGAAGATTAAGCGTGGAGACGCGGTGGTAATGACCGCGGATGAATTCGTTGAATACGCTAAGAGGTACGGCGTTGAGAGGGCCGCCAAGGAGGTGGACGTAGTCACCACAGGGACCTTTGGCGCCATGTGTAGCTCAGGAGCCTTCCTAAACTTTGGACACGCCGATCCTCCCATAAAGATGTTTAAGTGCTGGCTTAACGACGTCCCAGCCTACAAGGGCCTAGCAGCGGTGGACGCCTACATAGGGGCGACGGCGATAAGCGAGACACGGGGACTCGAGTATGGAGGAGGACACGTCATAGAGGACCTTGTCAGCCACAAGGAGATAGAGCTGAGGGCTGAAGGTTACCCAACTGACTGTTACCCCCGTAGGTACGTTGAGACCACCATAACCATAGACGACCTGAACCAAGCGATCTTAGTCAACCCCCGAAACGCCTATCAGCGCTACAACGCCGCCACCAACAGTACAGACCGCGTACTCTATACTTACTTAGGCACCCTCCTACCTAGGTTCGGCAACGTTATGTATAGCGGGTCGGGACAGCTAAGCCCACTCTACAAAGATAGGTGGCTCGACACTATAGGGATAGGCACACGCATATTCCTTGGAGGAGGAGTAGGTTATGTTATAGGTGAGGGCACTCAGCATAAACCGCAGGATGCCCTAGCCACCTTGATGGTCAAGGGCGATCTTAAACAGATGAAGCCTAAGTTCCTTAGGGGGGCTACCATCCATAGGTATGGGGTCACGCTCTATGTCGGCGTAGGCATACCCATACCCATCATTAACATGAGGGTTGCTAAGTCAGCCGCCGCCTCTGACGAGGAGATCTTCACCGAGATACTGGACTATGGCATCCCCTCCAGGAATAGACCTGTAGTTAGGAGGGTCAGCTACGCGGAGTTGAAGTCGGGAAAGGTGTTGATAGGCGACCGAGAGGTACCTTCATCCTCCATGTCCAGCTTAGCTTACGCTAAAATGATAGCTGAGGAGCTGAAGAAGTGGATAGAGGAAGGATCCTTCCTACTAACTAGGCCCGTGGAGCTCCTACCTAACTATAGCGAGTTTAAACCCATGCCTCTAAGGAGGTATGAGCCGAAGGTCAGGGACGTGATGACAACGAAGGTGGTTAGCGCTAGGCCTGAGGATGGACTCAAGGACGTAGCCAAGCTGATAGTCAACTACGGCATAGACCACGTGCCCATCGTCGACGCCAGCGGTAGACTTGTAGGGATAGTTACGTCGTGGGACCTAGCCAAGGCGATAGCGCTAGGCAAGGAGAAGCTCGAAGAGATCATGACCACGAGGGTCATAACCGCTAGGCCTGAGGAACCACTGGATCTAGTGGTAACTAGGCTGCAGCAACACAGGATTTCAGGTATGCCCGTGGTTGACGGGGAGGGTAAGCTAGTAGGCATAGTGACTAGCGATGATATAGCTAGGCTACTTAGGGGGAGGCCTCTTTGAAGCTAAAGATAACTTATAACAAGCAACACGTGGATAAACCAGTACTCTCCAACGTCGTGTTGAGGACAGGGGTTCCCATAAACATATTGGATGCTAAGGTGTCGCCGGGCGGAGGAGAGGTTATAGTGGACGTGCTAGCCCCTCCCAGTAAGGTCAAGGAGGTAGTGGACGCCTTCATTAGCGAGGGCGTCGGGGTGAAGGAGATAACCAAGGCCATTGAGGCAGACGCCTCGCGATGTATAGCCTGTGGCGCCTGCGTATCTCCTTGCCCTGTCGGAGCCATCTCGCTGAGGGAAGGTATGGTGGAGGTGGACGAGGCCAAGTGCGTGAGGTGCCAAGCATGTGTCAACGCGTGCCCCATGAAGGCTATAAGGGTCCTATGAAAGCAGTCTTTAAGGCTAAGTACGTGATAAGACAGTCGAACGTAACGGTGGCCGTGGACAGAGAGAACTTATTAACCGAGGCCTTAAGGTCCCTTTTATTCCATCGTCTCGCGCTCGACGCTTACGTCAAACTACACCCAGAGTTCAAGTACTCATTGCAGCCTGTTAAGGTTGAGAGCCACGCCCCCAAGGTTGCGAGGCTGGCCGCTGAGGCTGCTGAAATAGCGGGCGTCGGTCCCTTAGCCGCTGTGGCAGGGGCTCTAGCTGAGGCTGTAATGTGGGACTTAGTTTCGGCGGGGGCTAAGCTATGCGTAGTCGAGAACGGGGGAGAGATCTCAGCTCTCTCTCCGGGGACCATGATCATAGGCGTATATGCCGGCCCTTCACCACTCTCAGGTAAGGTGGGGCTTGAGCTGGTGAAGGAGGATTTCCCAGTCGGCGTAGCTACGAGCTCGGCTAGCGTGAGCAAGGCGATAAACTTCGGTAAAGCGGACGCGGCCGTAGCCGTAGCCGATGAGGCATCCATAGCAGACGCAGCGGCTAAAGCCATATGTAACGCCGTCATGGGAGATGACGTGGAGGCCTCAGTTAAACGCGGGCTTGACGTCGCCGACGACTTAAGGCCCTACATTAGAGGAGCCTTAGTTGTAAGAGGAAGCTACCTGGGCGTCACGGGGAGACTACCCAAAGTAGTTAGGATATCATAATTCAACGAAGCTAGAGATAATTAACCCCCTCCGCCTTACCTCTCCGCCTTAAACTATCAGCTCCACGGTCGAGGGGGCTCTATGTATGCTAATCAAGGTGCCCTTCGACCTCATGAGGAGGAGCTTAAGCGTCGAGGTACCCGACAAGGCTTTCGAGTCCTTCATCAAGCCAGCTAATGTAGACGCCTTCGAGGAGCTCAGCTATATCAGGGCTAAGCTTAGGAGGGAGCTTGAACTTAGAGGAGGGAAGAGGATTGAGCGGGCGGCCATCTTAATAGACGACCACACGAGGCCTACCCCTACAAACCAGCTCTTACCCTTAATCATCGAGGAACTGCAGAGCTTGGGGGTTAAGGACCTAGACGTGATACTGGCCTTGGGCACCCACGAAGCTCCGCCCCCTGAGTACCTGGATATGAAGATAGAGCCCTCGCTAAGGTCTAAGGTAAACTTCACACTACATAACGCCTACGACAAGGATTTACATCGCTTCGTAGGGATAACAAGGTTTGGCACCCCTTTATGGCTGAATAAACAGTTCGTGGAGGCTGACTTCTCCATAGGCGTCGGGTCCATATTTCCGTCCGAGGTAGCTGGATTTACCGGCGGCGGTAAAATAGTGCTGCCGGGGATAGCCTCCTATGAGACCATTAATCGAAACCATTCAATGACGCTGTCGCCTAAGGTGGACGTTGGGAAGTTAAACGACAACGTCGTGAGGGCTGATATAGACGACGCTGCCAAGATAGCGGGGCTAGACCTAATCGTAGACGTCGTCTTAGACTGCAAGGGAAGCATAGTGGAGGCATTCGTAGGAGATCCTATAGCCTCTCACCGTGAAGGAGTTAAGCTCTGCTCTAGAATTTACCGAGTTAAGAGGCCCCGTAGAAGGGCAGATATCGTAATAGCGTCTCCTGGAGGTACCGAGGACATAGACTTCGTACAGGCTATAAAGGCGCTTACCGTAGCCAAGAAGCTATGCAAGGACGACGGAGTGATAATACTCGCCGCGGCCTGCCCCTTGGGGGCCCAGTGGCCTGAACTCGAGGACTACGTAGCTAGAGCCAGGGAGGCTAGGTATAGCAGAGAAGAAGTAGTCCTAGACGTAGTTAAGGGTAGGGTCGAAGCCGTGGCGGGAGGAATGGTGTATAGGCTGTATGATCTATTCATTGAGGGGAGGCCCAGGGTGGTTATGGTGTCAAGGAGCGAGATGGCTGATACCTGCGCTAAGCTTGGCTTCACATGGCATGAGGACCTACAGGAGGCTGTGGATGAGGAGTTGAGTAGACGTAGACGCCCTAGGGTAGTTGTAGCCCCTTTCGCTGCCTACACCTGGGTCTATTAAGGGGGTTACAAGATCTTGTAAAAAAGCTAGGTGAGCCTACAAGCCCACGTCAAACCTAGAGGAGAGCCGTTGGGAACAAGTTCAAACCCTCCATGGTGCACTGCGAAACATTTATTTTTAGGGGGGTTACGTCCTCTCGGATTTCCCCGGCCTTCACCGGAAAAACAAGGTGGGGGTTGTGGGGGTGGAATTAGGCAGGCACCTCATATTGGAAATACAAGGCTGCGATCCTGAGAAGCTCGCTAAGGCAGAGGAGATTGAGAGGCTGCTAGTGGAGGCTGCTCGCAAATCCCAGCTAACTATCATGGGGGTTAAGACCCACTACTTTAATCCTGGGGCCACGAGCATGGTTATTATAGGGGAGAGCCATCTCTCGATCCACACCTGGCCTGAGTATGGCTATGCAGCCGTGGACATCTTCGTATGTAGAGGTAAGGACCCCTGGAAGGCGTGTAAGGTCATAATCGAGGCTTTAAAGCCTGAGAAAGTTAGGGCCCTAGAGATAAAGAGAGGCGTCGACACTCTGATAGTCGAGGATGTGCCCAGCTTCTTCGAGAAGTTAAGCGAATTAGAGAGGAATGAAGAAGTGAAGCGCTCCATTAGAGAAAGCTAAGCGGCCAAATTTTTCGAAAAATCTTTTACGCTCTTTAAAGCCCTCCGGGTTTAAGTCTAAGCAGCCAACTACCTCTATGAATCCACGTGACTTAGCGTAGGCTTTAACCCGTTCAATAAGCCTAGTCCCATAGCCCCTACCGCGGTCCTTTTCATACACGCTTATCCACACCAGCCGTAGATAAGGTCCCTCAGGCTCGACCAACGCGTACCCTGCTCTCTCGTCCTTCTCGTTGTAGATCTCGAACCTCAGCCTCACTTTAAGCCCCGCGAGGGCAAGGAGCGCTGATATATTAACTTGTCTATCGCTAAGGCTTCCACCAAGAGAACATGTAGTAGTTTAGCTCCTTGGTGTGAGGGTTGACCGTAGCAAGTATGAAGCGCTTCCTTACGCTATGAGAGAGCCTTCCTGCCCTCACGACTTCTATGGGGTCCATTTTGACATCTGGAGGAACAACATGGACTAGGAAGGGCGCATGGTCTATGCCGGGGCCGTACCTATACACAGCGAACGTAGCCCCAAACTTTAGTCCAGGTCTAACTACGTAGCCCTTCTCCCTCAGGTCCTTATAGACCCTATAGTGGTCGAGGAATCCTGAGTATCTCTCCTCAGCTACCCTCTTAAGCTCCTCGACGCTTAGCTCCTTACCGCTTTCATCCACTATCCTCAGCCTGTTCTTTTCAGCTAGGTAGAGGGCCTCTATGAGGGATAGTTCTAGGGGCCTCTCTATGTCAGGTGTCTTTGGTTTATCTACACCTACAAACTTCCCATAGAAACCCTCCTTATACAGCCTCGAGGCCTCCTTAAGGTCCCAGACTATCGCTCTAGCCCCTACTAGTAACGCTGTAGGCCTCTCGCTCATAGTACGTGCCCCTATAGATGCCTTGAGGCGTGGTTGGTTAAGCTTACTCTCTACGTGGCTCTATGGAAGGCTATCAACCTAAGGTCCTGCACTGCATCTAAGATTAGGTCAGATAAGTTCTCGATGCGCTCGCTTACATCCCTAAGCAGTAGGGTTAAGGGTAACGGAGCCGATACCTCGAGTATCTTCATCTCTAGGTCCCGGTGAAGCCTATCTACAGCCTCCTCCTCGCTCTCGATCTCGCGGCATACGTTCAACGCCCTCTCAGCGTTGTAAGCATAGGTGAAGAGGGCTTCCTTCAACTTCTCACACAGCTGAAGGCTGGCCTCAGCCATCTCGCTTAATTTCGAAGCCACCTCGACTGGCGGCAGCCATCCTTTCTCGCAGGCTATAGACACTCTATATGCTACGCTGTAAGCTAAGTCAGCCACTTTATCCAGGTCTATGGAGAGCCTAACCCAGTCCTCACGGTTAAGCAGCGCAGGTGAAGCCCTGGCTAAATATTCATATACGTTCCTACGGTAGTCATCGGCCTCGCTCTCCATCTGTTTTGTCCTCGACAGGTATAAGGCTACACTCCTAGAATCGCCTGCCAGATAACCCTCAATGGTCAACACCATCCCCCTAACTGCCTCGCTAACCCTCCTTACATGTTCCAGGACTAAGTCCCTAACCTTACGCTCCACAACCGTAGGCGCGTGTTCCATCGACATTACACGAACCCCTTAAACACCACGACCACCACGCCCCCCTTAGATAAATATTATTTCAAATCTCTATGATCCTTTAAGCGAGGGGCCGCTTAGGCTTAGAGTAAGCCTTATTAGAAGCCGGTGAAACCTGGAGAGAGCTGGGTTTTAGCCATCCAGCAGAGGGAGAGGGTTAAGGAGCTTAAAGCTCTATTAGTGCTCGAAGACGGCACGGTCCTTGAAGGTAGAGGTTTCGGTTCCCCTGGGGCTAAGGTAGGAGAGGTGGTCTTCAACACAGGTATGGTTGGTTATCCTGAAGCCTTAACCGACCCATCGTATAGGGGGCAGATTCTGTGCTTCACATACCCTTTGATAGGGAATTACGGTGTGCCGCCCTATAGCTTGGTCGACGAGTTCGGACTACCTTTACACTTTGAGTCGGAGAGAATCCAGGTTAGAGGCGTAGTGATACATGAGCTATGCGAGGAGCCGAACCACTGGGCTATGACTAAGAGCTTCGACCAATGGCTACGCGAGGAGGGAATACCGGGCATAGCCAGGGTCGATACAAGGAGGTTGACAAGGAAGCTGAGGGCACAGGGGGTTATGATGGGTGCCTTAGTGGTCGATGAAGAACCTAAGCTGGACGAGGCAATAGAGTCGCTGGAGAAGGCACCTAAGTATGGTGAGGTTAACTACGTGGATGAAGTGACAGTGAAAGAGCCCATTATACACCGCGGGCCCGGCAAGACTGTGGTGATCTTAGACTGCGGGGTTAAGGTAGGTATCGTGAGGGCGTTGCTTAGTAGGGGCTACACGGTTGTGAGGCTGCCCTACAACGCCTCGGTTGATGACGTATTAAGCTACGATCCTCAAGGGGTCTTAGTCAGCAACGGTCCAGGGGATCCGAAGCGGTGTGAGGCCACGATCAAGACTGTTAGGGAGCTCTTCGAGCTGGGCGTACCTATGCTTGGGATATGCCTAGGGAATCAGATAATATCGCTGGCCCTTGGAGGTAACACCTATAAGCTGAAGTACGGGCATAGAGGGCAGAATAAGCCATGCATAGACCTTGAAACAAAGCTATGCTACGTGACCAGCCAAAACCACGGCTACGCCGTGGATCCTTCATCACTCGAGGGGACCGGGCTGAAGGTGTGGTTCATTAACGCAGACGATAAAACCGTCGAGGGGATTAAGCATGTCTCTAAGCCATGTATAGCCGTCCAGTTCCACCCTGAGGCTAGGCCAGGTCCATACGATACGGATTGGGTCTTCGACGAGTTCTCAAGGCTCATGGAGGGGGGTGGACATGCCTAAGTTCGAGTGGATAAAGAAGACCTTGATACTTGGCTCAGGGGCCATCAAGATAGCTGAGGCAGGAGAGTTTGATTACAGCGGGTCTCAGGCCATAAAGGCGTTGAAGGAGGAGGGAGTTAAGACCATACTGGTCAACCCCAACATAGCCACCATACAGACAGACCCCCAATTAGCAGATAAGGTGTACCTTCTACCCGTCACCCCTAAGTTCGTGGAGAAGGTCATAGCCAGGGAAAGACCAGATAGCATCTTATTGGGCTTCGGGGGGCAGACCGCCCTCAACTGCGGAGTGCAGTTAGCTAAACAAGGTATACTGGAGAAGTATGAGGTACAGATCATAGGAACTTCACTGAGAGGTATAGAGGTCACCGAGGATAGGGATCTGTTCTGCAAGGTGATGAACGAGGCTGGGGTGCCGACCCCTCGTAGTAGAGCCGTAAGCTCGGTGGAGGAAGCCAGAGAGGCGGCTGAGGAGCTAGGCTACCCAGTGATGGTGAGGGTGGCCTATAACCTAGGCGGTAGAGGGTCTGGGGTAGCATACAACGAGTACGAGCTAGACGAGATCGTGAGGAGAGGGCTAGCTAACAGCATGATAGGGCAGGTGCTCATAGAGGAGTACGTGGGCCACTGGAAGCAGATAGAGTACGAGGTCATGAGGGACTACGACGACAACTGCATCATAGTGTGTAACATGGAGAACGTCTTCGGCATGCGTGTCCACACCGGCGACAATGTAGTAGTAGCCCCCTCTCAGACCCTAACCAATAGAGAGTACCACCTGCTTAGGACAGCCTCCATTAAGGCTGTCAGGGCCTGCGGCATAGTGGGGGAGTGCAACATTCAGTTCGCCTTAGACCCTAAGTCGGAGAGGTTCTATGCCATTGAGATAAACCCTCGACTCTCTAGGTCCTCGGCTCTGGCGTCTAAGGCAACAGGGTATCCGCTGGCGTACATGGCCGCTAAGCTGGCGCTAGGATACAGGCTGCCTGAGTTAATCAACAAGGTAACCGGCATGACCACCGCTTGCTTTGAGCCAGCTCTCGACTACGTAGTGGTGAAGATACCTAGATGGGACCTAGATAAGTTCGAGAGAGCCACGCGGAAAATAGGGACCCAGATGAAGTCGGTGGGCGAGGTAATGGCAGTGGGCAGGTGTTTCGAGGAGGCGCTACAAAAAGCGATAAGAATGCTCGATAAGGGCAAGCTGGGTCTCGTAGCCAACCTAGAGGACGAGGAGGCCTACACCATAGAGGAGCTAGAGCACTTATTGTTAATGACAACCGATGAGCACCTATTCAACGTGGTCAGGGCGTTAAAGGCGGGGATACCTATTGAGAGAGTGAGCAAGCTATCCAACATCGACGAGTGGTTCCTCAGGAAGATAATGAATATCATAGAGATGGAGCGCATGCTAAAGAGCTGTAAGAGCCTAAGCGAGGAGGAACTTAAGCCTATCCTAAGGGAGGCTAAGAGGCTGGGCTTCTCAGATAAACAGATAGCCGTGCTATGGGGGGTCGAGGAGGAGGAAGTTCGTAAGCTACGCTTAAAGCTCGGGATTAAGCCCGTCGTTAAGCAAATCGACACCCTAGCCGCCGAGTGGCCTGCTAAAACCAACTACTTGTATGTGACCTACGGAGGGGACGAGGACGACATAGACTTCTCTGAGGGTAAGAACAAGGTCATAGTGCTCGGAGCAGGCACTTACAGGATAGGTAGCTCAGTGGAATTTGACTGGTGCACCATGAACATGGTGTGGGCCTTAAAGAGTCAGGGGATCGACCAGGTGATAGTCATAAACTGCAACCCTGAGACCGTGTCGACCGACTACGACATGAGCGATAAGCTATACTTCGATGAGCTCACCTTAGAGAGGGTCCTAGACATATACGAGAAGGAGAAGCCGCTGGGTGTCATAACTTGCGTAGGAGGACAAACCCCCAACAACTTAGCCCCGAAGCTAGCTAGGGCGGGCGTGCCTATCCTAGGCACCGCCGGCGAGGATGTAGATAGGGCTGAGGACAGGTCTAAGTTCAGTAAGCTCCTAGACGAGCTAGGGATTCCTCAGCCTAAGTGGAGCAAGTTTACCTCCATAGAGGACGCTGAGCGCTTCGCTGAGGAAGTAGGATACCCCGTGCTAGTAAGGCCATCCTACGTGCTAAGTGGAGCAGCCATGAGAGTGGCGTGGACCAAAGAGCAGCTAAGAGAATACCTGCTTCGAGCAGCTAAGGTAAGCCCTGAATACCCCGTGGTGATAAGCAAGTTCATAGAGGGGGCCCTTGAGGTCGAGGTCGATGGCGTATCTGACGGCGAGAGAGTGCTCATTGGAGCGGTCATAGAGCACATTGAGAGGGCTGGCGTACATTCAGGCGACGCCATAATGGTGATACCCCCTCAAAGGCTGCCCGAGGAGGTAATGGAGGTAGTTAAGGACTACGCGACTAAGATAGCTAGGGCCCTAAGGATTAAGGGCCCCTTCAACATACAGTTCATAGTCAAGGACGACAAGGTCTACGTCATAGAGTGCAACTTGAGGGCCTCTAGATCTATGCCCTTCGTCTCCAAGGTCAAGTCCGTCAACCTCATGAAACTCTCAGCCCCCATACTGCTAGGTAAACCCATGGAGCCTTTACCCTTCAACGAGCCGCCCTCACCCTGTGTGGGTATAAAGGCGCCTCAGTTCTCCTTCATGCAGGTGGAGGGAGCCGACCCTATACTGGGCGTCGAGATGAGATCCACGGGCGAAGTAGCATGTCTCGGAGAGAACTTCTTCGACGCCTTCCTAAAGGCCCTAATAGCGGCTGGCTTTAGGATTCCTGAACCTGGAGACAACATACTCTTAACCATAGGCGGGGTCAAGGAGAAGGAAGAAGCAGTACCTATAGCTAAGACCCTTAGGAGCTTAGGATACAACATATATGCAACTGAGCACACAGCTGAACACTTAATTAAAGCCGGCGTAGACGGCGTAAAAGTGGTCTACAAGGTTAGGGAGCGCGATAAGAAACCTAACATAGCCGACCTACTGGCTGAAAGAGCTATTCACCTAGTCATAAACATACCCCTCACGACCCCAGAGAGACAGGCAGACGTGTTAGAGGATGAGTACGCTATTAGGAGGAAGGCGGTGGAGCTCGGAGTGCCAGTCATAACCACCATGGAGGGAGCGGTAGCCTTAGTGAAGGCGCTCACCTGGCTAAGGTGGAACGAGTTAACGGTTAACTCGCTAAATGAGTATCAGGAGAAAGCCCCCTTAAGGATCTGGTAAGGGAAAAAAGTTACCTGAAAAGAGTAGAGAAATAGGTAAAGCCGTTGTCGTCACTCTAACTTTATAACCCTACGTGCCTTGCCCTCAAATCTCGGTAGCGAGCCTACGTCCACAAACTCGAGCTCTGGCCTAACGAACACTGCCTTATCTATTTCTGACAGTATGGCCTCCTTTAACTCTGGAGATCTCTTCTCAGGTGGTACCTCGATCTTAACTATGAGCCTATATGGCATGACCGTCTTGTCGAAGACTATCTGGAACTCCTGTACCTCTGGGAACTTTAAGAGACGCTCAGCTATGGCGGTGGGGTAGATCTTGGTACCCTTATAGGAGAAGGCATCGTCAACCCTACCTAGGACTCCAGGCATACGGGGGAAGGCCTTCCTACCGCACTCACATGGATCCCATATCAGCTTAGTGATGTCTCTGGTCCTATACCTAATTAAGGGCATGGCCTCGGCTACGAGGTTCGTTAAGACGAGTTCTCCCTGCTCGTCAGGACCTACAGGCTCTCCGGTGTCTGGATCTATGAGCTCAGGGTAGTAATAGTCAGCCCATATATGCATCCCCTGCTCGTACTCACACTCTGTAGCTACTCCTGGACCGAACATTTCTGTTAAGCCGTACATCATCCTGGCTCCGCCGCCGTGAGCCTTCAGCCCTAGCCATTCCTCAATCCTCTTACGCATCTCCTCGGTCCAGGTCTCAGCTCCAGGGATAGCGACCCTTAGGTTAAGGTCCTTCTCGGGGTCTAGGCCCCTCTTCTTAATGAGCTCGCCTATGTAGTAGTCGTAGGAGGGGGTACCGGTTATGACTGTGCACTTGAAGTCCCTCAAGGTTTCAATGAGGGCTTCGGTCCTGCCTATACTCCAAGGTATCACCGTGGCCCCTATCCTAATAGCCCCGTAGTGAAAACCAAGTCCTCCAGTGAAGAGGCCGTAGCCATAGTTATTCAACATGATGTCGCCCTTCCTAACGCCTGTGCCATAAAGGGCCCTGGCCAAAACGTTAGTCCACATCTCTTGGTCCTTCCTAGTGTAATACATTACTGTAGGCTTACCCGTAGTACCTGACGTACAGTGGAAGTATGGGGTCTCCTCAATGGGTACACACCTTAGGTCTCCTCCATGTGGGTAAGCGTACTGCCTTAAGTCCATCTTAGTGGTGAAGGGGAACTTCTTTAGGTCCTCTAGAGTCTTAAGATCGTCGGGCTTGACGCCAGCTTCGTCAAACTTCTTCCTATAGAAAGGACTACGTTCGTATACATACTTCAACTGGGCCTTTAGCCTCTTCAGCTGGAGCTTCCTTAAGTCGTCGAGCGACATGGTTTCGATGCTGGGCTCCCAGTATTTACTTTCAGCTGACATATGCACCCCACCACATTCTTTATAGGTCCACCAACTTTTAAGGGATATATGATCCGTATAAAACCGTTACGGAGGCGCGTGTAGCCGTTAGCTATAAGGAGGAGTTAAGGCGTTAGCTCGTGGCTGGCTATGGGGTTAGCTAAGTCGCTTAAATGTATTGAGTGCAGCCGGACATACAGCCTTGACCACGTAATTTACACGTGTACTAGTTGCGGAGGATTGCTGGACGTAGTCTACGATTACAGCGAAGTCGACGCTGAACGCTTAAGGGGGTTATGGGCCCGTAGACCCATGAACGTGTGGAGGTACCAAGAGCTGCTTCCAGTCAACTCAGCGCTGGCTGTCTCACTGGGTGAAGGAGGTACGGGACTACATCGCTGTGACAGGCTGGCTCAGAAGCTGGGAGTCAAGGAGCTCTACGTCAAGAATGAGGGAGAGAACCCTACAGGCTCATTTAAGGATAGAGGGATGACCGTGGGGGTTACGAGGGCCGTTGAGCTGGGAGTTAAGGCGACCGCCTGCGCATCAACGGGCAACACCTCAGCCTCGCTAGCCGCCTACTCAGCTAAGGCAGGGTTGACCTGCGTTGTGCTGGTACCGAGCGGTAAGATAGCCAGAGGGAAGCTCGTCCAGGCTATAGCGCATGGAGCAAAGGTCCTAGCGATTAAGGGGAGCTTTGACGACGCCTTGAGGGAGGTAAGGAGGCTGTGCGAGCAGCGTAGGCTCTACCTGTTAAACTCCATCAACCCCTTTAGGCTTGAGGGACAGAAGACCTTAGCCTACGAGGTGTTTGAACAGCTAGGCATGAAGGTTCCTGACCGTGTGGTGTTGCCTGTCGGCAACGCAGGCAACATAAGCGCAATATGGAAGGGGTTCAAGGAGCTACGTGAGATTGGGCTTAGCGAGGGGGCCCCCAAGATGATGGGTGTCCAAGCTGAGGGGGCTTCCCCCTTCGCCTCTATGATTATTGAAGGGAGGGATAAGCTAAAGCCCGTGGAGAAGCCTGAAACTGTGGCCTCAGCGATAAGGATAGGCTTCCCAGTCAACTGGCCTAAGGCCAGGATGGCTGTGGTGGAGTCGGGAGGGTGGGTGACCATAGTGAGCGACAAGGAGATCATCAAGGCACAGAAGGACCTAGCGAGGCTTGAGGGGCTCTTCGTGGAGCCTGCCAGCGCGGCCTCCATAGCCGGCCTAGCCAAGATGCTCGAGGAAGGACTCGTGGACAAGGATGAGACTGTCGTGTGCGTGACCACCGGGCATGGATTAAAGGATCCGGACGTAGTCCTTAAGTTCTACGAGGAGGTAGTTGAGGTCTCGCCTGGAGAAGTTGAAGAGGCGCTAGGCGAGGTGCTAGCTTGAGGCTCGAGTTAACCGTCAAGCTACCCGATAAGCCAGGGGAGCTGCTTAAGGTCCTCGAGGCATTGGCGAGTGAGGGCGTAAACATAGTGTCGATAGTGCATGAGCGGGAGAAGGCTGTGGAGGAAGTGGTCCCTGTAGACCTAGTGGTAGAGCTTCCCTCCCACGTTTCAGCCCAGAGAGTGAGAGAGGCCTTGGAGAGCAAGGGGGTCACGTTGGTTAGGATAGAGGAGGCCGTGGAAAAGGTTAAGGTCACAGCGATAGCTGTAGGAAAAGTCAACTCGGGGCTGCTGTCTAAGGTTAAGCTCGCTGGGTTTGAAGGCGAGGTGAAGCCTAGTGGGGAAGGAGCCGTAAAGCTGGCGTTTGAGGGCGAGCCCGATGAGGTTAGGAGCGTTATACGCGAATTAAAGAGGGAGATAGAAGAGCGCTGCGGGATCCTCATTCTACCTATAGGTGAGGAAGATTGAAGGCGATAATTGTAGGCTTTGGCTTCATCGGGAGGAGCTTCGCTAAGGCTATTAGGGAGAAGCTAGACACGATAAGGTCCCTAGACCCAGGCTTTAAGCTCGTCGGCGTCGCTGACATAGAGGGCTACCTGCTAGACCCTAACGGCCTCGACGTAGACAGGCTGTCCTTAATAACTAGGGTGAGCGAGTATCCGGGGAGGCTCTATGAGGGAAACGCCTTAGAGCTTATCGAGAAGAGTGAGGCCGATATCCTCGTTGAGGCCACACCAACCAACGTGGTGGACGGCCAGCCTGGGCTTTCACATATCGAGAAAGCTCTCAGCCTCGGCATGCACGTCGTGACCTCGAATAAGGGCCCTCTCGTAGTGGCCTATAGGAAGCTGACAGAGCTAGCTAAGTCTAAAGGGGTAAGGCTCCTCTTCGAGGCCACCGTCGCCGGGGCCATCCCGGTGTTCTCACTCGTTAAGAGGTGCTTAAGGGGAGATAGGATTAGGAGAATCTACGGTATCCTCAACGGCACAACCAACTATATACTGTCGAGGATGTACTTCGACGACGTAAGCTTCGAGATCGCGTTAAAGGAGGCCCAAGAGAGAGGGTTAGCTGAGAGAGATCCTTCATACGACGTTGAGGGGATAGATGCGGCATGTAAAGTGGTGATCTTAGCTAACGAGCTTATGGGGATGGACGTGAAGCTAAGCGAAGTGAAGAGAGTAGGTATAACTAGGATCAACAGGGAGGCCATTAAGCTAGCTAAGAAAGCGGGGTATGCTATCAAGCTTATAGCCTATGTAGGCGATAGGCTCGAAGTGACCCCTAGGCTTGTACCCTTAAACCACCCGATATGTGTCCACGGCACCTTAAACGCCCTCCACTTCGAGACCGACTTAGCCAGGGAGCTAACGTTAATAGGGCCAGGAGCAGGAAAGGAGACGGTCTCAGCCATGATGAACGACCTACTATCGATCCTAGGAGGGGAGGCACGATAAGGGCTGTAATGAAGTTTGGCGGCAAGTGCGTAGAGGACGGCTACATGATTAGGAGGTCTTCGAGTGTAGTTAAGGAGTACGTGGAGAGAGGTTGGAGAGTGGTGGCCGTGGTCTCAGCCATGGCTGGGATTACCGACTCCATACTTAACTGCCTTGGGAAAGCTGAAAGAGGGGATCTAAGGTATGTCGAGGAGTTCATGGACACGTTGAGGAGAAGACATGAGGAGGCGTTGAGGGAGGCGGTCAAAGACTCCTCGTTAAGGAGAGAAGTCGGCGAGGAGCTAACGAAGGACGAAGAAGAACTTGAAAAGCTTCTCTCAGTCGTGGCCTACCTCAAGGAGGTTACCCCAAGAACTAGGGACTACGCCCTATCCTTCGGCGAGAGACTATCTACTAGGCTGTTCTGGGGGGCTCTGAGAGATCAGGGGGTAGAGGCCGTCTACCTTACAGGCTGGGAGGCTGGAATAGTAACCGACGACTGCTTTGGCTCCGCTAGGCCTATCATGGCGTTGACCACTAGGCTTGTGCGCGAACGCCTAGAGCCCATTTTAAGTAGAGGCGCGGTACCCACGGTCACCGGCTTCGTAGCCGCCACGTCGGACGGCATCATCACCACGCTCGGTAGAGGCGGGTCAGACTACACAGCCACCATCATCGGAGCCTCGCTTAAAGTGGACGAGGTGGTGGTGTGGAAGGACGTGGAGGGGATCATGACCGCTGACCCTAAGCTGGTACCTGAGGCCAACACAATACCCGTGATGTCGTATGAGGAGGTGACGGAGCTAGCCTACTTCGGGGCTAAGGTAATGCACCCCCTCGCCCTGGAGCCAGCCATGAAGGAGGGGGTACCCATAAGGGTGAAGAGCATCTACCATCCCGAGAAGGAGGGAACCTTGATAACCAAGGTGGAGGCTACGGGCGTAGTTAAGGCAGTGACCGCCGTGAAGGACGCCGCCATAGTCACGGTCAGCGGAGCCAGCATGGTCGAGGCCCCCACCATAAGCGTAGAGGTGTTGAAAGCCCTAAGCGAGGTGGGCATACAGGCGATAATGGTATCTCAGGGCTCGTCTCAGGCTAGCATATCGCTGGCTATACCGAGGACCGCCTTGGAAAAGGCCGTGAGGAGCATTAAGAGGAGGCTTGGAGGGGAGGGTTATAGAATTGAGTTTGAGGACGACGTGTGCGTGATAGCAGCCATAGGCGCCGGTATGAGGGGGAAGCCTGGCGTCGCCGCTAGGATCTTTAAGGCGGTGGCGGAGGAGGGGGTCAACGTAAGGATGATAGCTCAAGGGAGCTCTGAGCTTAATATATCGTTCGTCGTCAAGGAGGAGGATGGAATCAAGGCCCTGAAGGCTATACACCGCGAGTTTAAGCTGGGCACTGGCTGAAAACATATTTTAAGCCCAGAAATTCCTAGCTGTCTCCGGCTGGTGTCCATGGACAGGCTCAGGGCAGTAGTCCTAGGAGCCACCGGCATGGTTGGCCAGAGGCTAGTTAAGCTGCTTAGCCACCACGAGTACTTCGAGCTAGCCGTGGTTGCCGCTTCTCCCTCCTCAGCCGGCAAGAAGTACCGTGAGGCGGCGCATTGGTACATTGAGGGAAGTATGCCTGAAAAAGCTGCTGAGCTTAGGGTCGTTGAAACCACCGTCGAGGCGGTTAAGAGAGAGGGGGGTGTTGACGTGGCGTTCTCAGCCTTACCCGCCGACGTGGCCTTAAAGGTCGAGGCAGAGTTCGCTAAGGAGGGCGTCCCAGTCGTAAGCGACGCGAGCAGCTACCGAATGGAGCCCGACGTACCCATACTAGTGGCTGAGGTAAACCCAGAACACCTGGGCGTAGTGAAGCTTCAGTCCAAGAGGGGATGGAAGAGCTTCATAGTAACTAACCCCAACTGCACCACTACGGTCTTGGTCATGGCTCTTAAGCCTATTATCGACGAGTTCGGCGTAAAGAAGGTACTCGTGTCAACTATGCAGGCTGTCTCCGGCGCTGGGTGGAGTGGCGTCCCATCCATGGCCATATTGGACAACGTGATACCGTACATAGCTAAGGAGGAGGAGAAGGTGCAGGCTGAGAGCTTAAAGATCCTAGGGACCTTTACGGGTGACTCTATTAAGCCGGCCGAGTTTAAGGTCTCAGCTAGCTGCCATAGAGTACACGTGCTGGACGGACACACAGAGGCCGTGTTCGTGGAGCTTAAGCGTGGAGCCAGTGCCCAGGAGGTCGCTGAGGTGTTAAGGAAGTTTAAGGGAAAGCCTCAAGAGCTTAAGCTGCCCACAGCTCCTCCACAGCCGATAGTGGTTAAGGACGAGCCTGACCGACCACAGCCGCGCTTCGATAGGTACGAAGGCGGCGGGATGGCGGTGGTTGTAGGCAGGATAAGGGAGGATCCAGCCTTAGACAACGGGATCAAGTTCGTGGTCCTAGGGCATAACACGATCAGAGGGGCTGCGGGTAACGCGGTACTGAACGCAGAGCTTATGGTTAAAGAGGGGGTCATTTAGTAGGATGGGATCGTGAAGGCGATCGTGGTAATAGGGGACGGCATGCCAGACCTACCTGACGATAGAGGTAAAACGCCGCTAGAAGAGGCCTACCATCCAAACATGGATGAGATAGCCTCTCGAGGGATCGTAGGAGCCGTAGACCCCATACCTGACGGAATGTATCCTGGGTCCGACGTAGCTATATTAGGGTTAATGGGCTACGATCCTAAAAGGTACTATACCGGTAGAGGGCCCCTGGAAGCAGCAGGAACAGGCGTAGAGCTACGTGAAGGAGATTTAGCCTTTAGGTGCAACTTAATAACGGTAGACCAAGGATTACTCATTGACTATTCGGCTGGGCATATAAGCGACGAGGAGGCTAAGGAGTTAGTAGCCTACTTAAACAGCAGTCTATTAACAGATGGGTACGCTAGACTATACGTAGGCGTAAGCTATAGACACACACTTATACTTAGAGGCGGATTCTCAGACCATATCAAGTGCACACCTCCTCATGAAGCTGTCGGTAAACGCATTGAGGACATCTTAGCGGCGCCCTTAAGTAAAGATGGAGAGCACACCGCCAAGTACCTCAACAAGCTGATCTTGAAGAGTTATGAGTTACTGGCCGAGCATGAATTAAACTTGAAGAGGGTTAAGAGGGGGTTAAAGCCGGCCAACATGATGTGGCCCTGGGGCTTTGGGAGGAAGCCGAGCTTACCGTCCTTTAAGACCCTTCACGGCTTAAGCTCGGCCGTCATATCGGCTGTAAGCCTCGTAAAGGGGATAGGGGTCCTAGCTGAGATGAAGCTCCTCGAGGTTCCAGGAGCTACAGGTTACCTAGACACTAACTATGAGGGGAAGGCCGACTACGCGTTAAGAGCTCTCGAGGAGGGCGTGGACGTCGTGTTCATCCACGTGGAGGCCCCCGACGAGGCTGGTCATCAAGGCAGCTTTGAGCTAAAGGTTAAGGCTATAGAGGACCTGGATAAAAGGCTGCTGGGCAGGCTTCTCGATAGAGTCGGCGAGGACGTGCTCATAGCCTTGCTAAGTGACCACCTAACACCCGTATCGCTAAGAGTCCACGTCAAGGGCCCCGTGCCCTTCGCGGCAGCCAAGGCCAAGTGGGTAAAGAAGGGGGAGAAGAGGTTCCATGAAGGCTTAGTTAATGGGCTCAGCCCTCTTGACGGCCCGAGCCTACTTAAGCTCCTCCTTAACCTAAGAGCTTCTTAAACATCTTCGTGATCTCCTCGTACCTCTTTATGTCCTCGGCGGTCACGCTAGGAGGCACTATCTTAAGCGCTTCCTCGAAGTCCTTCATTGACACCCTAGAAGGCTTACCCTCCCTCCTCAAGGTGATCATGGCTGCCTCGCGGCACACAGCCTCTATGTCAGCTCCTGTGTATCCCTCAGTGCGTTTTGCTAGCTCATCAAGGTTGACGTCCTCGGCTAGAGGCATCCTGCGCGTGTGTACCTTGAATATCTCTAGCCTAGCTGCTAAGTCTGGGGGCGGCACGTAGATCAATCTGTCAAACCTGCCGGGCCTAATGAGAGCAGTGTCGAGTATATCTGGCCTGTTGGTGGCTGCTAACACGACCACGTTCTTAAGCGCCGTAATCCCGTCTAGCTCGGTTAGCAGCTGATTGACGAGGCGCTCAGTTACTCCTGAATCACTATATCTCATGCCCCTCGCGGGGGCTATGGCGTCTATCTCGTCGAAGAACACCACGCAGGGGGCTACTTGCCTAGCCTTCCTGAAGATCTCCCTTATTGCTCTCTCCGACTCGCCTACCCACTTACTGAGCACCTCAGGGCCCTTGACGGTTATGAAGTTAGCCTCGCTCTCCGTAGCTACTGCTTTAGCAAGTAGGGTTTTGCCCGTGCCTGGAGGTCCATAAAGCAGTATGCCCTTAGGCGGCCTTATACCCATCTGCTCGAAGAACTCAGGGTGCTTCAACGGCCATTCCACTGCCTCGATAAGCTGCTGTTTAACTTCGCTTAAGCCTCCAATATCCTCCCAGTGTACTTCGGGCACCTCGACGTAGACTTCCCTTAGGGCTGAGGGCTGTACCTCCTTGAGGGCGTCTAGGAAGTCTTGCCTCGTAACCTTTAGCTTCTGTAGGACCTCGGCGGGTATAGTGCCCGTCTTGAGGTCTATTTGAGGTAGGAAGTTACGCAGAGCATTCATGGCCGCCTCGCGGGCTAAGGCCGCTAAATCGGCGCCCGTGTAGCCATGCGTTATCTCAGCTAGCTCATCAAGGTTGACGTCCTCGGCTAGAGGCATGCCTCGAGTGTGAATCTGAAGAATCTCCTTGCGCCCCCTCTTATCCGGGACGCCTATAGCTATCTCGCGGTCAAAGCGGCCAGGCCTACGCAGAGCTGCGTCTACGGCCTCAGGCCTATTGGTGGCCCCTATAACTATTACTTGACCCCTACTCTTTAACCCGTCCATTAGGGCCAGCAGCTGGGCTACCACTCTCCTCTCTACCTCGCCGGTCACCTCCTCTCTCCTAGGAGCTATAGCGTCTATCTCATCGATGAATATAATGGAGGGTGCGTTCTCCTCGGCCTCCTTGAATATTTGACGAAGCCTCTCCTCGGATTCACCGTAAAACTTACTCATAATCTCGGGGCCGTTGATGGATATGAAGTTGGCCCCAGACTCATTGGCTACAGCCTTAGCTAGCAGAGTTTTACCGCAGCCAGGAGGTCCGTAGAGCAGCACGCCCTTAGGGGGCTCTATGCCTAAGTGCTTGAACAGCTCAGGGTGTTTAAGTGGGAGCTCGATCATCTCCCTTATTCTAGCCTTAGCGTCCTCCAGGTCGCCTATGTCCTCGTAAGTTATCCTAGGTACTGCCAGCTCTATCTCCTTGACAGGCTCTTCCCTAACCACGATCTCTGTGCCCTCAGTTACCTGGACTGCTCCAGCTGGCTGAGTTGAGGATACCACCAGCCTTAGGGCCATGCCTAAGACCGGTATGTCAACGGCGTCACCCCTGGTAAGGGGCTTACCGAGCAGCTGGTTCTTAACGTAGATGTTGAAGTCCGGGCTAAATCTATACGGCTCAGTAGGGGCTAGAACCACCCTAGACGCTGGTGAGACCTGGGCCTTTCTGACTGTAACCTCGTCGCCAAGCGATACCTTAGCGTTCTGGCGTATAGTGCCGTCCATCCTTATGATGCCTAGGCCCTCGTCCTCAGGGTAAGCCGGCCATGCAATAGCCACCGTGCTTCTACCGCCAGTTATTTCCACGAAGTCGCCGGGCGTTAGCTTAAGGGCCTCCATGGATTTATGGTCCAGCCTGACGATACCCCTACCTACATCCCTCGGCCTAGCCTCAGCTACCCTTAATGTAAGCTTATCACTCATAGCGCCCACAGCTAGCTATCCTATTCCGCTCACTATTAAGCGTGGTGTAGGCTAATTAGCTGGGGTTAAGAGCAAGGGTTAAATGGGGGTCCCTTGAAACCCTACCCTGCTCCCAGTGGGGGTATTAAGGTTGGGTGATCACGTTCCAGAGGAGGTTGCGGTTCGACGGCTCCAAGTGCATTAGCTGTAGGGCCTGTCAGTTTGTTTGTTCACAACAACTTGGCACCAGTAGCTTCCTGTTCTCCGGTATCAAGGTGCCAGCTCCCTACGAGAGTACTGAGGCTACTTTCTGTAAACAGTGTAGGGAGCCTTCATGTATGGAGAGCTGCGACCTCAACGCCATCTATCAGCGAGGAGGCGTAGTCCTAATAGACTACAATAGCTGTGAAGGCTGTGGGCTATGCGTTAAGGCATGTCCATACCACGCCATGTTCTGGTCTGAAGAACTTAGGAAGCCGTTTAAGTGTACGCTGTGTAATGGCGGAGAGCCTAAGTGCGTCCAAGTCTGTCCCACGGGAGCTTTAGGGGTTGAGGAGGCTTGATTAAGGGAGGATACCTGGGCAGGGTCTTGAGGGTCAACTTAACCACAAAGGAGGCTAGGGAGGAGAGGCTAAGCGAGGAGTTCATGGTGAAGTACGTGGGTGGTAGGGGATGGGCGTCAAGGATCATATGGGATGAGTCCCTCAACGTAAAGAGCGCATTTGACCCAGACAACAAGCTAATAGTAATGACAGGGCCCTTAACAGGCCTAATGGTGCCGGGCGCGTGTAAAGTGACGGTGGCCTCCATAAGTCCAGCTACGGGAATCTATGGCGACAGCAACGTGGGCGGCCTCTTCGGGGTTCAACTTAAACAGGCCGGCTTTGACGGAGTGATTATTGAGGGGGTCAGCGAAAAACCGGTCTACCTATGGATTAACCGCAGAGGCGCCGAGTTAAGGAGCGCTGAGCATCTATGGGGTAAGGGGTCTTTAACCACTGAGTCCATGCTTAAGAAGGAGCTAGGCGACAACTCAGTGAGCATGTTGACCATTGGGCCCGCTGGGGAGAATCTCGTAGCCTTCGCCTGCATAACCTGCGACTACGGGAACCAGGCTGGGAGGACAGGGATGGGGGCGGTGATGGGGGCTAAGAGGCTCAAGGCTATAGCCGTCAAGGGCGAGGATGGCATCCCAGTAGCCGACCCAGCTACCATGGAGAAGCTCTACACCGAGGCCCTCGACTACTTGAAGAGCAAGGACGAGTTGAGAGTATGGTGGGACCAAGGATTAATGCAAGTGATTGAGTGGGCGCAGGAAGCCTCCTGCCTACCCACCCACAACTTTCAGCTGGCCACCTTCATTCACGCTAAGCGGATAGGCGGCGAGGCCATCTCTAAGGCTAAGATCAGGGACGTGTCCTGCTACCTCTGCCCCATGGCGTGTAAGAAGCTAGTTGAGGCTAAAGGTAAGCTGGTGATAGGGCCTGAATATGAGACCGCCGTCTTCTTAGGCTCCAACGTAGGGTTATCGTCACTCGAGGACGTAGCCTACGCCAACTGGTTATGCGACGAACTCGGGATGGACACCATATCGGCGGGCTCGCTCATAGCCTTCGCCATGGAGTGCTGGGAGAGAGGACTGCTAAGAGACGATCAGGTCGAAGGGCTGGATCTAAGCTTCGGTAACGCTGAGACAGTCTTTAAGCTGCTAGAGATGATGGCGCACAGAGAGGGTCTAGGCGCAGTGCTAGCCGATGGGGTTAAGGAAGCCGCTAAGCGGATAGGTGGAGACTCCGAGAGGTACGCTTTACATGTTAAGGGGCTCGAAGTGTCAGGGTACGACGTTAGGGCTGCACCGGCCATGGCGCTGGCCTATGCCACCGCAGATATTGGGGCTCATCACAACAGGGCTTGGGCTATAACCTACGACTTAAAGGTTGGCAGAGACAAGTATACCGAGGACAAGGTTAAGTGGGTGATATACCTACAGCACGTGAGGCCGCTTTTCGACTGCCTAGGAGTATGTAGACTGCCCTGGGTTGAATTAGGCCTCGATCTAAGGTTCTACGAGAAGTTCTACGTAGCCGCCACTGGCATCCAGGTCGCGCTCGAGGAGTTATTGAAAGCCTCAGAGCGTATCTACAACCTGACCAGAGCCATAGGCGGAGTGAGGGGGGTCGCTAAGAAGGACGACAGTCTGCCTAGGAGGTTCTTCGAGGACCCTATACCTGAAGGACCTCTTAAAGGAGCTAAGCTAAGCAGGGAGAAGTTCAATCAGATGCTCACCAAATATTACGAGCTAAGGGGATGGGATCCCGAGACCGGTTTACCCACCAGGGCTAAGCTTATTGAGCTCGGCCTCGAGGACGTGGCCGATAAACTGTACGGAGGAGGTTAGGGGTTGAAGGTAGGGGTTATAGGGGCCGGTAAGATAGGAGAGGCCTTGATATCAGGGCTGATAAAGGCTGGCTACGCTAAGCCAGAGGACCTCATAGCCAGCGACATTAACGACGAGCGGCGGAGGCACATAGCCAGCGCCTACGGAGTGAGGTGCACTAAGGACAATGTGGAGGTAGCTAGGAGCAGCGAGGTGATCATTCTATCGGTCAAGCCTAAGGACGTAGCCAGCGTATTAGAGGAGATTAAGGAAGCCTTAACGCCCAGCCACCTGCTCATCTCAGTGGCTGCGGGGGTCGCTACAAGCTACATAGCTAGGGTTCTAGGCAAACCCATACCCATAGTTAGGGCCATGCCTAACGTGGCAGTGTTGGTTAGAGAGGGCATGACCGCCATCACCGCTGGGCCCAACGCTAATGAGAGACACTTGAAGGTGGCTGAGGAGCTGTTTAGCGCCGTGGGTAAAACCGTTAGGCTGAGGGAGGAGTACTTCGACGCGGTGACAGCGCTAAGCGGCAGTGGACCAGCTTACATGTTCCTGATAATAGAGGCTATGACCGACGCTGGGGTGAGGGTTGGGCTACCTAGGGACATGGCGAGCTTACTCTCCTCGCAGACAGCCCTTGGAGCTGCTAAGCTACTACTTGAGACTGGCGAGCACCCAGCGAAGCTTAGGGAGATGGTGACCACGCCGGCAGGGGTAACCATAGAGGGGCTCATAGAGCTGGAGAGAGGGGGTATAAGGACAACGATAATCGAGGCGGTCACGAGGGCTACACGTAGATCCAAGGAGCTACTCGCCAGCTGAATTACCCTCCATGAGATTAAGGAGAGGATAGATAAGCTGAAGACCGCCAGGAAGGAAGGGCGTGGAGGGCTCTCGGCGAGTCCCGTCAGCTTAAGGAACCTCTCCCTTGAGTGCTCCCTTATGTAGACGTGGTATATCGGCTTCTTCCCTGGAGGTCTTGGGAGGTATGGTCCTTGGATACTGTGTTTTATCCCATGTATCTTCAGTAGCGTTCTTACCGTCCTGATGATATTTAAATCTGAGTTGTAAAATTCAATGTGTTCGCCTACCCACCCATCGCCTAGCATTAATCCCTTAATAAATGCCCACTGTACGTTAGCAGGCGCTCTAACTATGAAATTTTCGAACCTCTTTAATAGCAGGTAAAGTAGCATTGAACTGGTCTTGAGCCACCCAATTTCCTGCTGAGACCGTATTTGATAGACTGTTAAGCCTAGTCTACAACAGGCCTCCCTGAACATTTCTAGTAAGCTCTCGTCTTTGTTGAAGAACTCCACTCCTACGCCGTGGAAGTAGCCATTATAGTAGTACTGGCGTTCACTACCATCGCTTAAGACGAGCCCCATGATTAATCCTACTTCGGGTAGACGTGTATTGAACACTGCCATCCTCGTTAGAGGGCTGCGCTGGCTTCTCACCCAGCAATGTAGCAATCTCTTCGATGGCGCGTAGCCTACCTCACTCCTTATGATCTTTCTTATCTCACCATAGCCTGCTCTATGTAGCTCCAAGGCCCTCAGGTACGCGTAGGTGCGCTTGTAAACGCTAGCTTCCTTATGATCCTTGCCCTCCCTAGCCTCCATGTACAGTATTTCCCTGAACTCTGGATAAGACCAGTTCCTCAGCATTATCCTCAGCTTTAGCTCCAGCGGCGCGTTTCTAGGGGCTGCTATAGGCTTGCTTTCCATGCTTACTCCATCCACCTCTCAAAGGCTGATTTGATGGCCTTCCTGCTTCCCCCTAGTTTCCTTAGCCACCCTGTACATTGAGACGTCTACGCCGAGCCTCTCAGCGGCGATGTAGAGGGCTACAGCGACTAGTGTCTTAGGCGAGCCGTGGATTTTCTGCTGGGATAGCAGGTTTAATGCCTCGGCTAAAAGCCTCGCCCTGTTTTCGCCGCTTAGCTTAGGGAGCCTTGAGGCCAGCGCCTTCAGGTCATTGGAAAGCTTCGGGTTACAGACCCTCCTTAGTACTCCTGCCTCAGGCTGGAGGATGGGGTAGTTCATTGAGACCCCTCCTTACACACCATATACCATAAGAAAACGTTGATTGTTAGGACGGCGGCCAAGACTGCCAAGTAGACCTTTAATAGCGTCGCTTGGATTAGGGGGGCTTACGCCCTATCCCTCCAGTGCTCGTAGAATGGGCAGTTTTCGCAGTGGCACTTTGAGCATACTTCGCGCTGCCTTAGGTTGCACCATATGGTTTCGGCTAGGTGCCCGTCGGCTAGGCATTTGCTGCATAGGTAGTCGCCGCGGAAGGATATTGCGGCGCTATGCCTGCAGGTGAAGGCCCTGGTCGGCTTGTAGGCTGTAAGCCTCCTCGCCGGCTTGGGCTGGCTTAAAGTCCTCTCAGCCTCGTAGAAGAGCCTTAAAATCGTTGATAGCTGGCTCCTCGCCATCAATGGTTTATCGGCGTCTATCACCTTGACGCTGAGCCCGTCGAAGATGAACTCCTGCACCGTGAAGTTCTCGCCTACGTAGCAAAACCCCCTCTCAAAGCCCTTATAGCGCCCCAGCAGCTTAACGGCGACCTCCTTAGCCACCTCTTCAGCTGGCTTGGCTTCGTCAACCTCTAGGATTTCGTCCAGGCAATATACGTACCTAGGCTTCAGGGGCCCCTTGGAGGGGGCCTATCCCGCCTCCCCCTTAACGTCCTGAGTTCCTGAAGCCCTTGAGCCTCTCTATATGTCTCTAAGATAGCCTTGAGGGTCTTGTTTAGCTCCTCAAGTTCTTGAACCAGCTTAGGTAGGCACCTTGTCACCGTCTCCATGAACTGGATCTCAGCCATTGTATGGGTCAACGCCTAGCCACCTCCTCCTCGACCGCCCTGGCTATCGACTTAGCCACGTCTTCACATCTAGCGGGCACGCCATAGCTGAGCCTTATCGAGCAGCTTTCCTTGAACTGGGTGATATTA
>Ga0190367_1000452_pt1 | contig 30271 bp, 35 predicted proteins | sample 4872181011_MG_FD_171838 | JGI IMG/M metagenome (GOLD analysis project Ga0190367, IMG submission 171838) | Hydrothermal vent microbial mat bacterial communities from Southern Trench, Guaymas Basin, Mexico - 4872-18-10-11_MG | ecosystem: Environmental > Aquatic > Marine > Hydrothermal vents >...
TGAAGCCTGGCTTATAAAACTGGACGGAATGGGAGAACCGTTCACATCATCCGTAGCTTCATGTAGTAGACTGTATCGTTTTATATCAGCCACGGATGAGATCATCACGGCGACGCCTCGACCCCCCTCACCGTAGCCTTACGACTACGGGTCTCGGGAATCGAAGCCCACCGTAAGTGTCTCGTAAAAAAGACTTATAAAGCTTTCGGGGGTATATACCCATATGTGACCGTGTTGAATCGACCAGAATACATCACCATCGACATACCGTTCACGGTTACCAGTGAAAAAGCTAGGTTAGTTTGGTGGACGGCTTGGTTCTCTAAGTTTTGCGCTCACAGACTTCTGAACGATGCAAAGGAAAATTAAATACTAGTAGACCTATCGCAAACGAGTTTTCTCAAGTATGCACGTAAAAGGTGCTACGACGTACTTCCGAACCGTAGATACGTAGATGGTATGGCTGTATTAATACACTCTACGCTCAAGAGTGCTCGTAAGCTGGGTGTAAAAGTGAACGAGATAAAATTGAAAGAATGGCTCTTATTCCAGTGTGAAGCGGATAAAAAGAAGAAAGGAAATCTAAACGTAAGATTAACGTCGACTAGGGAAGCAGAAGTATTAGTATTCAATCAGGAAAGAGAACCGAGAAAAATAAAAATAAATTTAAGAACTCCTAAGAAATACGAGAAACTGCTGAGTACCCTCGTAAAAAAAGCAATAAGGGGTGAAGTAGGATACCCTGCTAGAATCGTCATTAAAGAATACAACGTCCACTTAAATGACCTACGCTTTTACTGTAGCCTGCAGGTAATGGTACCGTACGACCTGTATTTAGAGGTAATGAGAAAATACGATGCTCCTCTCGGAAATCACGTTGCAGGGATAGACGTTAACGTTGACAGGGTAAATATGGCTGTAGTGGATAGATACGGCAGGTTAAGAGAAGTTAAAACGTTTTGGTTTAGAGAAATAACCAGTCGTGGATATGGGAAAAAGCGAGCGTGGACGAGAATACACCAGACAATCCACAACATGCTGAACTACGCCTATCATCACGGAGTATCACACGTAGTATTGGAAAATCCAGAAATTGTCGGTTACTTAAAGTATTACTGGATAAAAAGTGGTGATAGAAAAACTAAAAATTGTAATTACAGAACATCAATTTTCAGAAACAGGATAATAGAGACTATAGCGTACAAGACACCATTATACAGTCTAAAAACAATCTACGTAAACCCAAAAGGAACTACACACTCTAAAGAACACGAGAGAATTATGAAAGAATACGGTCTCGATAGACATACCGCTTCAGCCTACCTAATCGCCTTAAGAAGCTTAAAAAAGATACACTACGCTACAAAATGATATAAACTATCGTTTCTGACCCTCAAGGTGGTTAAACATAACTCAATGCTTCTGTTCTTTCCTCAGAGTTGCTTAAGCAGACTTCATTGAGGTTTTCTAGTTCAGTAAGTTCTCAGGATTTATTCTATTGGAGCTCATGAGCACTCTAATCCCCATTTATAACGTAAAGATTTTATTCAACTCTTATTCAACTTGGTCATATCCAAAAGATAATTTCCATCGATTTGTCCGCTTAACTGAGCGATAATTAAAGGAGCTGTTGATTTAACAGAGAAGGAGGACTCATCTAGGATCTCAGGACTGCAATCGAGAGATCTTATAAATCTCAACTGCAACATTTATTATTTCTTTTTTATAGTATTATGAAAATATATAAAAGATCGTTCTGGGATACGGCAGCTTTAAATGTATTTTTTATGTATAATATGGATAAAATAAAGACGAGCATAGTTTTGCCGAGAGAGCTCTATATTGAGTTAAAGAAGAGAGCAGTTGAGGAAGGTAAGACGGTGAAGGAGGCAATTATCGATGCAATTCTGAAATATCTTGCAAGTAAAGGGAATAGGTCGAAGCTTAAGGGGCTAATTTTAAAGCCGTCTGAGAGGGCTGGGCCAGAGGATTTAAGGGAATACGGAGGGGAAGAAATTGGTTTCTAAAGCCTTCGTGGATACAGAGATTTAAGTTTTGACAAAAAGAAACCCGTTAGGGAGAAATTCAAGTCTCAATTGGATTATAAGAGAGCTTTAAAAATTCACCCCGTCGTGAGACGGATGCGATACTGGTTCCCCTATGGGGAACCCTCGCCATTCATGGCAGGGGGAGGTCAGAGTATTAAACTACTATTCTACCCTGCACAGGTGTCTGTGAGCTTGGATCTTTTTCAATCAGATATGTTAAAAACTTTTATAGTATTATCAAAACTGATTTTATGGAATTTTATACGGAGGAGAGGTTTAAAAACTGGATAGATAAGATAGCGAAAAGCGAGATAAAGGAGGATGATCCGAGAACATTTGAGGTTTTTGATCAGTTTGTTGAGGATTTCGCAATAGCATGCCTGAACCTTATAAGATCTGTCAGGGAAAGGGAGATAACAAAGAAGGATGCGATAAGAGAGATAGAGAACATAAACAGACTTTTTCTCATAAGCGTTGACTTCGGAGATGGTGTTAAGAACGAGTTCTTCGAATTCATAAGGGAGAGCATAAGGGTAATAGCGTATTCCACAAAACTATTCCTCGAAGGAAAGGGTAGCAAGAAGAGCTTCGATGATCTGTTAAAGGATGCGATTAGGAAGGAAAAGAAGGGGGACTACAGAGGTGCATTTGAAACAATGGCAAAGATGGGGGTTAAGGTTTTGAGGGGTGAGGAGCTACCAGAACTCCAGGCTGACGGATTCATAGCAAACTGGCTTGACGGTATAGAGGTAATAGATATGATAATGAAGCTAAATAAAATAGACTCCGGATCAGAATAGTTATATCCATCGGAAATGAGAAATGATTGGATGGAAATAGATAAGAGGGTCATTAAGGCCCTCGAGCACGGATTCGGTTTCGAGCTCTACAGGGCACTTGTGCTTAGTTATGGGAAGAGAGGGGAGAAGGCTTTCTTTTACGTGAGGGACAGGAGGGTAAAGAAGTATAGGGACTTCTTCATAGTCGTCGGAAACGAGGAGTACATAGTGGATGACGAGTTCTGCACATGCAAGGACTTCCAGATAAATCTAAAGCTTAAAAAACCGTGCGCACACATACTTGCACTTTTCATCGCAAAAAGATTAAATCTTTATGATGAATTCGATATGTATTATGTGGATTACCTGGGGTGATTTGTGTTGTATAGAGTTGTGAAGGAGTACGTTAGAGATGCTTTGAAGAACTGTGGATTTAGGGTGAAAACGGATTTTTTTTACGGACTTGGATGGGTTGACGTTGTGGGATTCAAGAGGAACATATCAGTTGCAGTTGATATATCCGATGAGCCTTATATGCAGAGGATTGAGAGCTATCCCTTTGATGCCACGCTTGTAATATGCGGTAGTAGATCGAGGTTTTCCGATAAAATCCTGCTGACTGATCTGGATAGTTTTCACAAAGATCTAAGGAAGGTAACGGGATTTGATTGCATGTCATTCGAGGAATGGCAATCGAAATGGAGAGATGAAGATTACGAGTTCTTCGAGAGATCTCTGAGGTTTATGAGGGAAAGATACGGTGACATAATTGCTGAAAAGCTCATAGATGCCCTAGTCTACATATACATGGCAGGTGAGCTCATAGAGGATTACAGCGGTAAGGTTAGGAACAGAATACCCTATTCGGGTCTCTTTCCAAACCTCGTGGATCTCGGTCTTCTTTTAAGGGATACAAAGGAGCTTTACAAGCCAAAGACATTCATGGTATCGCTTACAAGAGAGGGGTTCAGAATAGCCAAGTTTGAGATATACAGGAGGATAGAGAAGAACAGGGACAGGATAAAGGAGATTGTGAGGGATATAGGCAGGGATGTCGTACACGTAATCCTGGTCGGACTCTCGGACAGAAGGGGTCTAGGTCTCAAGGACCTGGATTTCGAGGGAGAAGATCACACGTTTTACGACATACTACCTAGGATAGATGTGGACGAGGTAATAAGGATCTGCAGGAGTGAGGAACCCTTAAAGGCACTCTGCAGGACCGTTACATATACAGCACTCTTCAGAAAGGCCCAGAGGCTATTCAAAGAGCTTATAGAAATCGGACTTGCAATAAGATTCCCAGTTTACGACTATTACGGAAGCTTCTTCGGATATGAATACAGAATACCCAAGGAGGTTATGAGCTACATATCAACCATGACTTATCTGGACATAGACATGGATTTCGTAAGGAGGTTTCAGAACATAATGGACATGTCCTTTCTTAGGCTTAGGAGATGTAGAGATCTCGATATAGCCGTTGAGAAGGGGATAGTAAGGTTGAGGGAGGGAGGAATAGAGGTTCTGGACTGGGATAAGTTCAAGAACTTCATAAGGATAAGGATAGGTAAGGTCATATCCGATTTCCTAAACAGCTTCTGATTATCCTCCTTAGAATCCTTTCAGCCCTAATCAAATCCCTTTTATCCACCTCATTTCTTCTTGGACATTCATCGTCCAATACAGCCCTTTTCTTATCTAAATCGAATATCACAGGATATATTCTGCATCCTATTGGCCTGTGCTCGTATATCCTGCATCTGTTTTCTTCATCGAGGAAGAAGCACTTTCCGTTAACATTTCTGAGCATGTAAACACCGTTCTTCTCAACCGAAAACTCCTCCCTTTTAAATCCAAGTCTCTCTATCCTTCTTATGTCCTCTTCCGTCAGTATCATCTCCGTTTCATAACAGCACCTTCCGCAGAATCTACCGTTTATAATGCAGTTAACCCTGACGTACATAACCGTCCAGAATCCTCCTCAATATCTTCGAAGTCCTTGTAGAGTACTGAATCGCCTTCTTATCCCTAAAGGCTATATTTCTGGGAATGAATTCGGATGCTATCTGTCTCAGCACGTACTTTCTTACGACCTCTCCGTCTGTTCTCCTAAGCTTGAATTCGACCGGAATGCTTATCGCGCACCTTATTACCTCCCACTGGAGATAAGGCGTTATTATCTTCATCTCAAGCGAATAAGCCAGCTTGTTATCCCTTATGAGGTTTTTCTCACCTATGTTCCTTATATCGTTCATCAGCTCGTACTCAAGCTCCCTGTAGCTTAGCTTCTCGTACTTCTTATATCCTCCGAACAGCTCGTCCGCACCCTGCCCGAAAACTACCTGTCTGTATCCGAGCTCCTTTGCAAATCTAAGGCATAGATATATCGGAACTGCTATGGATATCTGAAGCTTGTTCCTCGTCTCTATCGCCGATATCACGCTTGGAAGTATATCCCTCACATCTTTCTCGTCGAACTCGAATACCTCAAGATCCCTTTTCAGATCTCTCGCACATTTCTTTACCCATTCCTTCTCCTCCTTAGACGCAGTAACGGCTATTAGCTGTAAGTCGTAGAGGGATGCCAGAAGAGATGAATCCAGGCCACCTGAAAATGCTATGCACGCATCTCTTATCTTAAGACCCTTCAGATAATCAACTATCCTCTCCTTAAGCTCTTCGAGGTCCAAATCTATCTTTCTGAAAACGTCCTCGAAACGGAATATCCTCCTCTCAAATACCTCCCCATCGTAACCTATCTTCAAAACCTCACCGGGCAAAACCTCTATCGGATTCTCCTCGAAGTACGACTTGAAGGATGAAAAAGTGAGTGTGGAGTTGTCAAAGTAAAGAGGTTTTCCTCCAAGGACGTCTCTGGAAAGGAGTATGTGTGAAGGTCTGAAAGCGACAAGGGAATAGAATCCCTCTATTCTCAGAGGTAGCTCGTCCGCAAATCTCAGGTTTATTTTTTCGTCGCAGTCGAAGAATGTGTTACCTATCTGTTTCGAAGGAAATCTTGCTGATGCAAATATCCTCCTTGCCCTTCCATCCTTTATCTCCGCGAAGGCGTATATGGACATAAGATTAAATTTAATTTAAGTCTTAAAGTTTTTTATCATCCCGTAGATTCAAGTTTATGGGGACTGTGAAGGATGTACTGGTCCTTAAGGAGCCGGAAGTCAACAGAACGGGCATAGGCAGATTCTTATTTTCTGACAGGTATTCCGTCTTCGATTACGGCGTAATGCCGGACAGGATAGAGGGTAAGGGGAAAGCTCTCTGCATGATATCCTCCTTCTTCTTCGAAAAGATGAGGGATATGGGGATAAAGACTCATTACATAGGACTGGTAGAGGATGGAAGGATTAAAAGCTTTGAAGAGGTCGAATCTCCGACTAATGTAATGGAGATAAGGCTTGTGAGAATTCTGAGGCCTTACAGAAGGAACGGTTACGACTACTCGATATTTAAAAGGGAGAAGTCAAACTTCCTCATACCACTCGAGGTAATATACAGGAACTCCCTCCCAGAGGGGTCCAGCGTCTTCAGGAGGCTTGAGAGGGGTGAGATAAGACCCGAGGATATGGGTTTAGATCACTATCCCAAACCGAACGAGGTTCTCAAGAGACCGATAATAGATTTCAGCACAAAGCTCGAGGACAGGGACAGGTATATAAAAAGGGATGAGGCGAAAGAAATTGCCGGATTGAGCGATGAGGAGCTCGAGACAATAATCGACATGGCACTCAAGGTAAACGATATCATAACCAAGGAAGTCGGAAGAGGAGGTCTTAGAAATGAGGACGGAAAGATAGAGTTCGCTTTCGATGAAAAAAGGGAAATAATGGTTGTGGATGCAGTCGGAACTCCGGATGAATGCAGGTTCAGCCTGGAAGGATTCCAGATAAGTAAGGAAATCCTCAGGATTTATTACAGGAGGACTGAATGGTACAGGAGGATTGAAAGGTTTAAGGGAAATGAGAACTGGAGGGAACTTGCAGGAAAACCTCCTAAACTTCCTGAAGATCTGCTAAAAGCAGTTTCGGACATGTACAAGGCAATATGCAATGAGATAACTGGAAGGAAGCTGTTTGACGTTGAAGGTCTTAGAAGCGTTATAAGGAGGCTTTCTCAAATTTTAAATACAACTTAACTTATCCTAAAGAGATGAGAAAGTGGACTGGAGAGATCTGCGAGGACGATGTGGGTAAGAAGATCCTGTTATTCGGATGGGTTCACGAGATAAGAGATCTTGGCGGGCTAGTGTTTGTCATACTGAGGGATAGGGAGGGTTTCATCCAGATCACCCTTTCGAAAAAGATTGTGGATCCCGAAACATTCAGGACGGCGAAGAGGTTGAAGAAGGAGAGCGTAATAAAGGTTGTGGGGACTGTTAAAAAGGAGCCGAAGGCTCCGGGTGGTTACGAGATAATACCGGAAAGGATAGAGGTTTTAAACGAATCTGAAGTTCCACTCCCTCTTGATGTAACGGAGAAGGTTCCTGCTGAGCTTGATACAAGGCTAGATCACAGGTTCATGGATTTGAGGAGGCCGAGGATACATGCGATTTTCAGGATAAGGCACCAGATGCTGCAGAGCATCAGGAGGTTTCTATGCGAGAACGGATTCATAGAGGTTCACACGCCAAAGATAGTTTCCACTGCAACCGAAGGAGGGACTGAGCTTTTTCCCATAAGCTATTTCGAAAGGGAGGCTTTTCTCAACCAGAGTCCTCAGCTTTACAAGCAGATACTCATGTCGGCTGGATTCGACAGGGTTTTTGAAATAGGACCAATATTCAGGGCGGAGGAGCACGACACGACAAGACATCTGAACGAGGCGATATCGATAGATATCGAGATGAGCTTCACAGATCACAGAGGTGTCATGAACATACTCGAGGATCTCATAGTAAGGGTCTACGAGGACATAGCCGAGAACTGTCAGAGGTTTCTCGTTCTTCTCGGTATAAACGACCTGGAAATACCAAGGAAACCGTTCGATAGGATAACTTACGACGAGGCTCTTGAGATAGCTGGAAAGAAGGGTGAGGAAATACCGTGGGGAGAGGATCTGACGACAAGGGCCCTGAGGATTCTCGGGGAGGAGATAGAGGACCACTACTTCATAGTTGACTGGCCGACGGAGTGCAAGCCATTTTACGCCATGCCTTACGAGGACAATCCTAAGATTTGCAAGAGCTTCGATCTAATGAAGGGTCCGATAGAGCTCGCAAGCGGAACTCAGAGAATTCATAGGTACGATATGCTTGTCAATAGCATAAGGGAAAAGGGTCTGAATCCAGAGAGCTTCGAATTTTACCTCGAGGCATTCAGATACGGCATGCCACCGCATGCAGGCTGGGGCCTGGGTGCCGAAAGGCTTCTTATGTCGATACTGGGTTTGAAGAATATAAGGGAAGCAGTTCTCTTCCCGAGGGACAGGCACAGGTTAATTCCTTGAACCCTCAGACCGTCGTGAATTCATCACACTTCAGACTATCGGGGTTTCATCATCGGGGTTCAGGATGTCCGCATTGAACATCCGCCTTAGAACACATCAACCTCAACTCCCTCGGGGTTCATCGGGGGTAAATCATCGGTCTCTTCTCCTTTTGGGGTAACTCCTAGGAAACCCCATATCCTTAACCCGAATCCGTCACATCCCCCACAGCTTTAAGCTGTGAGGTTTCGACGCTTCAACGGACTAAATAAATTCAAAGAGGTCGATATAAATACGTTGTGCTCACAAATGTTCATCAAATTTGAAGCAGTTTCGCAAGGCTCATTGATACTCTTAAGGATTTGTATATCAACTTATCGCAAAGCGCTTCGGATTAAATTCCAATTGAAATCCAATTGAAATATCGTGTTCAAGTTTGACATCCTCCTCGCACTAAAGTGCGAGGGTTCCAAGCGGGGAGGTTTGAGCTTCTACGGGAGAGACCCGTAGAAGCACGGGGTGTGCCAGCACCCTGTTATCCCTACCCCAGCTGGGGTTCGGGATTATGGTTAATTTTTTAGCGATATTTAAACAACCTACAACATCGGCATTCATAACTTGCTTACACTTTGGACAGTAGAACAAACCCCTAGTTATTCTTCTACCCTTAGTTCCGCAGAATGGGCAAACTGAAGACGTATGATTTTCCTTAACCAATTTAACTTTAATCCCAAAGTTCTCTGCTGTTGTAATTAGTCTGTCGATTATGTATCTGAAGCTCCAGAAGTTGTGAATCATTGCGTTAGCTTTAGCATTCTTGTCGTTGCTCTGTCTCATTCCGCTAACATCTCCGACTACGATTTCTGTTACTCCTTTCTCATAGCACAGCTTAACGAATCTATAGACGATAGTATTAACAGCATGTCTAAATCTCAGCTTTCGCTTACGGTAGTATTTTCTGATTCTCTTCGTTGTATCCACTCCGTTAACTTTCTTAGCTATCGACTGATAATGTGCTATTTTCTTAGTCCAATACCACCAATCTGCCAACAAGGACTTACCGCTAAATGCTATAGGTTGTCTATCTCCTTCAATCCAAGCTGTTAATATATTCACAACTCCTAAATCGACAAATGCACGTTTCTCAGGGGAGATGGTAAGTCTTGGTTGATTAACTTTAACTGACTGGTATGCGTACACTCCCCGTTAAATCGTCGTAGAATATCTCTAATCTCCCCTGCTTCCCTCTCCATCTAATTTCTCCAGTTATTTTAATCCTCAAACCCCGGAAAATCAACCATTTCTTTCCTCCTACCTCCTCTATCCTATAACAATCGTTTCTAATGACAGTCATGAGTTTTCGCTTATTCAACAACCTATCTTTCCAATAACGAGGTGGACTAATCCTTCTGATATGAGGAGGAAGTTTACCCTGTTTCTTCAACCTTAATAGAGTGAAAAACGATCTCCAAGCTTTGTTGTTCTTCCTTATAATTTGCTGAGCAGTAGCTGAACCCAAGATTCGTTTGAATTCGTTGTATAATTCATCAACTCCTTCCTTCCAGTCGAATCTGCCTTCAAAGAATTGCTGTCTCCTAACGTAGTTCAGCTTATTCCATAAAACTGCTGACATCTCGCATAAGCTAAACAAAACATTCTCCTTAGTTGGTCTTAGCCTGAACTTATTCAATCTTTTCATTCTTCTTAGCCTCCTTGAAGTATTGCTCTTTGATATACTAAAACCTACCACCAACCTCCCCCTTCCGCCTCCCCTAACTCATCCCCGCTCTAAGGCTTTCTTAGCGACGTTTTGTAAGCTTCCCTCTCGAGTTTTAATACGATTCTGACATCTTATACAAACTTAAACCTTTTTCGCCACTATCATCCTGCTTCCGATCTCCTCATCGAACTCTATAACTTCCAGAATTCTGAAACCAAATTCCTCAAGTCTATTTATGTAATCTTTAAAGCCCAAATCCCCCCTGAACATGTAAGCCCTCTCGCTCTTCTCGATACCCTCAAATTTCCAGAGATTCCATTCGAGATCTATAAGGGAAATCTTCCTGTCATCCCTGAAAATCTGCTTGTTCACGTATATGCCACCTCTGTTAAGACCTGAGTATATCTTGGGAATGAGACGTGGATTTTTACCGCCGGGGTTGTAGGATGAGAATATCACATCGTAGTTCTTTCCTATATCATCCTTGAAGAAGTTTCCGGCAATAACCCTTACCCTTTTCGCCCTGAATCTCGATATATATCGTTTTGTAATCTCAACAACCTGGGGTAGATCGAAGACGTATGCTTCGAGTTCGGGGTTTACAATTGTAAACGCTATCGCGTAGAGACCGTGCCCGCCTCCGAGATCAAGAAGTCTCCTCGCCTTCTGGAACTCGTTAAACTTCAAAAGTTCTCTCACAGTTTTCTGAAGCTCTCCGAGAAGGGAGTACTGGGCCATTGTATGTACGGCTACTTCGGAGAAGAATTCGTTTGGATTTCTGATAACAGCACCTTCTCTAAGAATCCTTGTCAGGTTCATCCATAGGTCGACTGTATTCCTTGTATTCCTTATAAAAAATATCTGGGAGTAAAATGAGTCCCTAGTAAGTAGTTCCCTGCTCGTCTTCGTGTTCTCAAAAACGCCATTTCTTTCCGATAGCAATCCCAGCTTACACAGTATCCTGCACATGATCAGGAGTAAATTCCTGTCGCATCCCAGCTCCTTCGAGAGCTCATCTATTCCCTTGGGAACCTTCAAAGCTTCGAACACTCCAAGATCTATGGCCGATAATATCACGTAGTACGTCCTTATACCGTTCATAGCCTTCTTGAGCGTATCCATAAAAGAATCCACATCGGCATCCGGAGTCTTCAGAAGCTCGTCCATACTCGATCGATAGACTGATCTGGATGCTCAGTATTAATAATTACCTACATATGCTTATCGGGCATATTTACGGTGAAAAAGTTTGAATAAAAGTGAAGATGTGGGAGCAAATCTGGAAGAATTGCGGGGTTTTTGTCATTTTTATCCGTTTGCAAATTCTTCAAGCATCCTCGGTATGAATTTCCACGCGTTTTGAATGATAATTTTGCGTTTATTTCTGAATTTCTGAAGTTGAGAGAGGTTAGAAATGAATAACGTTGCATTTGTAGCATTTGATGGTTCCTCAGCGAGAAAAATCCCCCAACTTTAAACGAAATACCCGATATGCGAAGCCAAATGATTTGAGTCAGCTGTTCGATGTATGTGTATAGCTCGTTCTTGCGGGAGCGTTCAAATCAGGATGTGGGGAATGTTATCCTCTGCATATGTTATAAAAATGCGGGAATAAGAATGGTTATGCTGGAAATCCGATAGATATCCGGCTGAGATGTAAGAGTATCCCGGATTTAAGATTTGCCGCTAAAAAAATACGCCAATGATGTTATTACATGAGATTTGCGTGTTAAAAACAAGCGTCATAGTTGAGCAAAAGTGTTAAAAGTTAAATAGTATACCCACATATCTTCTACATGCTTAAGAGATTGCTAATACTTGCAGTAGCATTGTTGATACCTATTGCATGTGCCGATGCGAAAATAGTCTGCACGACAACTGTCATATCGAGTATCGTGGAGGATTTAACGGGAGAGAAGTGCGACGTCATAGCGTCTCCGACAGTGTGTCCCGCCCATTACGATATAAAGCCCAGCGATGTCGAAAAGGTCAGAGAGGCAGATGTTATAATTTGTCACGGATTCGAGCCTTGGGTGGATGAGCTCGTAAAGTCGTCTGGAAAGAACATAACGGTTATAAAGATACCGGGACCCTGGAATAGCCCCGATCTCTTAAGGGATAAGTACGTTAGAATTGCATCAGAGCTGGAAAAACTTGGATACCACGTTGAGCTAGAAAGATGCCTGAAGGCAATAAACGAGACTGAATCATATCTTAAGAGATTTGCGAAGGAACACGGATTTGTGGGAACTCCTGTTGTCTGCATGCAGTGGCAGAAGGGTTTTGTAGAATTCCTTGGGTTCAAGATACTTGCCACGTATCCTCCGCCGGAGATGATATCGGCAAAGAAGTACGAAGAGGTTATACAGAAGGGAAAGGGTTCGAAACTTGTTATAGACAATCTTCAGAGCGGAACTGAGCTCGGAGAAAAGATAGCAAAGGAGTTGGGAGCTGTTGAGGTGGCTATTTCGAACTTCCCAATCGAAGGAAACGTTACGAGCATGATGATAGATAACGCGAAGAAACTCGCCGAAGCGCTTGAAAGGAGTGAGGGGAGGGGGAAGGTGCCAGGATTTGAGCTCATAGCTGCGATTTCTGGACTGTCTGCTGCTTTGGCCTTTAGAAGGTTGTGGAGATGAGAGTAAGGCTTGAAAGGGTTTACGTGGCATACTCGGGAAGCAGAAGGCCGACTATAAGGGATATAACACTCTCTCTCGATAGGGGAATACACGTTATAACGGGGCCGAACGGTGCAGGGAAGACTACGCTATTGGAAACGATGATAGGTCTTCTGAAGCCATACAGAGGGGAAGCTTATCTTCTCGGAGTAAACACAAAGAGCAGAAACGTTTTCAGGGTTAGGAGAAAGTGCAGTTATGTTCCTCAGGATTTTATGAAGCCTCCAACCGAGGCATATACGGGAATGGACGTGATAAGATTGGGTCTGATCTTCAACAGAGACGGACTGAACTCAATTAACGAGCTTGCTGAAAGATTGAATGCCATAGATCTTCTTGAAAAACCATTCGGAAAACTTAGCGGAGGTCAGCAGCAGAAGATAATGATAATAAGAGCTCTTGCAAGGAATCCTGAGATTCTTCTTTTGGATGAGCCTTTTTCAAGCCTGGATTCCGATACTAGGAGGAGCTTATGCGAAATACTTGAGGACTACAGGGATAGACTTGTCGTCATAGTTTCCCACGATACATCCAAGATTGGGAGAATAGCAGATGGGATTGTAAGGATGGAGGAGGGGAGGATAGTTGATATTTCTTGAGTCCATAATCTCCGCAATACTCAGCAGCATTTTGATAGCATCAACAGGATATTACGCCGAGAAGTTCAGGATAACAACACTCAGCTTCTGCGTTGCACATGCAGCCCTTGCAGGAGCATCAATAGGTTTGATTTTAAGGGTAGATCCCACTTATTCAGGAATGGTTCTTGCTGTTAGCTCCGCAATACTTTTGGGAATTGTATTGCCGAGAATACAGGCAAAAGAAGTATTAACACTTTCTCTTTTCTCCTTCTTCTCCGCAGTAGCCCTTATAGCCATATACATCTCTAACACGACAGTTCTTGCAACCACAACTCTTTCAATGGTCCTCTGGGGAAGCATACTCGCTGTAGACGTTAACAAACTCGTCATGCTCTCAATCGTTCTCCTTGCATTCCTTCTCTATCTCAGGCGATTCAAGTTTCAGATAGACAGCATGATATTCGACAGGGATCTTGCAGAGGCTGAGGGTGTCGACGTTTATTCGCACACATTAGCCCTTCTGGCATTCATGGGTGTTGCCATAGCTCTTGCCCTGAGAATAACCGGGGGATTTCTCATATTTGCCCTTCTGTACATACCGATAGCTTCAGCTCTTCTAGTATTCGATACAGCAAAGGGACAGCTGATGGCATCGATTGCATTCGCAACAACAGCTTCAACTCTTGGATTTCTCGTGAGCTACACATTCGATCTGCCAATAGGATCATCGATAACGATAGTAGCAGCATCAATCCTTCTTTTATCAGCCGTTGTAAGAAAATGTAGATTTCATAGCATCTTGGGTAGTAGGTTTTAAAGTTCCACAGTAATTTAAAAAGGGGGAAAGATCTAACAAGGGAATACCGTCCTATCCTTAAGGTGTTGAATATACAAACAAGACCGCACATCGCTCGTCAGCAATCGAAAACTTTCTTTTTAGTAATTCAGAGTATTTAAAAATACCTCTAACATCCTCCTCGCTTATCCCAGCTTTGAAATGCAAGGTTTTGCAAGCAACACTTCTATAAAATTCAGATCGCTCGAACGTTGAAATGTTCCGGATGACATGTCAGATGATAAAAGATCTAAACAGTAAAAATCTATTTTTGATCGGAATGATTGCGTCAGCTCCTGGCAAGGTAATACTTTTCGGTGAGCACGCGGTAGTTTACAAAAGACATGCAGTTGTGGGAGCGATAAATCTCAGATGCTACGCAAAGGTGGAGAGATTTGGCGAAATAAAAATATCATCACCACTCGGTGTAACTGGGCTTGATTTTGAAAGGCATCCCTATGTGTCATACGCCTTAAAGAGGTTTTCAGAGGTGAAGAGAATAGGTGGTGTTAAGATTGATATAAGGAGCGATATACCTGTGGCATCAGGTCTCGGTAGCTCATCTGCCGTGACAGTTGCAGTTTTAAAGGCTCTTAATGAGGAATTCGAAGCAGGTCTCAGCGATGAGGATATATTTGAAATCGCTAGAAGAGTTGAGCTTGATGTTCAGGGCATAGCGAGCGGAACGGATCCGTTCATATCGACATTCGGAGGTACATGGCTAATACCGGACAGAAAGAGACTTGAAATTGGTGATCTGAGATTACTCGTTGTTAACACCGGAAAGAAATCGGTGACAAGGGAAATGGTGAGGAAGGTTGCGGAGCTAAGGAAGATGTATCCGGATGTAGTCGATAGTGTTTTCGATGTAGTTGATTCGATAGCCCTAAGATCTGTTGACGCTCTGAAGAGTTTCGATCTCGAAACCCTGAAGTTCCTCTTCTTCGCAAACCAGTGCATGCTAAGGGCCATCGGTGTGAGCAACAGGGAGATAGATGAGCTTGTGGAAAAGCTGGCGGAGTTTGGAATATCTGCAAAGATAACAGGAGCTGGAGGAGGAGGTTGCGTGATAGGAATAGGCGAAGAAGAATCGATTAAAAAGGCTGCAGATGAATTTAATGGATTTATAGTTAAAATAGGGGATTGCGGTGCGAGACTAGAGATCGATGAAAAGGCTTAAATAGTACTTCCCACAAGTTAGACGAAACCCCTGGAGGAGTTAGAATTGGTGGAAATTACGGAGGTTAGGATATACAAGGCGAGGGGAGATGGTGTAGTAAAGGCCTACGCATCGGTCAGTCTGGATGGAGAGTTCGTGGTCAGGGGAATTAAGATAATAGAAGGTGAGAAAGGTCTACGCGTTAGCATGCCGAGTAGAAAGGTTAAGGATGGGAGCTATCAGGATATATTCCATCCGACGAATAAAAAGGCGAGGGAGAAAATAGTAAGTGCCGTTCTGAACGCGTATAAGGAACAGATGAAATAGATTTAGGTTAACCTCGCTGAATTTTTGCGTAACAATTTTTTAAAAGAGATCATAGAGTCATATGTTGAAAAGGATAAGGGAGGTAATAAGAGAGAGAATCGAGACTTACAGAAATTACGCCAAGATGACCGATCTTTACTCAGTTCTCAGAAGATATTTCGTCATAGGTTACTTTGACGGTGTCCTGACAATACTGGGGATGATAGTGGGAGCTCATCTGAGCGGTGAGGCATCCAGTAACATAGTGATATCGGCCGGAATCGCAACTGCCCTTGCCCTTGGCATATCAAGCGGTTTCGGTGCTTACGAGGCGGAGATAGTAGAGCAGAGCATACAGAAGAAGGAAACTGAAAAGGCAATGCTTGCCCCCGTCGGAGGAATGATAGAATCTGCATACAAGTTCGCAACATACGTTTCAGCTCTTATACACGGAATTGCACCAATTCCGGCTGCGCTTGTTCCTCTTATCCCTTACGCATTCCTTCCTTTAGATATGGCATTTTACATGTCGGTGTCGATAGGTTTTGCAAGTCTTTTTATAATAGGCCTGATACTCGGAAGAATTTCGAAGATGAACGTCATATCTTCAGGTGTGAAGTTCGTGCTCGCAGGATTCATAACGCTTATCGTTATACTAATCCTTAACCCGTCGAGGTAATTTGATTTCACCACTCAGATAGCGCAATAATCATCACCGCTCAGCGGCGGGAGTAATCATCATCGTGGCATATCTCCTTTTACTATTCTGTTTATAAGCTCTACCACTTTATCTATTACCTTCGGAATTGCCCTTTTCACACTCTCGGAAAGACCTATACCGAACTCTATCCTCTCGGGCTCGACTCCAACTATGATTATCTTTGGTATCTCGTATACAAGGCTCCCTATCTTGAACGCCTTGACGAAATCTATATCGTGAAGTGAAACTGGGATACCGTAATCTTCGCACTGATCGAAATCGAGAACGTAAACATCTCCCGGTTTTCCGTTGGATTTAACAACATCAACGACGATTAAAAAATCGTAATCCTTAAAAAAATTTAATATTTGAAGGCCAAGGGTTGCGCAGTCGTGAACTTCAACACCTTTAGGAAGTTCTCTCTTTTTAAGCTCCTCTACGACTGCTATTCCAAGTCCCTCGTCACCCATCAGTATGTTTCCTATCCCTATTACTGCTATTTTCATTCCTTAACTACTCTCTCCTTCCTCTTTCCTGTGAACATTGATATGAGGACCTCGTAGACTATTACGGCGTATATGTGCATGAACATGACCATTCCTATTAGATACATGCAAATCCTGTGTATTGCCCTAAGAGCAGTGTATCCGTCACATACTCCTGCAGGGTTAAAGTAGCTTCCAAGAGCAGCGGCGAAGTCCACGATGGGTTTAAAGACATCTGGATAGTACATTGCAAGGCCCGTTAGACCTATTATGATTATCAGTACAAGATATGTCCACCAGACTATGACCTGAGTCGGTATTATCTTTTCAACGTACTCCTCCTTATCAGGATTGTATCCCCTTGGATCCTCTACGTGCGGATATAGCTTGAACCATGCGAGCGTTTCGAGGACTAGGTACTTGACACTGTAAGGTATCCTCGTTATCGATATCCACTTCCACTCCTTTGTGCACATGTATGCCGCAAATAGCCACCATATACCTCCAAAGATAAATCCTATTAAAATATGAATTCTGAGTGTTTGCTCCCCAAATATCCTGACACCGTACAGACCTCCAAGTTCCATTCCCGTCAGCGCCAGTAGTATTCCTGTAATAAATACAAACCAGTGAAGTATCCTGACGGCCACTGAATGTCTGAGAACCTCTACTTTTTCCATTATCCCTTCACCTCACGATCATTCGTATTGCATGTACGGAACAGGCTATGCATGGGTCGAAGCTCCTGACTATTGCAAGTGCAAGCGATGTGTTGTACATGACACCGTTCGATGGCTCCATGTTAACCTCTGCAAGTCCCAGAGGTGTGAGGGCTGTAGTCAGGGCGTCTCCCCATGTGACCTTCTTGGCTATTCCAAGAGGTGTCAGGTCTATGTCGGCATCTGGCCATATCGCGTTGCAGATCTCCGGAACGCTCATGTCCTTTGGAAGCCAGCATCCTTCAAGTGCCTTCTCAACCGCTCCAGGTCTTCCCATGTCATCTCTTGGTCCTAGGTTCCATGTAGACGGAACGACACATGCATAGTTGTCGATCACCTTGTTCTTTATCCTAGTGTAGTGTAGCAGAGCACCTCTCGCAGCCTCCCATAGTCCCCATCCTTCTGCCTCATCCGGAACGTACTTGTAATCGGGTATCTTCGGATGCACAATCTCCTCAGCCACGTGGTTCTTCAGATCTATTGCCCACTCCATTATCTTCGTTATGAATATCAACGTCTGTGCAATCCTCGAAGCAACCCTGTCTATTACAGAACCCTTCGGATTCATGACATCCCACTTGAACTCCGCAGTTTCTCCCGTTAGAGGATTAGTTACCTCTATTCTCCACTTCAGACCGAACGTAACTATCATCCTAGCCAGAGGTCCTACCTCGAACACCTTTCCATCGTACCTGGGCGCCTTTGCCCATGCATATGCTCCCGGCTTGTCCTTCTTGACAAGAGCAACACTCATGTCAACCTCCCACGGCTTCTTGCCACTTATTGAATCGTCATACCTTGAATACTTCACGTATTCAACTATCTTGTCCCTCTTGAATGGCTTAAGCGTCCCGTTTTCCCATGCACCTGCCCATATGACTGCGTTCTTTCTGTGACCGGGCTGTCCGTCCTGAACCTTTACCCACTCGTCGTAGTTCTCGTAATCCGGGAACAGTCCATATGACAGGAAGTTTCCATAGCTCGCACCCAGATCCTGAAGTCCTCTGAAGTCTATATCCAGCAGCTCGCTTACCTTTTCACCTACGACCTCGTTCCTCTCCCTTAAAGCCATTATATCCGGAACAGCCACGTGCGCAACCCAGTCCCATATCTCAGCAGCCTTTGTTAGAGTCTGGGATATCCTGTCAAGCGTTGGCTTTACGGTGACACCTCCAGGATACTCACTCGTGTGGTGCGGGAACTTGCCTCCCCAGAGTGCCACTATCTCGTTCGCCTTCCTCTGAATGTCTATACATCCGACGTAGCTCGTACCGAGCCCAAGGGCTTTCAGACCCTCCTTTCCAAGAGCAGGGGGAACCATTGGAGGATACTTGCATATTATGCCTATCTCAGGACCCACGAGCAGATACGTGTGTATCAAGTGGTCATATACATAATATGCGGCCTGTATTATGTTCCTTATCAGAACTGCAACTGGTTTTGGTGTAACACCATATGCATGATCCAGTGCCTGGATAGCGGTTTCACCGTGAGGCGCAGGACATACTCCACATATCCTCTGGGTTATGTAGAAGGCATCTCTCGGATCTCTTCCCCTCAGTATTATCTCAAAACCTCTGAAAAGGTTTGTGTGACTGTAAGCCTTATCTACAATCGTCCAGGTTCCAGTTGATGTCGTAATCTCCTTCGTCTCGAGCGTAACTCCCAAGTGACCCTCAATCCTCGTAATCGGATCTATAACAACCTTCGCCATTCAAATCACCTCTTCTCCTCCTCTTCCTTTCTCTTAGCCCTAACATGCACATGCCTTATAGCATGGATTGCTATACCTGCAAGGGTTGCACCTATAAGTCCCTGACCTATAGTCGTCACATCTACTCCAAGCACCTTCGGAAGCTCCGGAATCTCAGCGTAGAACGGTGAGAACTTGTCCGGCCATCCAGGCTCCGAGCATCCTATGCATATGTTCGTCTCAACACAGTAGCTCGTTCCGTTGTTCCACTTCCTTATGGCGCAGTCCGTGTAAACGAGCGGCCCTTTACATCCCATCTTGAATCTACAGCCCTCCTCTCCAGGCTTCGTTATGAATATACCCCTATCATAGTATGGCCTGTAAGGACACAGCTCATTGTGCATGTTCCTTCCAAACAGAACCTTAGGTCTTCCGTGTGCATCAAGCTCGGGTATCACTCCCAGCATTGCCGCTGCAAGCGTTATGACTATGTGATCCGGATGTGCCGGACAGCACGGCAGGTTTATGACAACCTTTCTTATACCTTGCTCATGCAAGAATTCCCTCACACCCTTCGCTCCAGTCGGGTTCGGCTGGCCATCCCAAGGCTTTGCGCCCGGAATTCCTCCAAATGTCGCGCACTGTCCGATTGCAACTATTACATCAGCTATCTCAGCAGCCTCCCTCAGATGCTCCCTGAAATCCTTTCCGTGTATCGTACAGAAACCTTCATCCTGCACGGCTCCCTCAACAACAAGTATCTTTGCCCTCTTAGACTTCTTCCACCTCTCCTTCAGCTTCTCTGCAAGAGTACCTGAAGCAACTTGTATCGTTTCCATGTAGTCCGGTAGTGCTATTGGCAATCCTGAATCTCCGACTAATATCTCCGTCAGTATCTGAACGAGATCAGGATCAGCGCACTGGGCAAACGAAATCGTACATCCTGTGCACGATGCGCCGTTGAGCCAGCATATGTGCCAGTAATCCTTAACCTCCTCTAGTGCCTTAACAAGCTCTGCCTTATAGGTTGATAAGAACGCTGTTGCGCCCATTGCACCGACAAGTTTTAAAAAGTTCCTTCTGCTTAACTTCACAAAAAACACCTCCTGGATATTGACATTACATTTAACTAGGAATATTTAAACTTTTTTTTTAATAAAGGGTTGAATTTATTATTTCTGTGTTTAATGGTAACATTTAGTAACAAGATTTAACGCATTCTTATATAACAGTGGCTTTAAAAAATATGTATTGTCTCTCTTTGCAAATCACTCCTCGATTCTTGCAGCTTTCATTACATCCATCAGAGTTATCAGTCCTATAGGCTTTCCGCACTCCGTTACGAGAAGTCTGGCAAGATTAAGGCTTGCCATTAGTTTTGCAGCTGTTTTTATGCTGCAGTTACAGTCTATGGTCACAATTGGTTTCGTTGCTATCTCGCTCACCTTAACATCCGATGGCTTGAGATCCCTCGCTATAACCCTGTAAACTATATCCCTGACTGTTATTATTCCGTAACATTCATCCCTGTCCTTTGGCTCTACAAGCAAAGCCCTTATACCCTTTTTCAGCATGAGATCTATTGCCTCGCTCACGCTGATATCGGGTTTTACAGTTATTATCTCCTTCCATACTAAATCCTTAACCTTCATAATTTCACCTCAACATAAATCCAAAAGCCTTCGCGGAATTCGAAATATTCTCCACAATCCTACCAAAATAGGATCCGATCTCCCTTATAAATATCAGATCCTCTGGGCTTTTGTTTCTGAACAGATCCCTCATGACTTCTATGTCAAGCCTTTCGTACTCATCCCTTATCCTTTCAATCCTCCTTATACGCTCATACACCTTATCCACTTCTGACTTTATGAACGCCTTCAATACTATTTCTTTCAAACTATTATAAAGACTTTTGTATTCGTTCGACATCTCAACTATCTTTTCTATAAGAGGTCTGAAATTTGAAAGATCAATTCTCCTTATTTTAAGGAAGGATGCGAGATCCTTGCAAGTGTTTATTATGTTATCCTGAATAGTTATGAGGTTGTATATCTTGAACCTGTTTACGGGGAGTATCAGGGACGATATATTGTTCATAATCTTCGTCTTTATCCTGTCAGCCTCCTTTTCTATTTCGTTCAGCTCTTCAACCTTTGATAGATCGTTCCTTTCAAAAATCTCCCTTAAAATTTCTATAGATTTCATGCAGAGGTTAGCGTGATTTGAGAGATCGTCAAAGGGAGAGTATCCGAGCATATCGAATACCTGTCTTATAAACCTCATTTGTTTAAAACTCAACAAATGATATTTAAATATTTAGATACCTCCTCAAAAATATCCCAAGCTTTTCCATTGCCTCTCCGCTTATGAAATCCCTACTCGTAGTTATAGCGTATTTGAGGGCATCTTTGCACGGACATTTCCTCTCTTTAGGAATTGCCGGTATAAGTTCTCTCAGTATTCTCCTAACCTTTTCCTCGTTCTTTGCCATGTTCTCAAGAACCATTTTTACGTCTACTTCTCTCTCCTTCCATACATCGTAATCCGTTACTGTTGCTATCGTTACGTAGCATATCTCGGCCTCCCTTGCAAGCTTTGCCTCAGGCAATGCCGTCATTCCTATTATATCGAACCCCATCGCCCTGTAAACATTCGATTCAGCCTTTGTTGAAAACTGAGGGCCTTCTATGCAGACGTAAGTTCCCTTTTCATGGCATTCGTAACCGAGTTTTTTAACGACCTCTATCGCTATCCTTCTCAGCTCGGGACAGAAGGGTTCTGCAAATCCTATATGAACTACGATGTCGTCGAAGAACGTAGATGGTCTGAACTTTGTCCTGTCGTATATCTGATCCGGAATGACTATATCCAGCGGTTTTATTTCCTCTCTGAGTGATCCGACTGCAGCTATGCTTATTATCCTCTCAACACCCAGCTTTTTTAGAGCGTATATGTTAGCTCTGTATGGAACGTTTGTAGGGGAGTAAACGTGACCTCTGCCGTGTCTTGGAAGAAATGCAACCCTTCTCCCCATGAACTCACCTACTAGAATTCTGTCCGAAGGTTTTCCGAAAGGGGTATCTATCTCGACCTCCTCGACATTCTTAAAAGCAGAATGCTCGTAAACACCCGTTCCACCTATTATCGCTATCTCTGCCTTCAAAAAAACACCTCCTACAACTTTATAACCTTTTTAATATACTTTGGCGGTATTTCCTTTGCAAGGGCTATGAACCTGTTTGCCTTTATTATCCTTACACCATCTTCTCTTGCCTTTTTTGCATCTATCTCTATTATCATTGGTTTGTTCGATCTTATCCTTGCAACTTCCTCCGATTTCTCTATAGTCGTTGAAAGATGGACAAACTTCTGATTTACGGGCTTTATTCCTATTTCAAGCATCCTCTGAGCCTCTTCCTCACTAGTTCCATAATATAAAATGTCTTCCTCCGCAATCGGATAATCGTCAAGCTCCACATCTATGCTGTGACCGTACCTCGCCCTTATCCTGTTGTTCTTCATCTCGTACCTCTCCTTATAATCTGAATATATCACTGCCTTTATCAGCCATCTGTTAGCCCATCTGAACTTCTTCTTCACAACTTTTACAAATTCCTCAAAATCTATCCATCCGTTCTTGTCGACTTCCAGCCCGAATCTATGCGGGAAGTGTCTCAGAACTCCAGATATAAACCTGCCAAGTCTCTCAACCCTCTCTCTGTCAAGTATAACCTCGCCCTTAAATCCGCAGCTACATGTCTCACCTCTATAAAATCCGTGTTCCGGACAGAACCTTATTTCCTCCATCCGACCACCTTTTAGCAAACCATATCGTTGTCGCTATAACTCCCATGGCCGTACACGTTTCCAAGCTCACACCCCTCTCCGTTACATCGTAATGATACCTGACCCTCTTTAACAAATCCCTTGGTAATCCCCTTCTACCCAAGCCTATTAAAAATGTTGTTGATTTCCTCTTTATAATATTTATTAAATCTTTTAAGCAGATCTTCTTCTCATCATCGGGTTTTGATGTAGTCGCTATAACCTCACCGAAATGCGACGGAATTGAATCTACAAGATGTATTCTGTTCATTTTAAGGAGCTCTAGGGCATATCTACCGTGCTCACCTATCGTCGTGTACTCGACTATTGATTTGACGAGCTCCCTCTCATCCCTCCAGAAGCCAAAATCGAGCAGAGCTAGATGCATATCGAAGGCGTAGCAAAGGGGCATTGCCCTGGCTATAGTTCTGAGATGTATCTCGTGAAGCTTTAATTTGTCGTACGTGTTCACCAAACAAAATACAATCATTAAAAACAGTTTATCCCTTTGTTTAAAATAGTTGAGAGGTGTTCGAATGAAGTTCAAAAAGCTCGACATAATAGTGGTCGGGGTTGGCGGACAGGGAATTCTAACTTGCTCGAATATAATAGCCAGAGCATCTATAATAGCAGGTCTAAACGTCCTAACATCCGAAGTACACGGAATGGCTCAGAGAGGGGGAAGCGTTGAGGTACACGTAAGGATAGGAGATGTTCTTTCACCTCTGATACCAATAGGCGATGCAGATGTAATGCTAGCACTGGAACCCGCGGAAAGCCTCAGATATGCAAGATATCTTAACGAGAAGACAACTGTTATAATGAACACGAGGCCATTGATACCTCCGAGCGTTACGCTTGGGATATCAAAGTATCCCGATGTTAAGAGGATAGTTGAGATAATAGGAACCGTAGCGAAAGAGGTAAGGACTATAAACGCATACGAGATAGCAGAAAGAGTTGGATCTGCTCAGGCTGCAAATATAGTTATGATAGGTGCGCTTGCAAAGTGCGTTAATCTTCCATTTACGATTAAGGAGATTGAGCAGGCAATAAGGGAGGTATTACCAGAAAGACTTCATGATTTGAACATAAAGGCTTTGAAGGCTGGATTCGATTCCATATAATGCTAATTCCACTTACTTCAGTTCTTGCATAAAATAAACGATTTTTGACCTGGAATATAGGAGTTGAACGATTTTAAGGTTAGATTGAATGTTTAGGATTTGAATAATCGATGGCTTTTTAATGTAAGATACTGTCAGTTAAGAAATCTGAAACGTAAGATTTATAGACAATTACGTTCAAGCACAACATGGGGCTCGTGGTCTAGCGGTTATGACGTCGCCCTTACGAGGCGAAGGTCCCCGGTTCGAATCCGGGCGAGCCCACTCCAATTTTTATGAAACACATCTAAAGCAGACGAATTTAAAAAAGGTCTGCAGTTTCAACCGTTGCAACAAGATATAGCTAAGAAACATCTTCATTTTGACGGGTCATGTCGAGATTAACAGTGTGGGAACGTTAAATCTTAACTGCTAAGTTCATATTTTGCTTGAGGACCGAGATTCGTCAATCTTCGATGGTAATACCTCAAGCTTTGTAGCAAGAGCCTGTTTCCTGAGCCTTTTATCAAACGTTACAAGAGTTCCAACTTTCTGGGCTATAGAGAGAACTATCTTGTCGTTGTACCTTGACAGGCTTAAGTTCTCATCGCGTATAATTTCAAGAGCTCTCAGCACATCCTCCCTGTCTTCTAACACCAGCTTAGTCTTGTGGTGATCAAGATATTCCCTGACCTTGTATACAACGTCATCTATCGCAATTTCTAACGACTTCAGAATCCATACGTATTCGTGAATGACTATTAAGGGTATTATCCACTCGTCAAGGGAGTCTAGAATCTCCTTCGCTTCCAGATGAAATAAGCTGTCCTCGAACGTATCGTAAATCAACACGTTTGTATCCAGAACAGCCTTCATACGTTGTCTCTAAACCCCTTCTCTATCAGCTCTTCTATCTCCTCAGGCGTAAGTTTAAGACCTGCTCTGAGTGTTTTTCTTCTCTCATCGACCTTTCTTATCACTATCTCCCCCCTCTCCTCATCGTAGCGAACATCCAAGATGTCTCCAAGCTTTATTTTGAGCTTTCTTCTTATCTCTGCCGGAATGGAGATCTGATAATTCCTTGTAACCTTTACCTTCATAGTATGAAAATGCATTTAGTAATATTTATCAATTTCTACTAGAATTTGAACTCGTTCAGCTTATGTTAGATTGGGTAGTTCGGGAAAACTTGTAACGAGAAAGAACTGATTGAAAGACATTGATCGTTGAGATAATGAAACACGATTACAATAGCTGGAAAATAAATCAGAAGACTCCAAAGTTATAAGATTAGATTTAAGTCCTTGTTTCCGAGAATATCGATTTCGGAGTTTAAAAGAGTAAAGATGAACTGAGAAAACATTCTAAAGATTTTTAGCTGAAATCTTTCTCAGCATTTTCCTCGATATTGGATGATGGTCTAATAAAAGATGAAAAATCTAGCGCCGCCGCCAGGATTCGAACCTGGGACCATCGGCTTAACAGGCCGACGCTCTACCAGCTAAGCTACGGCGGCTCAGGATATTCTTATATTTAATTGAATTTAAATCTTATCCTGAGATTGAGGCACTCTGACATCCTCGCTTTAGACAGTAGATGACAAAGTTGGCAATTAGGTCAACCTAAATAGTTTAAGATTTTTATTTTATTTGAATTAATTCTTTAACTCTAAATTTATGCTTCACTTTTCATCTACTGTTCAATGCGGAGAGGAGGTCAAAGATCATTCCCTGCAGATCTCTATTCTCACGCTAACGAACATAGGCCCCCTGACATCTATCTTACCGCCTCTTGAAACTATCATCCTCTTGACATTTTCCTGCATCTCCAGATTTATATCAGAAAGACTTTCCACAACCCTTATCCTTATAACCCTCTCACCCTCATCGCACTCCGCAGCAAACCTCTCAAGCTCGGCACCGACAAGGTAGCCGAATGAGTCTATGTACCTTATCCCCGTCGTTATCCCGTTTTCGAAAAACTCCTTCCATTCTTCGTTTTTAGGAATTCCGTAGACGCTTCCTCTGTAAACGACTATCTCGTTTGCGTAGGCCGGTCCGCAGAGCCTCGTATTTTCTTCCCTTTCAAATATAAAAACTTTGAAATTTTTATTGTATATGCTTCCCTTAAATACGAGGAACTCGCACGGACTTCTTTCGTTTGCATATTTGTCTGCCGTCTTGGCCAGCATTTCGGCAACCTTCAACCCGACAGATGTTCTGGGCATATCCCTTATCTTTATAGACTTAACTATATCAAGATCGCTCAAACTGATCCTGTAAAACTGGGGATAGACGAGTTCTCTTATATCGGAGTAGTTGTAGAGTATCATTGCAAGCCTTTCAACTCCAAGTCCTAGGTTTAGGACGGGATACTCTATGTCGTAATGACACAGGGCTGTTGGCGAGTATATGCCAAATGTTGCAATCTCTATCCATCCCCTAGACGGATGATGTACGAAAACCTCCGTCTGCGTTCCGGGTATGTAGTACTTGCTCCTCTTCTCATCCGGTCTGAACTTGAACCTCCTAAATCCGAACTGCTTTAGAAGTGCTTCGGCTATCGCCTTTCCGTCATCAACGCATACATCCTCATCCACAACAACGCAGCTCGCAGAGAAGTAACTGTAAAGCCTTGTGGGATCTTCTCTCTGCTCCCTCCTGAAACATCTGTCTATGCTGAAGAGTTTAATGGGCAAAGGTAACTTGTCGACGAGCTCGCTTAGGGTTATGAACCATCCTGTTGTCATGTGACTCCTCAGTGTGAGATTGGTTGATTTTGGTCTCAGCTTCTTAAACTCCCCGAAAACCTCATCGAGGATCCTGACAGCCTTTATATCCTCGACTTTAAGAACTCTGGATATTTCAAAGCTCAGATCGTCACCGCTTATATTCCCCCTTTTGAAATCGTGAAAAACTCTCTTTATGCCCCTTATCTCCTCCTCCTCAACCCTTCTACCTATTATCTCCTCTATCCTTCTAACCTTATCCGCTGATATGCCTATATCTGGTCTGGGTATTGTTGAAAGGTAAAAGCACCTGTCGAGTATTGCGGGTGCCTCCTTTCCGAACTGCTTTTTCACGTGCACATCTTCAACTATTATCGGATTTACAACCTCCTTAAATCCCAGAAGGAGATAAGCCCTTCTTAGATCCTGAATTGTTTTAAAAAGCGGATGCTCCTCTCCGGGGCTGTAAGAAATCCTCGGATATCTCCTGTTAAGATCCCTCGAACTCAGTACCTCGTAACCCCTATTCCATGCCAGCTCAAAATCCTTTTCAGCAAGCTCAAGCCACTTTTTTGGATCGAATTTCATCTCTTATCTCCTCTTCTATATCAAGAGCAAGATTGAGTATTTTGTTTTCCTCGAAATAGTTTCCTATTATCTGCAATCCAACTGGTAAACCCCTCACAAATCCTATCGGCATGGACATTGCAGGAACTCCTGCTAGATTTATTGGAACAGTATTTACGTCCATCTTGTACATTGTCAGCGGATCTGCAAGCTCACCTATTTTGAAGGGCAGAGAAGGCATCGTAGGTGCTATGAGGAGATCGCATTCCTTAAGAGCCTTCTGGAAGTCGTTCTTTACAAGAGTTCTTACCTTAAGAGCCTTTAAATAGTACCTTCCGTAATATCCTGCAGAAAGTGCGTAGCTTCCAAGCATTATCCTCCTCTTCACCTCTTCTCCAAATCCCTCCGCTCTAACCCTAGCAAAATACTTTGTCCAGCTGCACAGCTTATCCAGGGAGTGACCGTATCTCACACCGTCGTATCTTGCAAGATTCGAAGAAGCTTCGCTCATTGCGATTATGTAATAGGCTGCAAGTGCGTATTTAAAGGACGACAGCGAAACCTCAACTACTTCGTGCCTCTGCCTTATAACATCAACTATTTCGTAGAACTTTTCCATTACCTCATCCTTAGCCGTCATCTCCCTTATTATACCTATCCTGAACCTACCGTCCATCCTCTTAAACCTGAATTCAACACCCGCATTTGTCGAATCCCTTTCATCCCTTCCGGCTATTACCTCTAGTAGCAGCGCGAGATCCTCAACTGAATTTGCCATCGGACCTATCTGCTCCAGCGAATTTGCATACGGTATAAGACCGTATCTCGAAACAAGGCCGTATGTTGGCTTTAATCCGAAGACTCCGCAGAAAGATGCTGGACATCTTATGCTTCCACCGGTATCGCTTCCAAGTGCAAGAACGGATTCATCTCCTGCAAGACAGGCACCGCTTCCTCCACTGCTTCCACCGGCAACCCTGTTCAGGTCATATGGATTTCTTACGACACCGAAATAGGAAGTTTCCGTGGTTGTACCCATGGCGAACTCGTCCATGTTAGTCTTTCCTATTATTATCGCGCCCTCCTGCTTCAGCCTCTCCACAACATGCGCGTCAAATGGTGGTATGTAGTTTTCGAGCATCTTTGAAGCACAAGTTGTTCTCAGACCCTTTGTGGTTATGTTGTCCTTAACTGCAACAGGTATCCCTGCAAGCCTTCCCTTAACCTCTCCCCTGTCGTATTCCCTCGCCTTTTCAAGAGCTTCCCTGTTCAGAGTTATGAAGGCGTTCAGCTTGCTCCTCTCTATCCTCTCAAAGAGTTCGAGTATAAGATCATAGCATCTCTCGCTTTCAAGCCTTTCTCTCCATTCCCTGACAGTTATCATATCAATCCTCCACTATCTTCGGTCCCTTAAAATATCCGTCTTCTACATGCCTTGCGTTCATCAAAACCTCTTCTCTATCAAGTGATCTTGAAGGTACATCCTCTCTAAAAACGTTCTTCAGCGGCAATACATGATAAGTCGGCTCTATTTCTTCGGGGACCTCGTCGAGTATGTTAAAGTATTCTATTATCTTCTGAAACTCCCTCCTGAACTTCTCGACCTCCTCGGGTTTGAGCTCTATTTTTGCCAGATTTGCTATGTGATGGACATCTCTCTCGGTAATCATAAGCATGGGTTATACCATTTGAATAAAAACGTTTTACCTGAATTTATAATCTTATCTCCTCCTCACATCTGACTATTACCTCAGGTACATACTTTTTCGCAATCTTTCCCATTCTTATCAGCTCTTCTCTTGAATAAGGCTTAACTCTTTTTAGAGATTCGTCCAAAACATCTATATTCCTGAACTGCTGGAGAACATATCTTTTCACACCGTATTCAGAAAGTATTGCCGATATCTCTTCTATATCGTTTGAATCCAGTAGTGTCGGGACAACAGTCGTCCTTATTTCGAATTCAACATCGGATTCTGAAAGTAATTTAAGGCTTCTCAAAACCCTTTTGGCTGAATCCTTCCTCCCAACTAGCTCTGAATACTTGGCCGGTGTTGTCTTGAAATCCATTGCAACGTAATCTATCAGATCTATCAGCCTTTCGAGCTTTTCAGGATAGTATCCGTTCGTGTCTATTTTAACAGCAAGTTTTACACCCTTCAACTTCTTTATCAATTCAATTAGCTCGTTCAGATCCTGCATCAGCGGTTCTCCACCTGTGAAACATACACCGTCTATGAGATAATTGCCCTTTATTTTGCAGAATATGTAATCGACGCTAACCCTCACACCTCCCTTCAGAAGCCTGTGATTCTGACAGTAAGGACATCTGAATGGACATCCTGCAAAAAAAACGACTGAGCATAGTTTTCCAGGAAAGTCTATTGTCGAAAGATCAAGTATTCCACCGAATATCATTCCAACACCTACATGAATTCCTTTATCTTTGTTTTTAACTCTTCCTTCGTCGGCACCTCCCCCCTGAACAAAACCTCGTCTTCGAGAGCAATCGATGGTGTGGATGCGACGTTGTACTGCAAGGCCGTTATGAGATCCTCCTCTATGTCTATCTCCTCAAACTCCAGATTCAATTCCTCGGCTATTTCCTTTGCTATTTTCTTAGCCAAAGGACAGTTAGGGCAGTCCTTTTTCGTGAAAACGATCAACTTCATGATTTTCAATCAAGGGGTGCTGTTAAAAAATTAACCGTCATAGATCTCCGCTAAATCTATAACCTTTGATGATTTCGTATCTGAGAACATTTTCATCTCTACTCATTTACCAAAACGTCGCTAAGAAAGCCTCGCTCTTCAGAGCGGGGATGAATTAGGGGAGGAGGGAGGGTGGAGGTTGGTGGAGCGTTAGTTTTATAAAGCCTCGCTCTGATTTATCAA
>Ga0190367_1000455_pt1 | contig 30212 bp, 41 predicted proteins | sample 4872181011_MG_FD_171838 | JGI IMG/M metagenome (GOLD analysis project Ga0190367, IMG submission 171838) | Hydrothermal vent microbial mat bacterial communities from Southern Trench, Guaymas Basin, Mexico - 4872-18-10-11_MG | ecosystem: Environmental > Aquatic > Marine > Hydrothermal vents >...
GAGCAAATCCAAAGCCTTTAAGACTGAAACTGTCACTGCTGATGAACTACCCAATCCAGATGCAATTGGAATTTCACTCCAAATTTTGATGTAAACCCCCTTAAGAGGTCTGATCTCTGAGAATCTCATTATTGCATGACTAACGTATGGGTGTAGATTGAAATCCAAGTTTGTCCTTCCAAGTGGGGATTCTATTATGATTTTTTCGTGTTTCTCAGCTTTTGCATAACATCTCAAGTTTATTGCAGAAACTACCGCATGCCTACCATAAACGACTGCATGCTCACCAAAGAGTATAACCTTACCAGGTGCAGATGCAATCATACATGTTTTAAGCATCCTCAACTAATTAATTTTGACCGATGATGAACTCTCGATGGTCTGAGATGTGATGAGTTCACGACGGTCTGAGGTTAAGGAATATTCGAGATAAAGTGACAACGTCTCCATAAACAGTATTATATCTAACTATTTGATTTCTCACTAAACATATTGATATGTGTTTGGATTCCTTTTCTTTAGGCTATACCTTTGAGTTATCTTGTCGAAACGATCTCAACATTTTTTGCTTTTCCACGCAAAGTCCTTGCTAAATCGTCAAGCGATTTCACTTCAGCTATTAATTTCTTTGTAAGCCCTAAAGACAATTTTTTCATCTCCAACTGTGAAAAGTAGTTCCTTAATGATTCAATAAACTTAGATTTTGCATAACCTCCGAGTTTCCTTTTAACTTCATCACTTAGTGAAATCGTTATCATTCCAACATCTGTAATTAATTTAAATAACATTATTATTTTAAGTGAGGCTTATACTAACACTCCACTAAGAACAAGAAATTCTTACTAATGGAAGAAATAAAGTGTAGATTGGATGAATTCTTACATTTGTCAAAAATTTTAAGTATTTCAAAATAGGATAGCAACACTATGACAAAAATTAGGCTAACATTTAATGATTTAACCCCTGAAAAATATGGTGTAAATGTTCTAATAAGGTATTTCCAGATTTCAGAAAATTCAATTGCTTGTTATATCTTTGATACAAAATCATCGGAGCTGACAATCGAATGGAGTATTCTTAAAAATATTCCTGAGGATATAATAAATTTTTTAATTAGGAGAATTCATCTAAAAGCAATTGTTTATACCGCTTCGAAGGTATTCAATGAAAATTGGAGTATGAGAAATATACATCTATGTGGTTGGTTTAATATGGATGATAGTTATTATCAACTATATACCCCTGACCTACTATCTAAAATAGCTAATGTATGGGTTATAGAGGGGACACCCACAAGAGGTATATTAGTTGAATTTACCATTAGTGATATGGAATATAACTTGATACATCTAATTACACCATGGGAAAACGCTTATATGATCTATGATTACAAAGATCACGATTTATTTAAGAAATATGCTAAAAAGATTAATAAAGAAATTATATCTGAGAAGATGGAAATACCATTATTTGACTACTCAGATCGTAACGGTTTATGGGATTACCTTAAGGAGAAGTCTTTAGTCTAAAATAATAAAAACAGTTAATTACTAAAAAAATGGGTCAAATGCTGAAATTACGTTTACGGTGTCTTAAAAGTAATAAAATTTAAAGGCAGTGAAAGGGTTAAAAACAAAAAGCCTAACAAGGAAGAATATCTAACCATCTTAACGTTTATAACGAAGAACAATTAAATGGACTGAAACTTGGCTTGAGGTTAAAAGTTTAAATTAGGGAGTAAGTCTATGCCTATCCCTTGGGAATAGCGTCGCTTCCCTTATGTTCTTAAGATTGAGCATGGACATGAGTAACCTCTCCAAACCCAAACCCCATCCAGAGTGAGGTGGCATACCGTATCTAAATGCTTCCAGATAAAATTCAAAACCATCTGGATTGAGTCCCTTAGCTCTCATACTCTCAACAAGCTCATCGTATCTGTGAATTCTCTGGGTTCCACTTGCCAACTCCAAAGCACCCTTCATCAAATCAAAACTCCTACAAACTTTGGGATTTTCCTCGTAGGGCATGGCATAGAATGGCTTGCATTCTGTTGGCCAATCAACTATGAAGTAATGGATGTCACCAATCTCCTCAGCCAAAACCTTCAAAGCTGGAGTTGTCAGATCTTCACCCCATGGAACCTCTTCACCCCTCCTTTCTGCAATTTCAACAGCCTCATCGTATCTTATCCTTTCAAAAGGTAAGCTTGGAATCTCAAGCTCGACATCCATCCATTTTAGAAACTTCTCACACCTCTCAAAAACATCCTCGTAAACCCTCACTATGAGACCTTCAAGTATCTTCATAACTCCACGATGATCTGTAAAGCTCATTTCTATGTCAATTGATATTGCCTCATTTAGGTGGCGAGTGGTGTTGTGCTCTTCAGCTCTGAATATTGGAGCAATTTCAAAAACCCTATCAAATCCAGAAGCCATCAGTATCTGTTTATACAACTGTGGACTCTGATTTAAGAATGCCTCCTTCTCAAAGTAGCTTATTGGGAAAAGCTCCGTCCCACCCTCAGTTGCAGTTGAGACGATCTTTGGTGTGTTTACCTCTATGAAGCCATGCTCCGAAAGGAAATTTCTAACGCTCTGAAGAATGTTGTGCCTTATTCTGAATATGGCTTGAATCCTTGGCTTTCTCAAATCCATGAATCTATGATCCAAGCGTGTGTCAAGTTCAGCTGGAACCTTCTCAGTTACCTCCAACGGCAGAGGAACGACTGATTCGTTTAAAACTTCAATTACCCTTGGAATTATCTCGTAACCTTGGGGTGCCTTGGGTTCCCTTTTCACAATCCCAACAACCTTTACAACACTCTCCCTCTTAACCTTCTTTGCAACATCAAATGTATCTGGAGGAACTTTCTTCCTTGGAAGTGCAACTTGAATGAATCCCTCCCTATCCCTCAATATTAAAAATATCAGACCTCCCAGATCTCTAACCTCATGTATCCATCCATACACTGTCACATCCCTTCCAACATCCTCATCCCCTATCTCACTCGTCCACTTTCTCATTCTTTCACCTCATCCTAATCTCAACCGATTTTGCATGAAGTTCAAAACCCTCAGCTCTGGCAAGTTTCAAAACGGTATCACGAATCCTATTCAAAGCAGATGGTGTAAGGATCTGATATGTGAAGTGCTTCATGAATGTTTCGACACTCAATCCTGAGTAAATCCTTGCGTATCCCGATGTTGGGAGTATGTGGTTTGTTCCACTTGCATAGTCACCGCATGCAACTGGACTGAACTCACCTATGAATACACTTCCAGCATTTTTAATCTTGTCAAGAAATCTCTCTGCATCCTTGCAAATTATCGATAGGTGTTCGGGTGCAAATTTGTTTGACATATCCACTGCCTCATCAATCGAGTCAACTAAACACACCTTGAGATTCTCCAAGTTCAAGTTCCCCCCTTCATCACGGGCAATCTTATCTACCTCATTTGCTAAATCTAACGAGTTTGTTAGAACTATTGCCAGTGACAGTGGATCGTGTTCGAGTTGGGCAAGACAGTCAAATGCAACAAATTTCGGATTTGCAGATTCATCGGCAACGATCAGTATCTCAGATGGACCTGCAGGCATATCAATTGCTACATCCTTCTGAACTATCAGTTTTGCAGCTGTAACGTAAACGTTTCCAGGTCCAACAATCTTCTCAACACTTCCTATACTCTCAGTCCCATAAGCCATTCCAGCTATCGCCTGTGCACCTCCAACAGCGTAAATCTCATCGAATCCAGCCAAATCACATGCTACGATTGTCAGAGGATTTATTTCACCCTTCTCATTTGGAGGTGTGCATGCAATCAACCTCTCAACACCAGCAATCTTTGCAGGAATACCAGACATCAGAGCGGTTGAGGGGTAGCACCTCCTCCCACCTGGTATGTAAACACCGACAGACTCAATTGGTGTGTATCTCTTACCAAGTATGCAATCTCCAAAGTCGATCTTTATATCCCTATCTACGGATGTTATTGAATGGAACCTCTCTATGTTTTCCTTTGCACTTTCCATAGCATCCAAAATTTCATCTTCAACCAAGCTGTAAGCTCTATCAATCTCGTCCTTTGAAACCTTTAAATACCTCTGCTTTACACCATCAAACTTGATTGTAAACTCTATCAAAGCCCTATCCCCTTCCCTCCTAACCTTCTCAACTATTGGTTTAACCTTATCAATGTATTGATCCCAGTTTACTTCTCTCCTCAAATTTAAAATCTCTTCCTTCGAAACGATCATGAAATCAGTTTTGGTGTTAGTTAAATATCTTCCTCTCAAGGTCAAAATTTAGGGGAAAGACAATGTAAACTTTAACATCTGAGGATGAAGTTGAAGGAGTTGATAAAAAGTTGAAAGAGAAAGAATTCTGAGTGATACTTGGGATAGCGGTTTACATACAGCGGTAAGAAAGACTAATCCTGTTTTACATACTGTTGTATGGAAGTATGTGATGAAGTTTGAAGGAAACTACCAATTTTCACTGAGAAAGGAATCTGATTGCGATAGATGAAACTGTTGTTAAAGCAAATAAAAAGAGATATTACGTTTTCTCGGCTGTAGATGTAGTGAGAAATGAGTTAATTCTCAAAGTTTATACGACGAGAAAATATCTTACTGCAAAGTCTTTCATAAAAGAAGTCTTAAATAACGGAATACTAAGCTTAAACAATTCAAGTGCATTCAAGGGATTATTAAACCAATCCTGCGGTGCTGGTTTGAAGATAAATATGTAATCCTGCGTTGCACTCAAGTTAATCGTGTCCGTAGAATTGAACTCACCTACTAATTTACCATCTGCTGTATATACAAGCACTTTGATTTGTTTACCAAGCGTTATATCACTCAAAGTAATATTCAAAGCATTAACAGTTCCTAAAAATAAAATTAAAAAAACTATCAAAAGAATTCTCATAACTCTCACCTTCTAAAGAGCCTCATAGCGTCTTGTATAGCCCCAATAATTCCGTCGAATAGTCCTGTCACGAATCCGACGATTATCAACAATAATAGTATTGGAACTACTGAAACTATAAGCGTTCCAACACTTGGCATTATACTTCCTGCTCCCTCAATCAGATTGCCAATGTCCGTCCAATTAATTGACACTTCCTCAGCCATTACTGGAGTTACTGCATAATTAATCAGAACTAAACCTCCAACAATAACCACAATAGCCGTTATTGCTCCCACACTCGTAGTTAAAGGTCTAAGCCTCAACGCATAAACCTTGAAAAGCCATTTCTCCAATTTTTCTACCCTCTCATCTATCATTTTCCTGAATTTCATCACCGCTGTAACTACTACCGCTACCGCTACAAATACAACAACTATCCCCTCAAACACCACCCATTATCACCTCCTTTTAACATGTAAACTCTACATCATAATATTTATAAATTTTACCCATAAAAATATGGGATTTGCTGTAAAAATATGGGTTTTTATGGGAAAATACAGAAAAAACCATAAAATTCGACATTTGTGGTATTATTAGGTTGGGATCCCACATGGAACCATGTTGGTCCAAACGGTCGATAGCAATATAAACATGGGTTATAAAATTCGCTTTCAGCAAACAGAGAAAGAAAAGGGTTGATTAGTCGGTTGTCGAATTAAACAATCACATCTTCTTATAAACCCTTCCCCTAAAATCAACGAGCTTAACAAAGACTGAATTTTCTTCTTTAATGTAGTCAAAAACTACTCTGATATCTCCAATTCTCATTCGATATGTCTTCTCACCTATTTTCTTTATGTCCGCTCTAATTAGAGGAAACTTTTCAAGCGATTTTAGAATATTTAAAACATTATTTCTCCTCTTTTCGTCAAGTTTTTCAAGAAACTTAATTACTCTTTTATGAAGAAATACCTTATTCACTCCTTTATAACCTCCTCAAGTGGAACATAATCCTCTTCGTGAATTCCTTCCTCTACAAACTCTTTTTCATCTTCCTCTGGTTCTTCTTCTGGAATTAAATTTATAACTATATCTTTAATGATCTTCTCCAACTCCTCTCTCAAAACCTCTCTAACTGCTTGCTTTACAACTTCTACATCCGTCATCTTCATCCCTTCGCTAAATCATTATTTTATGTCTTAACCCTTTCGATTTTTAAATTACCAAATCTTGAGAACTGTCATAATATGACAAAGTTAAATACCTTAAAGTTGTCATAATATGATATGAGATCGATCAGGAACAAGAGTTTGGTTAACTTCTTATTACTGATAGAAGCTTGGCTTGATAGATACACAGATGAATTCGGAAGTGTTGAGGATGTCCTTAATTGGTTAAAATACATAAATATAGACTTTATACAGGAAGACTTAGGATGCAACACAAGAACAGCATACGATTACAAGCATGCAATACAAGAGCTTGTTAAGATCATCCAAGATCGTTTTTCCATTTTTTAACTTTTTAACTTTTTAAAATTTCGAATTCCTTCTTTCTTCTCTGAAAAACCACAAACTATAAGCAAAATCTCAGAAATTATCAAAGTATAGAAGCCAATACCAAAATCCATGTATTGTGGAACCTTAAAAGCCCCAAAAACATAAGATGTTGACATATACCGTGAAATTGATAATGACATAATGAATAGAAATAATATGAATGCAGACATAAAATTAGCATTTGGATATTTTAAACCTAAAACCGCAAAAAAACCTATCGCCAACATGAAAAATAACCAATAACCACTTATAGCAAAAATAATAACAGGTATGCTTTGAAAACGACTCTCAAAAGCAGGTAATACCATAGATAATATAAAAAACATTATGGCAATAACATTTAATGCCATTCGAATATTATTATCCATACTTATAAACCCCTTCACTAAAACTTAACACTTTCAATTTTGAAATCTTTAACAAAATCAGCTACTGATGAATACCTTAATTCTGGATTCTCTTCAATTATTTAAGCTCGACTAAGCTCCTTGATCTTAGATATGTAGTCATCTATCTTGCTCCAAATATAGACCTCCGATAAATCCTCTAATAAATCAAAATGCTTATCTGTCCAAACCTCTGATCTATCGTCTACAATAGTGACATACTCAAATCTACCATCCGCTCTCCTAATGTCATACCACATTCTAACAACTTTGTCAATTAACCTCTCCGCATAGGTTTTTGAATATGTAGAAATTGCTTCTATAAGATGTGGTTTTTTTAAATCTATATAGAAATCTACTCGGTATTCTTGACCAGATCTACCAAAAACAGAGTAATTCTTTTCATATCTTATGTCAGCTTCCTTGAAAACCTCTTCAACTTCATCTTTAAAAGTTGTTACGACGCCAACACACTGTGAGAAATATAAGTCACTTATTCTGAATATTGCTTGCGAAATTCTTAGAATTGCTTGCGTTAGTTCTTCTGCAGACGCTTTTACTTTTATTTCATTATTAATCAAATAAACCTTGAACATTTTTAGAATTTCATCGACGATTTTACGTCTCCTCTTTGAACCAAGTAAATCAAAATCCAGCGTCTCGAACAATCTCATTGTTTCGGCAAAATCCGTAACTTCAAATGTGCTGTCTATTTTTATAACGAAAAGTTGGATGAGGTCTCCATCTGGATATTTAAAGGGAGTAGTAACTATCCACGTTCTTTCATCTAACTTTTCACATTCAAACTCCTTTGGCAAGCTCATAAGAGCCTTTTCAATCTCTTGCAGACAAGTCATCCCTTTACACCATCCTTTAAACTTACTTGACCTAAACACTAAATAAAGTTATATAAGGTCTTTGGAGGTTTCCTGAGAGTTCCTCGGAAAGAGATGTTACATTCCTTAAGGAATGCTTTGAACACCTCAACAACATCTGAACAGTCTATATCTTTAGGAACGTAAGCTTTCCTATCTTGATGTTCATCCGTCCACTTATGTTTATGGATCCCTTTTATCTTTTGACAATCTGGATTATGATGTACTTTTGATCCACAATCAAGACCTCTAATTCGTCTTCTCCCAAGTAAGAAAGCAAAACTGAAAGCACCTGTTTTAAGGGAGTAAGTTCCAACAAGTTTAAGGGGATATCCTTCCTCGTTTTGAACATTAACCTTAAATTTGCAAAACCCTCCCTTATACTCCCAATTTATATATTGTTCAACAATTTCTTTGTGAACCTTCGTGACAATATCTTCAATCTCCTCTTCAGATATTATATCTTCATGTATGTCTTTCATCCTGTTTTTCACCTCACAGCATTTAACTCAGGAACCTTACTCAACAAATTCTCGATTAACTCGTTAACATTCTTCATTGAAGACACCATCATTAAATGTAAAAACTGATTTATAATAACCAGATCGAGGTTCAAAGACTTCTCCTTTTTGTTCTAACATTTCAAGGATAGATTTAGTCTTATTTCTTGGGATTTCTACTTTTTCAGCTCTTTCAATTATTTCCTCTTCCGGAGCACCCCAATCGCTTAAATACTCTATTTCTCTAATAATATTTATAATAATAGCTACCTTATCCATCTGAGCCATAATCGGCTTTTTTCGGGAAATTTTACATCTTTTCTTAAATATTTTCTAATATCTATAATATGATTTCTAATTGCTTCTTGGATGAAATCTTGAATATTATTGTATCCCAGTTCGGGATATTCTTTGATAAGTTCTTCAACAAGCTCTACTAATGTTTTAGGCAATTCAATCGACACAGAGGACATAAGCACTCACCACAGTTATATTAAGAGCTTTCAATAGCCAAACACAACATTTCAACATCTTTTAATCTTCTAAGAACTTCTAAACCTCTTGTCGTAATTTTATAGAATTTCTTAGTTCTTTTTCGCTTAATTTCAATATAAGTTTCTTCTATTAAGCCCATATCAATCAAAATATTTAGCAAATCATTAAATTGACTTTTAGAGAGAGCACTAACAATATGCAACTCTGTATATGTTTTTGGGGATAGCTCTAAAGCTTGAAGAATTCTGTAAGCTGGATAACTTAAGTAATCCAAAGGGTGTTCCCTCTTTCTCGGCATACATTATTACACTATTACTAAAGTAATAGACACTTTCCTCATTTAATCGAACTCAGTTTCAATAACGTTACAAAATAGTAACCTTTAAATACTGTTCGGTTAACTAAACTTTGTAAAGTTAATAGAGGTGTTTAAAATGACAAAAGCCGTTAAGGTAGAAGTTCCAGATGGGATGTATAACAAGATTGCTAAATTGGTTCAAAAAAGATTGTATCGTAGCTTTTCAGACTTTTTCTACGTTGCTGGTCAGAAAGAACTTGATTTTGTTGTTAAGAGGCTCAGTTTAGAGTCAGGCTCCTCCCGTCATTCTGGGGAGGAGGGAGAAGAGAAGGGAGGTGGTATATAAATGCTAAAGACGATCGTAAACTCTTTCTCGCTTATCAATCTTCAGAATTCGAACTTCATAGCCTCTAACGGAGTAGATTATCCTATAATCACCAACACGAATCCTGTAAGTGTTCTCACGACCTTTAATCTTCTTATAAGGAAGAGCAAAGGGATTATCGACGAGGAGTCTAAGCTTTTCCTTGATCCTTTCTCTCGTATCCTTATCGAGCTTTTCAAGGAATTTCTTGGCTTGCCTGCTAAGATAAACTTCGAACATCATTCAAGCGGATACTTCTCCCCCTTCTCCATCTCAGCCTCAATTTCGTCAAGTTCTTTGAGTTCTTCCTCGCTAAGCTCTTCAAAACCTAAGAAGTTGTCTATCTTGGCATTAAGAATTTCAAGCATCTTCTCTATCCTCTGCAAGTGTTCAAGAATTACACTCTCTTGCATAGGCTATGGTTTAACTGAGGAAATTGATAAAGGTTACTTCTCTAAAAGCTCTAAATATTTCTCAATCTCTTCAAGCTTCTTCAATATAAACATGCCAAATTCTGTTAAAACATATGCTTTAGATCCTTTTGGAGAATCTTCGAGAAGAATTGGTTTCACAAGCCCAAGTTTAATGAATTCATCAATTCGTCGGCTTATAGAACTTTTATCACCTTTAGCAATCTTTTCGAGTTCAATCCAAGTCTTAGGCTCTTTAAGAGCACAAAGTATGGTGTATCCTTTAGCTTTTGCAAGTGAAGTTAGAATTTCATCAACTGATGCCATCAGAAACTTAGTTACAGGATTGATACTTTTGTTTTGGGTTGAGATTAGAAAGATTGTCCTAAATTTGAAAATTAGTAACGAATTAGAAACATTTATATACTTTTGTTTCAGATTAGTTACAAAGTTTGGAGGTTAAAACATGAAAGTATGTAGCGATGTTCCAAGTGGCTGGAAACCTCTCATTGAAAAAGCCATGAAGATTGAGGGCTGGGACACTGTCTCAGCTTACGTTAGAGAGATTATTAAGAAAGACCTAGTTTCTAAGGGTTTACTTGGCTTTCAATCCTCTTTTCATCGAGTTTTAAATGATTCAAGCTCCTCCCGTCATCCATCCGTCCGGGAGGAGGAAAAGTTAGTGGAGGGGATTGGTCGTGAGGAGTGAGGGAGGTGGTGTTAAAAAGGTTGCGTTAGTGGAGGAGGTATATGATTTAGAGGAGTTTTTAGAGTTGATAGCAGAGGATAGCAGGATACATCATCAATTCTACTGGAAGGCTGAGAGAATAATACATAGGATAATTGGCACATTGAGAGCAGGGATAAAGCTCTATGGAGTTGCGAAGGAAGGACACATAGTTGTATGCGATTTGTTTGAAGTGGTAAGCTGGGATTCTCCAAAGCTCAGAGAAATTGCAGAGAAGTATGGAGTAAGTAATCTCAACGATGAATATCAATGCTGGATGAATGAAGTTCATGAGAAGCTAAAGAGGGAGGTCATAGAGAGGCTTGGCTCTACACCAGGCAAGTTTGAGGTTATGGAGGTAAAAGCATGATAGCGGTAACTGAAAGAGCTATTGATTTTGCTGTAAAGCTTCAGAGTGTTCTTGGAACTATTAAGGATTTAAATAACGGAGATTTGCCAATTATGGCTAAGAGGAACTTGTTGAATGTTAGAGAAATTCTCAATGATTGCATGAAGCAAATAGATGAAATTTTTGGAGTTGAGGAGTTATGAGGATGGATCTTCTTTACTTTAATGCTAATAGATTTTCCCAAATTGTCTCAAAGGTGCAGGAAGTAATAGCGGAAATGAGGAAGGACACGAATCCTTTTGAAAGGGATGTTCTGAACTATGTTCTTAACAGATTAACAGAAATAAAGTGCCAGATGAAGTTTTCACGTCTTCTTTTTGATACAGGGATTAAGAATATAGTTGTAAACGACGTAGATAAGATAGTAAGAGTTGGAAATGAATTCAAGGCGATATTTGAGTTGAAAGTTAGGAGAAAATCGGACAAATTCATAAAGATCAATGCAAGTCAGCTTACTACTTACAAATATTTGGCTGAGAAGTTAGGGATTAACGTTTATTATTTAATATTCCTTCCAAGAAACCAATACCAGTTAGTCAGGCTGAACTACTTGGAAGATTACGACATTGTCCAGATTGATGCACCTGTTAAGCATCTAAACGATAGGTTTGCTGTTATTCCTCTTGATGAGCAAGAGATCTACGACAGAGACTTCTTAATTGCGGAACTTCACGATATACTAACAATTTTATAAAATTAAAAAAATGAGGTGAGTTTGCAATGTTAAGCAGGGTTGACATTGCAAAATTGGATGACATTTTTGACCAAAGTTTGGTCAAAATTCGCCAGAGTGTTACATGATATTGTAATGGTAACACTTCTTAATACATTTATGTTTAAAATAAAAATATTAAATGTGGTGTTGTGAATGAGTTTTAAGACATTGCATGTCAAGGAGGAAGACTTCGAGAAATTAAAGGAAATAAAGAGGCATTTAGGGTCGAAACATCTCTACGATGTGATTCCAAAACTGATATGGTATTATGAGAGAGTTGAAGCAATCTGCAATTATCTACATGTGACTCCTGAGCAGTTTTTCAGTATGGTTACGGAGTATATCGACAAACTATGGCGTTTGTCAGTGAGAGATAAAATAGATGAGATGCGAAGACTTCTTAAGATGGTTGGTATTTATGATAGAATCTTTACACCTAAAGAAGTGGAAGCTATTGAGATTATATTGACTAATGCTTTGAATAGGTTGTTTAAAGGTTAGTTTGAGAAGGTCGATTGTGATGAAGGTATATGATGAAAAAAGGAAGGGAAAACTTTGGAAAACTTTTGGATGGAAGGATAAGGAAATAAAGATAGAGTTGGATGCTTATGAATTTGAGAGTGATTTATGGTCTGATGAACTAGAGGGAGATTGTTTTTACAAATCATACTCAGAACTTAAAGAAGCTCTAAAGAAATTTATTGAATTATTGGAAAAAGGTTGGGAAGAAGTAACGCTTTCATTTCTTTCTAAAGACGATGAAAAAGCAACGTTCGTATTTAGAATGACAAATACAGGAGTATGTGCAGTCTTTTCAGTGAATAAAGAGAAGTTATTAGAGGATTGTGGTAGAAAGTTGTCTAAGATATGGGATATACTTGTAGAGGGTGATTCTGATGGACAGGCTTGATTGGTTTGTTACGATTTCTTTTATTTTTAGTGTAGTATTATTTGTATTGGAAGAGGTGATAGTTTGATTATAGCGGGAGACCACAACATTTATTTTTATTCATACGTAAGAATCGAAATGCCGAGACCCAAACTCAACAAGACGAAATTAACGCTCTACATCGATAAAAACATTGCTGAGAGAATAAAACAAATAATACCAAATCTGAGTTCTTTTGTAGAAGACAAGTTTAGAGAAGCTTTAATCCTTGCGGAGCATGGTCTTCTCTCAGTGCGGGGGGTGGGATTTGAACCCACGAACCCCTACGGGAGGGGATCTTGAGTCCCCCGCCTTTGGCCTGGCTCGGCAACCCCCGCTCAAATCTTGTGATACGTCTATGATTTTAATTCTTTCGATACTCAAACGTTAAATACATCCTCGATTACAATACTGTATGAAATTTAAAGAGTTTGCAGAGTTCTGTTCGATAATAGAAAAGGTGTCCTCAACACTTGAAATGGTAGGTAGGATATCCTCATTCATAAAGAAAATTGAGGATGACGATGATCTCTACAACGTAATTCACTTCACAATGGGTAACGTCTTTCCACCCTGGGATGAGAGGGAGTTAGGTGTTGGAGTTGGGTTGATATACAAGGCTCTTGAAAATGTAGGTGGAGTTGACAAAGGTAGGATAGAAAGAATTTTAAGGGAGTGTGGTGACCTTGGACTTACAGCTGAGAGAATTTTGAGAGGAAGGGGTTTGAGAAGCTTGTTTTCCGAGGAGCTAACAATAAGGAGTGTTAGGGAGATTTTTGATGAGATGGCAAGCTTAGTTGGAGAGAGAAGTCAAAAAAGGAAGATTCTTCTTTTAACTGGTTTATATGGTTCTGCAACACCGATAGAGGCTAGATACATAACTAGATTAATTCTCGGTGAGATGAGGCTTGGAGTTGGAGAAGGGATAATAAGGGATGCGATTGCAAGGACTTGGGGTATAGATTCCGATTTGGTTGAGAGGGCGTACATGATAGTCAACGATCTTGGCAAGGTTGCAGTCGTTGCAAAGAACTATGGTAAGGAGGGTTTGAAGAACATCAGAATAAACCTCCACATTCCAGTTAGGATGATGCTTGCTCAGGTTGGTAGTGTTGAAGATGCTCTTAGGGAGATGAGGGTTGTTGCGGTTGAATGGAAGTATGACGGTAGTAGAGTTCAAGTTCACCATGGAAACGGGAAGGTTACGATATACTCAAGGAGACTTGAAAATGTTACAAACGCACTACCAGAGATAGTTGAGGAGGTTAAGAGATGTGTAAAGGAGGGTGTAATATTGGATGGTGAGGTAATAGCTGTTAAAGATGGAAAGCCAATGCCATTCCAAGAGGTCTTGAGGAGGTTTAGGAGGAAGCATGAGATTGCCAGGGCTATGGAAGAGATACCACTTGAAGTTTACTTTTTTGACATACTCTACAATAACGGTGAAGTTATAGACCTTCCTCTGAGGGAGAGGAGGAAAATACTTGAGTCTGTAATTAGGGAATCGAAGATGATAAAGGTTGCAAAACAGATTGTGACAGACAGAAAGGGAGATATTGAGAGTGTATTTAGAGAGGCATTGAGATTTGGACATGAGGGTGCGATGCTGAAGAACCCAAACTCACCCTACACTCCAGGTAGGAGGGGTAGAAATTGGCTGAAGTTGAAGGAGGTTATGGAAACGTTGGATCTTGTTGTAGTTGGTGGTGAGTGGGGTGAGGGGAGGAGGAGTCATCTGATAAGTTCGTTTGAGTTGGCTTGCTTGGATAGGAAAACTGGATCACTCCTAAGGATTGGTCAGGTTGGAACTGGATTTACGGATGAGGACTTGGAGGATCTCACAGAGATATTTAAGCCACTCATAGTTAAGGAGGATGGTAAGATTGTGAAGTTTAAGCCAAAGATTGTATTTGAGGTTGCATACCAGGAGATTCAGAAGAGTCCAAAGTATGAGAGTGGATTTGCACTCAGATTTCCAAGGTTTGTTAGGTTGAGGGATGACAAGGGTGTTGAGGATGCTGATACCATTGAAAGGGTTAGAGAGTTGTATGAGAGGCAGTTTGCAAGATGATCACTCCTTAAAAACGTCAAACAGTGCTATCCTCTCCCTGATCAGGAGTGGCAATCTCTCAACACCAACTATCTCAATCTCCTCATCACTTATACCGTAAAGTCTCTTAACATTTTCAATCCTCACCTCATCAAGTCTAACAACCTCCTTCTCCTCAAAATCTATATTGCAATCCTTCAAGAATACAATCACAGCCTCATTTACTCCCTCACTTACACCTATCTTGATTGCATCCCTTATCTGTCTAGTTGCCGAGATGTATAGTAGAATTTCAAGTGGAAGTGACTTTGCAACGTTTCTACCTTCACTCCAAGACTTCAAAGCCTTCTCAACTGCAAACTCCAAAACTCCAACATCTATAACATACCTAGCATCAACTGCAACTACGCAATCCTTAAACTTCAAAAATTCATCCATGGAATTTATCCTAAGGATCCCTTGCCTTATCATATAACCCTCATAAGGGACTCCATCCTTATACCCCTGTCAGTTATGTCGTATCTAAATACATTCTTTGGAACCATGCACCTCCTCATCTTTATTATCTTGAGTCTCCTCTGTATCTCGTTCTCCCTCTCCTGAAAGTCAAGCTCAAATATACCATCCACAATAGTCTTCAAAGTGTTCTCAATTCTCCTATCCGTTGCACCTTCAGTAAGTATGACGAAGGCTATTGAATCGTCGTTCTTAACCTTCCTCGAAAGTTCCTCAACAAAGGAGATTACATCGCTCTCATCGTAGTTCCTTATGAGGTTGTCGAGACCATTTATTATTATCCTATCATACCTTGACTTTGAAAGGTCAATCTTTAGGTATCTGAGTGGATCGTGTGTAAAGCTCTTCAGATATCTCCTGACATCTTCGGTAATTCTTGAAACGAAGCTTATGAGTTTGAAGTTTTCATTAAGATCAACTGAGAAGTATGTCCTTATGTGTTCTATCACATGCTCAGAGAGTTCATCAGTCGAAACGTATAAAACACTCTCACCATTCTTTATACCTTCAACTGCAAATTGAAATGAAAGTATTTCAGCACCAGCTCCGGGTTTTTCAATTAGAAGAATCAAACTACCTGCTGGAATTCCACCGTTTAACTGAGAATCGAGGATAGTTATACCTGTGCTAAACCTCTTCATCAATGAATATAATTCACAAAACTATAAAACCTTTGTCTAACCTGTTGTATGGAACTCAAGTTTGATAGAGATGGTTTGATACCTGTGGTAGTTCAGGATGTGAAGACAAAGGAAGTTCTCATGTTAGCCTATGCAAACGAAGAAGCTATAAGAAAAACTTTGGAAACTGGTTATGCACACTACTGGAGTAGGAGTAGGGGGAAGATATGGAAGAAGGGTGAAGAATCTGGAAACGTTCAGAGGGTTGTTGAGATTAGAGTTGACTGCGATTGTGATGCACTGCTGTATGTAGTTGAGCAAAGGGGTTTTGCTTGTCACACTGGAAATTACTCATGCTTCTTCAGAATATTGTGCAACAGTTACTTACAAAAATAGTCAAAAATAGTTGGTATTATGACGGTGTCAGGGAAGGGATAGATGCGAGGAGTAAAATGGATATAATCTATGCTGATGGGATATGTTGAGTTAAAAATAGTTTTTTAGAAGGTAGAGATATAAGTGGCACTATTTTGGGAGTTCTTTGAGGGAATTTTTATTACTCTAACTCAAACTCAAATACACAGTAATCGTTGTCAGGTTGTCTCTCAAACCTCTTAACCTTAGCCCCGTAAGCTCTTGCAAAACCCTCTGCAAATCTCAAACAGAATCTATCACACCATACCCTAAAATACCTATGAATTGGACATCTACTCCTTGTAACAAGCTTATCTCCAACAAATTCAGCAGAAAATTCAAAATCCTGAAACTCCTTAAGCTCCTCAAAAAATCTCTCAAACCCCCTCTTCAAACCCTCCAAACCCTCACCAGATCTGACAAGCTTTCCCAGAAAGTATCCAACCTCCTCTATCATACCATCACCTCTCAATTAAACTTCTCACCGTAAGCTTAAGATCCTTTTTCATCTTCCCCCAATTCTTCTTAACCCATCTTGAGAATATCCAGTATCCAAACTTGATTGGTAGATTCTTGTAACCCTTAAAGTATTCCTTAATTAACTTGTCTATCCAGTGAACGTTGTGATCCATGCAAACAGCCATGAGTTCATAGTGATAATCTTTTAGATTTTCCCTTGTAAATAACCTCTCCCTCCTTAAGGCACAAACCTCCATTGGAATGAATATGAGTGGAACTATGAGTGAGCAGTAATCCCTCAACCTTTCAACTAGTTCAATTGTCTTAATTACGTCATCCTCAGTCTCCCCAGGTAATCCAATTATTAGAGTTGCTGCTGGAATCCATCTGTTATCGTGCATGATTGAAAAAGAAGATTCAACAACATCACACCACTCCCTTGGATGAAACGGTAAACACTTCCCGTGCATGTGTCTCTCCATCAACCTCTCACTCCCAGTCTCAAGTCCAGTCTGAACCCCAAACATGCCAACCCTCTCACCAACTCCAATAATCTCACTTATACCTTCAACTATCGAAGGCTTTGCAACAACTGCTGCCAATGAACAGTGACTCACTCCAATGTATTCAGAAACTTCTTTGACAGCCCTAAACAACTTCAAAACCTTCTCCTCATTTGGAACAAACTTTGGATCTTTACATCCATACATCAGGACATCTTCAGAATGAAGTATGACACTCCTCGTTTCCCCAACACAAACCCTAGCCTCCTCAACTATCTTGTCAATTGGTATGTCCCTCCTGACCTTGAGAGTTTCACTGCAGAACTTGCAACCCCTACCACACCCTCTTGAAATCTCAATCAATCCATTTATCGAAGGCTTCTTTATTGTAGGAATCTTATCAACACTCACTGGCTTTCCAAAGACAACCTTTGGGAGTCTCTCACCCCTCAAAGCCTTCCTGAACACATCGACAACTACACCCTCCCCCTCTCCAATAACTATACAGTCTATCTTTTCCTTCCAATACTCATCCCACTCAAACTGCCAAGCTCCAGCTCCTCCAACAATTACCCTAACATCGTATGGTTCAATCTTCTCCATCAAATTTAAAAACTCCGTCCTTGTGGATGGTTCTCCATCGAGCATTGCAGAAAACGTTACACTTACAGGTCCAAATCCCAGAGGATCCATCACAGATATCCCAACAACCTTCACATCCTTCAAGTGATCTTCGATATCGTATGGATGAACTGTCAAGACATCAAATCCAGCATCAATCAAAAGAGCCTCAACCTTCCTCAAACCGTAAGGAGCTTGAGTTACCTCACCGTTCTTACACCTAACCTTTGGATAGAAGAACATTTTTATAAACCAAGATGGAGCTACGGTTGGAGGTGAGCAAGTTCCAAATCCCAAAAACTCTTTACCGTGATGATTGCTCATCTCAGTTGCTGGAGCTGTCAAGACTATCTCCATGTCCATCACCTCTTAGAATGAGATTTATTTTATATCTATTCTACATACCTTAAATCTTTCTGTGACACAACGTATATAAGTATCGTAGAATACTTAAGATTGAGATGCAGAAGCTTGTGGATGAGACAGATGAACTTGTAGGTGGTCTAAAGTTTGAGACCACCGCAGAAATTGAGGTTCCTGAAAGGTTGATAGATCAGGTTATTGGGCAGGATCATGCAGTTGAGGCTATCAAGAAGGCTGCGGTTCAAAAGAGACACGTCATGTTGATAGGTTCGCCTGGAACAGGTAAGTCTATGCTTGCAAAGGCTATGGCTGAGCTTTTACCAAAGGAGGAGCTTGAAGACATACTCGTATTTCCAAATCCAAAGGATCCAAATCAACCAATAATAAAGACTGTTCCAGCTGGGGAGGGGAGGAAGATAATTGAGAGGTATAAGGAGGAAGCTATGAAGAAGGCTCAAGCTAGGAACATGCTCCTTTTCATGCTGATATTCATGCTCATGGGTTACATAATAGTTATTAGACCTCAGGACTTCATATGGGGGATAATAGCTGCGATCTTACTCTTGATGTTCTCAAGATACATAATGCCAAGAGAAGAGAGAAACATTCCAAAGCTTTTGGTGGATAACTCAGACAAGAAAACAGCTCCATTTGAAGATGCCACAGGTGCACATGCCGGAGCCTTGTTTGGAGACGTGCGTCATGACCCGTTTCAGTGTTTTAAGGGAGAAGAATTGATTGTTGTTGAAAAGAACGGAGATATAAAGAGAATAAAGTTGAAAGATCTTGTAGAAGAGTTATTAGATTATGATTATAATATTGCCGAAAGGGATGGAATCAGGGTTGAATACAAGAATGTTGATGAAAACATCAAAATATTGACTAACAGAGGTTTCGTTAGATTGTTGTTTGTAAACAAGAGAATTGGAGAGCAGAAAATAAGGAATGTTATTAACCTCAAAAAAGACTATTGGCTGACTTTAACACCAGAACACAAAGTTTACACTGCTAAAGGCTTGAAGAGAGTTGACAAGATATCGAAGGATGATGAAATTATACGCAAGCCCATCACGATAATCGATGAACGAGATATAGCTATGACCTACGGCTCAAGAGAGTTTGAAAAGTTCCTAAACTACAATAGGTGGAAGAATGCAAGGCTCAACGTAGGTTATAAGAGAGCTTCAAGAATTTTAGGTATCAAGCAAAGCACGTTGAGATGGTGGTTCGCTGGAATGAAACCTAAGAGTGTTCAGCTCATCGAGAAGCTGAAATCCAAACGTCTAATTCCCTTGAGGAGTGATGATAAAAGGCTTAAAGATGTTGCACTTATCTTAGGTGCATTGTTTGGAGATGGATGCATCGATAAAAACCTCAACAATCTTAGCTTTACATCGAGCGAAAGAGAGATTGTTGAAAGGTTTGCTGAGATAATCAAAAGGGTGTTTGGCGAAATTCCTTACGAGATCAAAGAGAACACAGATGCCAAAGGTAAGAGCTATCTGTTCAGAACTTGGGACAGGAGTGTCATAAGGTTCTTCGTTGCCTTGGGTGCTCCAGTTGGAAAGAAAACGGAGTGTAGATTTAAATTTCCAACATGGGTTTTGATAAAGCCAAGTTTATTCTTAGCCTTTGTAGATGGTCTGTTCAGTTCAGACGGCTGTATTCCAAAGTGGTCATATTCAAAGAGGTTCAGTGGCTCTTTTGAAATTGCTCAGGTCACACACGATTTGGAGAACAAGTTCGAATTCTTCCACACGATTTCAAAGTTACTAAATAAGTTCGGATTGAAGAGTAGGATAAGAATTGAAAATTTCAAAGATGGATTGAAGATCAGACTGATGTTTGAGAATTCATTTGAAAACTGTGTAAGATTCCTAAGTTTGATACCTATAACTCTCTCGAACAACAAACGATCCAAGTTCTTAAACGAGTTAAGATTGGCTGGTGATTTTGAATTAAATACCCTTGAATTCATAGTTAGTGAGGAAGATGTCAACGTAACCTACAACGTAACAACCGAAACTGGTAATTTGTTGACCAACGGACTTTTAGTTAAGAACTCTGGTGGTTTGGAGACACCAGCACATGAGAGGGTTGAGGCTGGAGCAATTCACAGAGCCCATAAAGGAGTGCTTTACATAGACGAGATAAACACTTTGACAATTGAATCTCAGCAAAAGCTACTTACAGCTATGCAAGAGAAGATGTTTCCAATAACTGGTCAAAGTGAGAGGAGTAGTGGTGCAATGGTTAGGACTGAGCCAGTTCCATGTGACTTCATACTTGTTGCAGCTGGAAATCTGGATGCCTTAATGGGTATGCATCCAGCTTTGAGGAGTAGGATTGAGGGTTACGGATATGAAATATACATGAACGACACGATGCCAGACACACCCGAAAACAGGAGGAAGCTTGTGAGGTTTGTTGCTCAGGAGGTTGTTAGGGATGGGAAGATACCACACTTCAGTAGAGAGGCTGTAGCTGAGATAATTAGAGAGGCAAGGAGGAGGGCTGGGAGAAGGGGACATCTAACTTTAAGATTGAGAGAGCTTGGAGGTTTAATTAGGACAGCTGGAGACATTGCAAAGGGAGAAGGTTCAAATGTCGTAAAGCTTGAGCATGTTCTTGAGGCTAAGAAGATTGCAAAGACGATAGAAGAACAGTACGCAGATGAATACATTGAGAGAAGGAAGGATTACAAGTTATTTAGGACTGAGGGTGCTGAGGTTGGGAGGGTAAATGGTTTGGCTGTGATAGGTAACTCTGCTGGAATTGTCCTTCCAATAATAGCTGATGTCACTCCCGCTATGAGCAAGGAGGAGGGTAAGGTTATTGCAACTGGAAGACTTCAGGAGATAGCTAGGGAGGCTGTCATGAACGTCTCAGCAATAATTAAGAAGTTCACTGGAAGGGACATATCAAATTATGACATACATATACAGTTTGTGGGGACTTACGAAGGTGTTGAGGGGGATTCTGCAAGTATAAGTGTTGCGACAGCTGTAATTTCAGCTTTGGAGGAGATACCAGTTGATCAGAGTGTTGCCATGACTGGGAGCTTGAGTGTCAGGGGTGACGTTTTGCCAGTTGGAGGAGTAACTCAGAAGATTGAATCTGCAATTCAGGCTGGAATTAAGAAGGTTATAATTCCAAAGGATAACTTGGATGACGTTCTCTTGGATCCCAGGAGTAAGGATAGTATTGAGATCGTTCCAGTTTCAAGGATAGAGGAGGTTTTGGAGCATGCTCTGGTTGACTGTGATAGGAAGGTTGAACTGATAAGGAAGTTTAGAAACTTCAATTTTGCTCACCATTTGAAAAAACTGAGTTAGGATTTTTGAGGTATGTTTATTTATTGAATCCTTTGCTTGCTTTGTCGGACAGTTGTTCTCTCATGATGAAAGGGATTTCGTAGCCACTGAATTTGTTGACAAATTTGCTTGGAAATGTCGAATCTTTCCAGAAAGATATTTAAGTCTAATTTTTAATTTATTTGTGTTAACCCCAGCGATTGGAGATCAGTTTGTTGGTAGGAAGGATGAGCAGAAGATGTTTGAAGACTTCTTAAAAGAACAAACTGGCGGACTCTTGATTTTGGGTATTAGGGGTATTGGTAAGACTTCACTGCTGTATAAGTTTAAGGAGATTGCCGAGAGGTTGGGCTATAAGACTGTATTCATAAGTTGTAGTTCTTTGGAGAGGAGGATTTCGGGAATTCCATACGGTATAAAGGTTTTGGCTGAGGATGTTAAGAGGTTTGGGGGTCGTTTTGGAGATATAGTTAAACTTGCAACCGAGATATGAGATTCATAAACAACCTAATTGAGACAATTATAAAACAACCAATTGCCCCCATCAGTTTTCCATCCATAACTTTCCCATCCATAACTCTTGAACACGTAGATCTAAGTTCTGTTAAAGTTAGGACGATTGAGATGGTTGAAAAGTTGGAGAAGAAGGGAAAGAAGGTTGTTGTGCTTGTTGACGATTTTCAGGATTTGGAGGGTGTAGAAAAAGAAGTCTTTACAGCTTTGGCTTTGAGAAACTATAAGAATGTCAGGTTTATCATTGCAAGGAGGAGTGAGGAGAAGGTTAAGAGTTTGTTGAAGGATGAGTTTGTTGGAGAGTTTTTAGATAGGAGGAAGTATTTGAGACTTTCTGGATTGAATTACGATGACTGTCTTGAGATACTTAGGAAGGAAGGGATTGAATTCGATGAGAGTGTTGAGGAGCTTGATGGTTATCTGAAGGGAAACCCATACTACTACAGGGTTCTTGCGAAGGTTGTGAAGGATAGGTTTGATTCCAAGATCACAAAGGATATCATCTCAGAAATTCTGAAGGGTGTTAGAGATGAGGAACACGTAAAGCAAAATCTCCACGAGAAGTTATATGAATCTTTGAGGGATTTTGAGGATTTGCTTGATGCCTGTTCAATCCTACCATTTTTCGATGCTAAAATTCTGAATTGTATGGTTAAGGATGGTTACAGAAGAGCCAACGAACTCCTAAGGAGGGGAATATTTGTTGAGGAGGGTGTAATGAGATTTGCACATCCACTCTTTCAGATGTTTGTGAGGGATGTAAAGCTGAAGGAGAAGAATGTTGAAAAGGCTTTGGAATGTTACGAAAGTAGATTTGAAAGTGAGAAAGAGATTATTTGGGTTGAGGCAATTGGATACCATGCAGAGATGTGTGGTGTGAGTTTGAAAAGGCTCTGAGATCTTACGGTAACCTTGCAGATTATTACTGCAATTTAGGAATGTTCGATAAGGCTGTCGAGTATGCATTGAAGATTTTGAAAAGTCAACATCGTTTGGAGGATGTTGAGAAATTAGCCTTGGGGATTATACTCTACTGCTCACGTTATTATCCAATTCGAGATGAAATCCTAAATAGGGTCTTGAGTGATGCTGAGAGATTTAGGGAGTTGTTGTTTTACAAAGCCCAGTATTTGTTTGATAAAGATCCAGACGAAGCTCTGAGAATATGCAAAGAGATAGAGTTTGAGTTTGAAAGAAAGGATTGCCTTTACGGTCTTATCGGTAATATTTACTTTATCAAGGGGGATTACGATGAGGCTTTGAAATACTACAGAAAGAGCTTGGATGTCTCAAAATCTGACATAGATCGTGCTGGAACTCTTGTAAACATGTTCAGGATTTATTTTAGGAGAAAAGAGTTTGATAAAGCTTTGAATTTGTTGGAGGAAGCTGAAAAGATATTTGAAAATTATGGAAATTATCGCGGATTGATTTTAGTTTATGTTAATAAGGGTGAGATACTGTTGAGTCAGAACAGAATGGATGAGGCTTTAAGATTCTTTAAGAGATCTTTGGAGATCAGTAGAGAAACGGGAAATTTGGGTTATGAGATCTCAGCACTAAAGGGTATTGGTGTAATTTATAGATTTAAGGGGGAGTTTGATAGGGCATTTGAAACTTTGAACGATGCACTGGAAAAAGCTAAACTCCTAAAATATGATGAGGGTGTTGCTAATATTCTATACAACATGGGTTTACTGTATATGGATGTAGGGAGATACGAGGATGCCTTAAGAAAACTTGAGGAAAGTCTGAAAGTCAGAAAGGGTATTTACGGTAAGGCAAAGACACTGATGTTGATGGGTGTAATTAAGAATAAGCTAAACAAGAAAGATGAAGCCTTGAAACATCTAAAAGAGGCTAAAGAAATATTTGAGACCTTGAAGGTTCCTGAGAAGGAAGAGGTTGAGGAGTTGATAAATTTAATTGATGCAGAAATTAAGCCTAAACAGAGCAGAAATCATTAAAAGACTACTTGAGGACTTGTCATCTTGTTTAGTAAAATTTTTTTGAGTTTAATTACTTTTTAATCATTGATCGAACCTTGGGATGATATATGTAATCGAGACATGTCCCTTTAGCCCTATCGATCTCCATCCACCTTATTAATTCTTTAAACTTCCCCCCAGCAATACCATCCGCAACGATTGCATAACCCTGTGAAGTCTCCTTTGTTATCCTTGCACCCTCAAGCATCCCAACCCTCCTAACTGGAGCAAACGTTGAAAGTCTCTCAGTCAGTTCCCCGTAAACCCTTTCAATCCTGACAAGCCTACCCGATACCAGTATCTCCTTGGGATTCAGATTCAAGGCAGCAACTGCCTTCTCAATACCGTCAAACATAGCATCCCATGCAAGCCTACATCTATCATCCTCATCGACACACTCTACAAACTCCTCTGGAGTTTCCCTACCAGATATGGTTGAGCAACCACCTACAAATATGTCAGACTTCTCCCATCCCCTTGCAAGCTGAACAACCTCCTGATCAACGTAGGAAATTGTCAAAAATCCAGGGCCAAGCATCGTCGTCCCCCCAAACCCATCCACAATCTTACCTCCCTTGACGCCTATCACTGCGTTGTATCCAAATCCCATCTCTACAAGTATAAACGAAACATCTGAGTATGGAATTTCCAACCTCCTTGACTGATCGTAAACTCCCAAAACTGTAACGCTCATCTTATCAGCAGTCCCCATGTCAACCTTGTTAACCTTCTTGAACTCTGGAACAGTTGGAAGATTTATGACACCTGGTATGAAAACTACTGGAAGATTCTCCTCCCTCATTCTGACAATCGTCTTCACCATGGAATAGTATATGAATGCACCAACAAAACCCCTCTCCATCCCCCTCTCAATATCCTCTCCAGTTGTGAGTAGTATGTATCTGTAATACCAATCTTCCAATCTCTCAATTGGAATTTCTGAGAGTCTTGTAATCTCAATTCCGTATCCAGATGGTCCCGCTATCAGATCGACATCTCCAAAATCCCTTATAGCATCCATGAGTATCTCAGGATCTTTTGCAACTTCAACAGTCTCTATCGACCTCTCAAATACAACAACACCATCCTCAAGACCACAGAGATCCATAGACTTCGTTCCTGGATCTATTCCCAGAACCCTCATAAAACATTTAAAAAACTATAAGATTTTTAATGTGAGGGTATGGGTTGGCTTGGATGATACGGATTCTTTGAGGGGAATGTGCACAACCTATCTTGCAACACTAATCATTGAGAGACTTGAGGATTTTGGAAGTTTGATAGGGTTTCCAAGGTTGATAAGGTTAAATCCAACTATACCATACAAGACCAGAGGAAACGGTGCGGTTTCATTCCTTTTTGAGATTGAGGATTTTGACGAGTTGGTTGATGTTGTTGGTAATGTTGTTGAGAGTTACGCTGAGCTTGAAGATGAGAACACTCATCCAGGTGTCGTATTTGTTGACGATGGTATTGTAAAATTTCTATCGGGTTATTCATTGAAGGTTGTGAGGGATTTTGTTCCTCTGGATTTGGCAAAGTTTATAATTGAAAAGTTTAAGATACCGCATTTAAGCTTTAAGAAGGGTAGGGGTTTGATTGGAGCTTTGGCTTCCGTTGGTCTAAAGCTTGAAGATAGAACATTTGAGGTTTTGGCTTACAGAAAGCCAGAGATGTTTGGAAAGCCAAGGGAGTTTGATGAGGAATCGTTCTTTGAGGCAGATTACAAGACTTATCCCTTGACATGGGATACAGTTGATTGGATGAACGATGTTGTTGTAGCGGTTCCAAACTCTCCAGATCCAGTTCTGTTTGGTATAAGAGGTGACGACTTGAATGCAATAATGAAGGCTTTTGAGATTGTTAGGACTGAGCCAATTGACAGATACACAATTTTTTTAACAAATCAGGGGACGGACATGCATCTCATACATGAGAGAGAAGTTGATAAACTTGAAAACTTCCGTTCATACATCCTTAGAGGTGTTGTGGTTGTTGAGCCTTACGATATAAGGGGTGGACACGTCTTCTTTCACATAAGGACGAGGTTTGGTGATGTGAAGTGTGCAGCGTTTGAGCCTACGAAGCAGTTTAGGGATGTTGTTAGGTGCTTGAGGAGGGGGGATGTTGTTGAGGTTTACGGATCGATGAAGAGAGATACGATAAACCTTGAGAAGATAAACGTAGTTGAAGTTGCAGACGTTTGGATTGAGGAGAATCCAACATGTCCAGTGTGTGGGAGGAAGATGGAGTCAGCTGGTAAAGGTAAGGGATTCAGATGCAAGAGGTGTAAGACAAAGAAATATGAGAAGGTTAGAAGGAAGGTAAGGAGAAATCTCGATAGGGGATTTTACGAAGTTCCACCTTGTGCAAGGAGACACCTCTCAAAACCCCTCGTAAGGATGTTTGGGAGGAGGCACATATTCAGATGAATCTCTGATTAGTATGACATCCACAACCTCCCCCTCCTCAAAACCCTCACTATTCTCAGGAATAACAACTATTCCGTTTGCCTTTATCATTGACGTAAGGATTCCAGATCCAGATGTCATTAGGGGTTCTGCAAATCCATCCTTATACTTTACCCTTGCAAAAGTTCTTACACCAGCCTTTGAAGGGATCCTCCTCTTCAACTTTGCCCTCACAATCCTCCTCCTGAAAATTGTAACTCCAGTAAGCTTTGACAGAATGTGTGGAAACAGGAGTTCAAAACCAATCAGACAGGCTACTGGAAATCCCGATAGAATTAACACTGGTTTTTCATTCACAACTCCAAAGGCTGTTGGCATTCCTGGCTTTATTGAGATACCGTGAAATAAAATTCTACCAATCTCCCTTACAACCTCTGGAACCAAATCCCTCTTTCCTACTGAAGTTCCTCCAGTTGTGATTACACAATCACCCATTTCAACTGCAGTCTTAATTGCCTTCCTTAATTCATAAAAGTCATCCTTAACTATACCGTAGTGGATTGGTTCGCATCCGTAACACTTCAAGGCACAGATAAGCATGTATGCATTTGAGTTTATAACCTTACCAAACTCCAACTTCTCACCAACTTCAACAAGCTCATCTCCAGTTGGTATAACGACAACCCTTGGCTTCCTCAAAACCCTAACTTTCCCGTAATTTAGAGATGCCAAAACTCCAATGTCCTGGGGTTGAAGTATCTCTCCAGATCTTAGAACGATGTCTCCAGCCTTAACATCTTCTCCCTTTCTTGAAACGTTCTCAAGTGGAGTTACTGACCTGTATATCTCAACGAATCCATCAACTTCCTTTGCAAACTCAAGCATTACAACTGCATTTGCACCGTCTGGTATTGGAGATCCAGTGTAAACTCTGACAGTCTCACCCCTTCTCATCTTGGACATCTCTTCTCCAACAAGCTTCAGCCTTACAGGGTTGTTTACACTTGCACCAAAGGTATCCTCTGCAAATACCGCATACCCATCAACGGCACTCCTGTCGAAGTGTGGAACGTCAAAGCTTGAAACTACATCCTCAGCCAATATACGGAAGCATGCATCTTCAATTTTGACAACTTCAGAGTTAACCTTCTTGAGCTTAACATCCCTCAAAAGTTTCAATGCGGTGTTAACATCTATCTTCTCCTTAAATCCCCTCATCCTAACCATGTCAAACCTAAGCTCAAGCTATAAAAACAGTTGTCAAATTTTTATTATGAGATCGATGATAGTGATTGGGATTGCTCTGGTAATCATGGGGTTTGCTTTGCTACTGCTGTCTCCTGGAGTTAGTTACGGTGGTGTTGTTATAATTGGACCAATTCCCATTGTGTTTGGAAATTCACCTGAGATTATGATCCTTGGAATTGCTTTGGCGTTGATACTTTTGGTTATGGTTCTGTTGATGAGGTGGTAAGATGTTGTGGTTGCTTGCAATGATTTTAATTTTAGTTGGAATAATTTTGATCTTTCTTGGGTTGATATCTGCTGGAGGAAAGGTGAAGGGTGGAGGGGTAATACTGATAGGACCTATTCCAATCGTCTTTGGGGATGCAAGATTTGCCATCTATGCGATGATCTTTGCTTTGATCTTAATTCTGTCTTTGATTTTGTTGTGCATATAACTCTGTTGAAAATTAAGGTAGATAACAAACTACTTAGATTCAACCATCAATTTTTAACGATATTTATAAAGCATCCAATCTTTAATCTCAAGCAAGAACCTTACACCGCATAGTAAAACAACTTAACAAATGACTTTTTAACTTTCTCTTGAGCTTTCTCCTTCTCGTAATCGCTCTTGGCTCTTATCTCTTCATCTATTGCCTCAGCCAACTCCTTGAGTAATTCGCTTGGGATATTTGAATATTGAGAGCTTAAGAACTCGGACAGAGCCTTAGCAGTCTTCAGATCCCCCGTTATGTAGAAGAAGATAATTCTTGTGAGTGCTTGATCTAAATAATGTGTTTCATTCCAAACCAACTTTTTGTAAGCTTCGTATTCTTTCTTTTTATCATTCAAAATGCAGTTATACATCTCCTCAACTTCCATCTTAGCAACCTCAATGAGAACTTGCACCTTTGCATCATCCATATGGTGAAATCTCATCAGATCGTAATCTCTAAGAATTTTGATCAAATCGTCAAAATCTTTAAGCTTGCAATCCAAAATCCAGCTCAAACCGTAAAAAAGAGTTTTAGCTGTATCATCAAACTCTAAGTAACCCAAGAGCTTCTTATCCTCAAACCTCCCAAGCAAAATTGAGCTTATCAGATACTCTGCACATCTACACGCAATCTTTTCGTTACTAACCTCGTAAATGTTATCTTCACACATCTTCCACAATCTCTCAAAGTTGTATCTCTCACCTCCAACCTCAAATTCAAATCTATAATCCTTCAAAACCCCTATCCTTCCAATAAAGCTTAAAGCTGACAATTTGTTTTGAAAACGCTTGGAAAACTTCAAGCTCTCCTCAAAGTATCTCTTCGCTTTATCCAAGCTAATGTTAAAGTAAGCACGACCCAACTCGTAGTTTGTGGTCCCTTTACACTCCTCAAGCTGAATCTCAAACTTCTTCTTCGCTTCTCCACCTAAAGGCTTGAATAAATCTGTCATGCAATCTTCAAACTTCAATTCCTTCAAAATATCCAAACACCTTTTAAGGATTTGAACAACATTTTTCCCAAATAATCCTTCAATCTTAGCTTTGGATATTAAAAATTTGACCTCTGCTAAATCTCTCAGCTTTTCAATCCTCTTTAAAGTTTCCTCTGTTTTATTAAAACATTTCATACCTTCCTTTATGTAACCATTCCAAATCAATCCAACTGCAAGACTCGAATATGTCCAAGCTTTTAGACACAAAACAACCTCATCTCCCTTAATCCCATCTAAAAACCTTTTGACATATTTTGCAATTTCGTAATACCTCTTCTTCTTGAATAACTCTCTACCCCACTCAGTTAAATCTATTACAAACTTCAATGCGTAAAGTAACTTCTCTCTATCTTCAATTATCTCATCCCTTCTTTTATCCCAAGTCTCCAAAATCACTCTCAAAAATTCAATCCCCTCTCTCGGCAAATCACTTAACGCAATTCCACCCCAGATAAAGGCTGACTTTGGCTTCAAAATTCTCCTCTCAAACAACCACCCCACATTTTCCAAACCAAACAAGAGCATTCTATTTGTAAATTCACCACTCTCCTCAAACTCCCTATCGTAGATCTCAGTTAATACTTCCCTAACAACCTTCAAATCTCCCTCAACATCTCTACCGTAAACGTGATGATCGCACAGAGCCTCTACAAAGTGTGAAAACTTCCTCCAATCATCTCTAATCTTGTAAACCTTCCTCCTCTTCTCACGATAATCTTCCTCATAACTCTCCAAAATCCAGTAATACTCATCCCTAAAGGATACAACCCTACAACCTTCAAACCTCCTCAAAATCCTACTATCTTCACAAAACATCTCAAGTTCATCCTCAGCAACATCATTAACCAAAAGGGCAATATAACAGGGATTTTTGCTCAACTTCATGTAGATTTTAAATATGCCTTCAAACCTCAAAGCCTTGTTGGATTCAATCTTCCTCCTCCTTTCCTCACCCCTACTCCTCTCGATCTCAGAAAACGTGTAATACCTCTCACCCTTCACCATCTCCTTCAATTCTTTAACGCTGAAACCCATCTCAATCATATACAATGCTAAGCAAACGTTTCCAGTTGAAGCGGTGTAAATCAAATTCAAATCCTCAACCTTGTAACCGTTTGCCTCCAAAATTCTCTTAAAT
>Ga0190367_1000456_pt1 | contig 30181 bp, 31 predicted proteins | sample 4872181011_MG_FD_171838 | JGI IMG/M metagenome (GOLD analysis project Ga0190367, IMG submission 171838) | Hydrothermal vent microbial mat bacterial communities from Southern Trench, Guaymas Basin, Mexico - 4872-18-10-11_MG | ecosystem: Environmental > Aquatic > Marine > Hydrothermal vents >...
ATAAATGACTGATCGAAAAAAGTTTTTAATACCTTGATGTTAGTATTGATGTGGCCCGGATAGCTCAGAGGCAGAGCGCAGGACTGTGGATCCTGTCGTCCCGGGTTCGAGTCCCGGTCCGGGCCCTAGAAACTTAGTTTCAGGGCCATAGGCTCTTAACTGCTTTCAAACTTAAGCAAATAACCATAGTAATTAAAATTAAAATAATTTAAATATTTATAAAATTATAATTAAGTATCTAACAGTTAGAAGTTCGAGGCAATATATACATATATATAGCGTCCCACTACGGTTTCCATCACCGAGAATGCAGTAAAAGAAAGGTCAAACAGTAGGAAGAAGAAAAGCGAAGCTACTTGAATCCATGGCTAGGCCGAAGAACCTTCAACTAGTTATGACCCGCGCATAAGCTACACTAGGAGTTCAACATTGGTAAAGTCGTAACCTGCCTTATTCTTTCACGTCTATCCGGCCAATATCCATGAAAGCCGTATATATCACTTTAATTTTAGATAATGCTTAAGAGAAGAAAGCTGATCAGGTTTAGAGATGCAATAATCATCGAAGGATTTTATGCCTACAAGAACTATCTGATCGGGATAAGGTACGGTGTTGTTACTTTGATAATTCTAGGGGAGAAATTCAGGTTTAACAGGCTTAAAGGTTTAATTAGCTATCCTCTCTTCATATCTCGAAGAACGTTGAGAAGAGAAGAAGAGATATAGAAGGCTCGTAAAGAAGTTGGTTGAAGAATTGAAGCTAAATCTGAAGAAATTGAGAGCGATAATAAAGGACGTAATCAAGCAGGGGAAAGAAGCTTATGGTATGAGGAATTTCCACTGCTACGATTTCGAGCCCATTAAAAAGGAGTGTTCTCTTTCTGTCCTCTTGAAAGTAGTAGGGTTATTGCGTGGATATGAAGGAATAAAGAACTACGAATTTTCTCTACGAAATTTATCCTCAATCTAAAACTTACATAGATGAGAAGTTTAAGATAGGTGAGGTATTGAGGAGGGCTTATAAGATCTCTGTTATTTTTTAGAGGACATCTAACACAAGTTTTGCGACATCTCTGAACGATATTACTAGTTCTTCCCTGCCTATATTATAAGCTGCCTGAAGTATAGCATCTGCAGCGATAGCATCTTCATTCCTCAATCTACTCAAAGCATGACTGACTGCAAGTCCGCAAAGTTTACCAGCAACGAAAGAACCAGAAGGAAAATCTGCAACGCTGAGCAGTTCTGGGTCGATAATTGATATTCTTCTTACGGTTTTGGGTAAATTTTTCTGAGCATCTCTTGCTGTAACCTTTTCTTTTACCTTACCCGAAGGATACTTGCAGCGATTTCGCCTTAGAAGTTTGACCTCGGCTCTCCCAGTCTTTGTCGAAAATAATCTGTGAATTGCTGAAACCACCTCACAGCTCCTTACAGCGACCTCTTCCTCTTCACAAAGACAGTCATTACAAACTTCTACGTCCATAGTCATAAACTTCGAAAGTAAGTTTGCATGTCTTTTCTTTATAACATCCTTTGGTACAAACTGCCTGCTGAGTTCATCGGCAAAGAGTCTTGCAGCTCTAAGAGTTGGGTTTAGCTCACTCTTTAAGTATGCATAGGCGAGTGCTACGCCATCTATAATCAATGTATTTCCCCTAAACCAGACAAAACCCCTCATCTTTTTTGAAATGTAGTCTAAAAACAGCTTGTCATCGTAAAATGAGATTGCTCTTTCCTTACCTTTAGGAGTTCGAAGGATTTTGTCTCCTCTAAGAATTCCCATCTTCTTAAGCCTTTTCACAGCTATTCCCGCTATTCTATTGGCAATACCAAACTCTTTTAGTTTCTCAGTTGTTTCTTTAACAAGCGTGGATTCTGTTATCCTATCCCTTTTGAGGGCAATACTTGCGGCGATGATGCATGCTCTATCCAGCTTAATATTCGTTACACGGGCAAGAAGGAAACCAACTTCTGCTCCACTTAATCTAAGTAAAGGAGGAGCCGATGTTAACTGAAGAATCGGATAAGCCAACTCTATATTGCGAACAGATAGCTTGATCATGACTATTTTTCGTGAAAAATGAAACCGTTTTCGTTGAACTATATACCCAAGCGCGCTCTTAACCATCGATTGTACTCTTCGAAGATTTTTTCTGGAATGGGGTTCACAACTGGAACATCCCTTACTTTCCGCATTAGCTTTAAATCGACAGTGTATATTGTAGCCTTAAACTTTTTAGCTAGGGCTATGATGTAGCCATCCCAAGATTCGACGTTATAACCTAAGGCATTTGTTAGCGAATCCAAGACGGTATCAACGCTGATATCTTCGTAAAAAGCTGGAGATTGAGTTTTCAGCGTTCTCGTAAGGGCATCGTATGCCGATACTTTTTCTACTTTCAGATATCTTGTCAAAATGTGGTAAGCACCCAAGATTGTTGACGTTGGGATTATACACTTCTTCTTCCATTTTAGAACATCCGATAAAAATTCAAGTGCAACATCTTTGGCCGGATTCTCAAAGTGAGATATCACTATTAGCCCAACATCCACTACTCCTTCAATCCGATCTTTTCCAAACTGTACTTTCTCGTCAGCCATTTTTCCTCCTCCTCGACTTCAGAGACAAAAGCTTTCGGTGCATTATTCTTCAGAAATTCAATCAAGTCGTCCACCTTCTTCTCAAGATTTCCTCTTTGAACTCTAATCACTATCTCATCCTCTCTTACATTCAGCGTAAGCTCAGAGTTTTCGTGAATGCCGAGCATCTCCCTAATCTCCTTCGGCAAAACTATTCTCCCATACCTGTCAACCCTCACTTTCACGTTAAACCGTTGGATTGGAAATTTATAAAACTTTTGGCAAATGGCAAGTTCAATGGCAAAATGATTTTAAGCCTCTAACTGCTCGAACATGGCGATCTGTTCATAATTAGCTTCCATTGCTCACTCTTCATAATCTTCATCCTGGAATATCCTACGCAATTCTTCCAGCCTATCTTCATCTATCTCCCTTTTTATGTTCCTGTCACTTACCTCTTTGCCCTTTAAATACTTTTTAAGCGCATACTCCAAAGCTGCAGTAAGTTCTCTCCCTCCTACTGTTTCCTCTCCCATTATCCTTCTCCAGAACTCCGAATCACCTCTCCTTACCGGAATCAGCTTGAATCCAGTTCCTGCTTTTATCACCTGCACAACGGGAAAGTCGAAATCGTCTGGCGGGAAGATGAGCACAATGAAGTCTCTACCCTGTTCAGGCATAACTTCTCCAAACTCCTTATATGGGTCAAAAACCATCTTTTTGACTGTCCAACCCTTGTCCTTAGCCTCTCTAACCGTGCACTCCAACTCGTTGGTTTTAACGTTGAAGAGCATACCGTTTGATTCATACGCAATCTCACCAGTATGCTTGTTTACCCAAAGCTTTCTGCCCCTATGATCTCTCTCCGGCTCGTCAGTAGTGTAGAATCCACTTCTACCTCTCATATCGGTAAGAGTCTGAAGTATTTGCCTCGCAGTTGAAGTATACTCTTTTACAGTAGTTCCAGAACCCATTACAACAAATATTGTAACCCTGCCAGAGCTGTACGCCTTTTTCAGTTTCGTTAAGAGCTGTCCGGGACGAGTATGTGTTGTTGTTTCTATCTCAACAGCAGCTTCTCTCCCTCTCGTTAACTGCCATGCTCCGCTCTTATTCATCTCCCTGTAAACTTTGTCCATCTCCTGATAGTTCATTGCAGCGGGATATTTTAGCAGTAGATCGGGCATGTATGTATCTCTAGCTACAGGAACTTCAACAACAAACCCGAGCTGGGTAAAGAACTCGTAAACTCTCTCAACGAGCTTTCTATGGTTAATTAAGCCAGCAAGAATTGTGTTAAACTTGCCGTCCCAGAAGTAAGATCTAATTTTGTCGGGCTTAGGATTAGCTGTATACTTCCCCTTAACGAGTTCACTTTTGAGTTCTATCAGGTCCATTCTGTCAAAGATTTCCAAAAGATTGGCATATTGTTGCTCAGTGACACTTATTGCTCTCCTTCTTGCCTCTTCAGCAAAATTTCTGTAATTTAGCTCTAAGCCCTTAATAACGAGGTTGTAAAGGACTTCGACCATTTCATCCGTAAAACCATCTTTCAGCGAGAACCTGCTCATCTCCTTAATTCTTTTCAGGCTTGCAGACAGATCCATTTCTGAAATGCGCTCTCTGCCGTAAAGCGAAAGAGATCTTTCGATAACTTTGTTGATCTCGCTTCTGCTCCTAACTGGAGTTGTAGGCGGATAAGTTCTGATTATGAATGGATCGGATAGTTCGTTCCTCACGGTAATTCGGAGCATGACAGTGTATAGCCCCAGCGATAGCAGATCTTCATCCTTAACACCCGGAAACCTCTTTATCAGCGTTTTTGCATCGTTAGGGTTTTGTGGGTTGAAAGTAATAATCGTCCCACAGTTTCCGTAGACTGCTTCTCTTATTTCGTGGGAGAGCTGGCTCGGATATTGGGTGGCTAGAATCAATCCAAGTTTAAACGCTCTTGCTTCAGATAAGATCTCATCGAAGGTTGAACCTTCAAACGCGAAGTTTGCGAATTCATCAACGTACAAGAAGAATGGGACTCGATCTTCTGGTGGCGTATCAACTCTCGACTTCGCAGCAGCCCATATCTTCGAAATTACAGTTAAGCCTACGAGCTGCATTATTGCTTCTCCAACCTCACCCTTCGGAATTCTCACCAAGATTATTTTTCCAGAGTCGATAGCTTCTCTGAAGTCGAAGGAGCTCCTTCTATGGGCAACAATCTGCCTAGCAACCTTGTTCATAACCCAGTCGTTCAAACGTCTAATAACAGGTTCCATTACATCTTCTTTCATTTCATTTATCTTCAGCAAATACTCTCTGATGATTGGATCCTTCACCGACTCTGCAAACTTGTTCCTTATCTCTTCATCCGTAAGAAGAACGTAGAGATCAAGAAACGTTAGTTGATCCTCCTCTGACGCTCTCTCGTTGAAGTCAAGTATAGCTCTGATCAAAGTCTCAAAAATCCTACCGAATCTCTCACCCCAAATCTTCGTCTGCTGTTTCATTAAAGCTACAAGATCGCTGACTATTACCTCCTTGATCGCATTCAGCTGAGCATCGCTCAGATTCTTCTTAGGCAATTCAAGAAAGTTTAATCCAACTACTTTATCGTAATTTGCCGGATCAATTAAGATTACATCGTCGATTCTGTGCTCTGGCACCCGCATGAGAACTTCTTCAATAGCATCACCCTTCGGATCGATGAAACATAATCCGTAGCCCGCGTGCATGTCTTGGACGATCATGTTCACGAGAAGAGTTGACTTCCCTGATCCGGTAGCGCCGCAGATGAATACATGGCGGAATCTATCCTGAAAGTTAATTGGAACGTGTATATCTCCCCTTATATTGTCCGTATAAACCCCTAAATAAAGTGGATCACCATACTTCTTGTTGGTTAAGAGTTCCTCGTAACTAGCTTCCTTTCTTTCTTGTACATGCTCAGAATTTGATTTTTTGCTCTTTCTAAGCTTTTTTGGTAATCCCAGCATGTTCGTCACACTCTTTAAACTCCTCTTCCAGCAGTTCCCAGAAATTCCAATTCGCCCGGAGATGCAAGCACATTAATGTGATAATTCCCTTCTCCTGGAATAGCTACGAGAGCTGAAGAGTATCCAGAAGTTTTACCCTGCGCAGCTTCCTTTACAAACCTCTCTCCGAAACCGGAGATGTTCAGGATCTTTTTGACCTCCTGCGGGATAGAATCGAGCCTGAAAATTACAACTATATTTGCGTTTGTCAGAATAACCCTTCCTTCTTCATGTCCTACAAACTCCTCAAAGCTCTGGCTGATCAGAGTATACCCAACTTTGTAGTGCCTCGAGTGCCTCACACTCCTCTCTAAAAACGCTCTAATCTGCTTGTACCTCATGAAGTAGTGCGCCTCATCTATTACGACAATCTTCTTACCACTCTCACCCCTAACTCTCGAATCAATCCATGTTAACACTGCATGTAGTAAAAGAGGACTTCTCACAACTCCCTCAACCTCGCTGAAGTCGAAGTAAACTATCCTACCGTAAATATCTACATTCGTTTTGCCGTTAAACATTCCCAGTTCAGATTTCTGCGAGAAAGCCTGTAATGATGACTTAAGTCTTGCAGCAGCACTTTGCTCTTCCTGATTTTCAGCAACATCGTCAAGCTTTGCAATTACGTCATCTATTATCGGTGTCTCGAATTCTGAACCTCCGAATCCTTTCTCCTCGTACGCTCTCTGTATTGCTTTTCTTAGTACACCAGATTCAGTCTTGTCCATTGGGCTTCCAACTTCTTCTTCGAAAAACGTAGAGAAGAACTCCATTAAAGCCATTAGCTTCTCTCTCAGTACGTCAACTGCCTTTTTATCTTCTGGAATGATAATGTCGAGTGGGTTCATTGTAGCCTTACCAACAACGATTCTCTGTGCTCCAAGAACTTCAGCCAAGTCAGTAAATCCACCAAGAGGATCAACGAGGAATATCTTGATTTTAGGATCGTTTATGAACCATCTCAGCATTTCAAGCTTAACAAAGAACGATTTACCGCTTCCAATTTTCCCGACTACGATTTCATTATGGCCTGCAAAGCTGAATCTGTCAATAATGACAGGAGCACGAGTTGCTGCATCGAAGCCGTAAAGCACGCCAGTGGGATGCATGATAGTAGGAAAAACGAATGGGAAGCATGATGCTACAGCATCGCTGTCAACGAGTATTCTTCTTCTGAGCAAATCCTTACCTTCGGGAAGGAAACACTTGAATGCATCGAGCATCCTGTATCTGATCCTTTTCGGCTGGGCACCTTTAGACTTCATCTTTTGCATAAACTCTGCATAAGCATCTTCGGCAGCTTCTCTGTCATTCTTTAAGGGAGAAATTGCGAAATACGTGCTTAGAGTGAACAGTCTTATTCTCCTCGCTGTAAGCTCCTCTCTGTATCTATAGAGGTATTCAAGCTCCTGTTCGATGTGCTGTGTATCTATCCTCCCCTTCCTCCTCATTTCAGCAAGCTTACCCTCAAGCGACGTGATCTTCCTGTTCAACTCTGCAATAACTCTTTCCTCGCTCACGGGTTCGATAAATTGGGTGAAGTCAAGTCTGAACGGTTTCCATGCAAACTCGTCGGCAATCCAGCCTTCATAGACCTTAGCCGGGTAGACAGAGATGTAGCTCAAAACTAATGGGTTACCGTTTACCGTTATTAACCCCTTCTCTACCTCTATTAGCTCAGGTGCTATTATACTTCTATCCACTTCCTCTCTATGTCCATCTCTGTCGAGAAGCTTTGGAAGAAGACCTCTCTTCTTTACTCTCTTGTCTTTTTTTCTTATTGCTGCATCTCTCCTGGCTGCTTGTGTGTTATCGTTAACAGTAGCTGAAATTGTTCTCATTGCCCCACCCCCTTTAAGAGGAGCTTTGTAGAATCGTAGTTTGCCGGCATAATTCTTCTGTAGTTTATGAGATCGTATAAGGCAAGTATTCCGTCCCTGTCAAGAATTTCAGCCTGAATTCCACCCCTCCTAAGTCCAGCAATAACAGTCTCAACCCTTCTCTTCAGCTCTGAAACGTCTTCACTCTGAACTGTAACGACTATGAAGTATCTCCTCCGGATTGTTTCTTCAACAACCCGATTGAGCCACCTTATGTAATCGTCGAGAACATTTCTGAGCATGGGATTTGCGGCTATGTCCTCATCCCTGTACCTCAAAACAAGGTGGTTCATGTAGCTAGTGATGTCGAATTCACAAGCTATGCTTAAAACCTGGATTGGAAAATCTAAAGAGTTGAGCATGTCCTTGTAAGAGTCGAGATAAGCTCTCTGCTCAGCTGGAAGGGCATAAAAGAAGTTTACTGGCTTCACTTCAATTACAGAAGCTAAGCCATCTGACAGCTTGCAAATCCAGTTGTCAACGAACCTTAACGATGGAATGTACTTGGTTGTGTCAACCTCGTGAGCGTAAACGGTTTTTCTCTTTACTAGAAAGTATGCAGCGTATGCTGGAAATGCGTATCCTGTTTCTTCCGGCATCATTGCCTTTAACAGTACAAGGAATGCAAATGTGAGGAGTGATGCAGCTATGGCGAGTTCGCCATAGTCTGCTAAAAGCAGCCAAACAAATCCTGAGATTAGCCCTATTACGAGTAATTCGAGGGACGTGAAGCCGAATATCTTCAATTCACCTTCGAGGACTGATGGAAAGTCAATCACTCTTAGACCTTCATCCATGTATATACTTCCACATCGATGTATTTAAATCTTAGGTGAAAGTATTTATTTAAGTAAGTATAAGTGGAGGTATGCAGTTTAGAAAATTACCGCGCAATGTATTTTCAGGAGGTAACAGTTCAAACCGAAATGGAAGTAAATCTAAACAGGGTTTTGTTGAGATTATAGGCGAACTCTTAATGCTTGCAATCGTAGTTTTCGTGGCTTCGCAGATAGCATTAGCTTTGAAGCCACCAGAAATTGAAAAATATGCAGATGTGCTTGTAAAAGATGCTAAGGAACCTCTCGTAACCAATCAGGCGTTTGATGTCATCATGCTTGCTGGAAATGTTAGATATTCCGATTTAAAGGTTGTTTTGAGGAATGCCACTGATGGCGATCTAATAGACATTGCAACGTATAACGGCAATCAAATCGCTGGAAACATTATTCAAGCTATGATTAATGACACAGATAGTTACTTTTCTACGGGAGATGTATTGAGGTTCGCCCATAATGGAGTTCTGTGGTCTGGAAAATACGCAATAACAATTGCTGATAAAGACTACACTGTTGCAGATTTATTTGTTGAGCTAAAATAGCAAGATTTCTGCAATAATTAATAAATGGTAGCTGTTCAGCGATGAAAGCAAAAATGCAGCCTTAATTTTTTAGCATGAGGATATATCAAGAGTGCTAGAGTTCATTTATTGACTTAGAACTTATTATATTTTCAAAATCAAAGTAAATTTCATGACCAAAACCAGTTGGAACATGATAAACCAGAGGATACGGGAGTGTTTATAACTCCAAAAACCCTTTAAGTTGCCTCTTAAAGCTTTTTAAAGAAACTGACGATGGATGGGTCGCTTTTCATATTGGAAACGTCCTCAAAGACACGGGCAAGCTGGAGGAAGCCATAGAATATTACAAGAAAGCTTACGAGAGATTACCTCTCCCCAAATACAAGGAGATAGCAAGGGTTGAAATTGAAAAATTGGAAAAACTGGTCGGTAGGACAAACAAGAATGTCCTCTTTATCGTCTCCTGTACGAGAAAGAAAATATGGGGTGAAAAGAACGCTCCAAAATATGTTCCTGCAAAAGAGGCCTACACTGGTTCGACAATGAGAAAGTGGTTGAAGTCCAAAGAAGCAAAGAAATACCCATGGCTAATCTTTAGCTCGAAATATGGGTTTATAGAGCCAGATCACCCAATAAGAAACTATGACATTCACTTCATTAGAAGTCCGGGAGCGGTTTCTGAGGAAACTCTGCTCAGACAAATTCTCTACCATGACTTTGATGGGTTCAAAATTGCTGACTTCAGCAGGGTTTACTTCGTAGGTTCCGAAGACTATTTCAGAAAGCTCAAATCGGTGTTTATGAGAGCAGGAATGGAGGTTGAGATATATGAACTACCAGGAGAGGATTGAAAGGCTATCAGACATTCTTCGAAGATTTCTCGAAGTTAAACAGATCAAAATGGCTGAGTTAAGTAGGATTAGTATCCCTGAAAGTCCAGGTATCTATGCTATCTACGCTCCCAGCAATCAGAAACCGCTTTATATTGGAACTACGAACAATTTAAGGCGTAGAATCTACACGAACCATCTAAAGGGTAATAGGGAAGCAAGTACATTGAGAAGAAAACTCTTCAAGAAGTTCAAAGATGAGGGCAAGGTAACTGAGTTTTTAGAAACTTGCTCAGTACGGTTTATTTCACTTGAAGGTATTAGCGAAAAGGAGATAAAGGCAATTGAACACTTCTTCATTGCTGTTTTAGAACCAGAAATGAACGATTAAAAACGCTGGTAGCGGGAAGTTCAAATTTCCAAATTACTTCTCTCTAAATATTTAATGTAAAAGGTATGATATCGACACCACTATTGCTGGAAGCCTTGTAAAGTGATATGTCACTGCGAAAGTAAGAGTTAGGGATATTATTAGCACAGTTCTCCTCCTCGCTGACCTCTCAAACTCGTCTTTTGTTTGAACTCCCCACAATCGAAGATAGGTTCTTCGAATTCCTAGTCTATTCAATCCAGATGAGGCTGCTGTTTACTCTTCGGGCATCTTTATACGTTACGATGAGAAAATTCGATTACTATGTCTTAATAGGGATTCCGTGTTCAGACTTTTTATGTCTGCAAAGGATCTGAAGACTACGCAAGATTAGCGGATAAATTCTTGTTTGTTATCGATAGAATTGCGAGAAAAACAAAAAGTTAATTGCTTTGAAAGTGATGGTTTTAACAATTTAAATCTCTAAGAGAGATAGTTATTCCACATCTGTGTGACAAGAATAAAGTTAAATTTTTTAAAATATATAGGATTAGGAGGAAAATAGATTATGTGTCGAAAATATGAGTTAGAAATAGCTAAGTTAGTGAGGAAAAATGTGCTGGAAAGTATACCAATCTTCTACGACTTGATAGAATGTGATCAATATCTTAGAATAGAGGATAAAACGGTTTACTTTCCAGATTTAGCTTTAATTTCAAAATATACGCTAAGAAAAATCTGTTGGGTCGAGCTAAAGTCAACTTCAAGTCTTATAGAGGAAGGAAAGGATTTTGAGTGGATTCAAGGTAAAAGAAGAGAAATAAACTGGGATCTATGGAATGAATTAGAAGAACTTGCTCAAAGTAAACTCTGGTACGATGGATTAAATGTTGATAAACATGAAAATTATAACATTGTAGCACAAGTATCTCAGCTACCAGTATTCCTAATTGTAAAAAAGGGTAGTAAACTTTATTGGAGCAGAATAGATGTTTTTGAACCAGATCTTATAGAAGTTCATTGGATTCGCACAAATCGTGGTCGCATAAATCCAATACCAGTTTCTGAAAGACTTGATATATTTTTCGCAGTAATTAAAAAACTGATAGAAACTGATAGAGGACACAATTCATTAAATTTAATAGAAGTGACTGATCGTCTAAAGAAGAAAAAGTAGAAAGAAAGCTGACTCTTTTAGGATTAACATCTCTATTAAATAACTTTTTTTAATTTATATTTAATTTATATATAATGAATCACAAGTTCAACACTTCCTCAAGTCTTATACAGTCTGCTTCATCTTCGACATCAAAACTTTCAAATCCCTCCTCCCTTGCTCTCTTAATTAGATAGTCGTCTGCTGCAACAAAGATTTCGCATAGAGTAACTATTGCAGAGATTATATGGATTGAATCATCTGCAGAAACGTGCCTTTCGAGAATTATACGCCATGAAGCTTGTACGAGCTGGGGTTTAACTGGTACCAAAATTAGATTGCCTTTTTTGGCCAATTCCATTGTTTTGTTCAGCAAGGTTGCAATAACTAAGTCCCTTTCTTCTAAACTCAGCTCTCCTCTCCTATGCTTTTTGTCTATCGCCGCTATGCTCTCACTTAACGTCCATTGAGAAGTAACCAAAACAACCTTTCCATTTTCACAGGCACTAAAAAGCTTGGAAATTGTCTCACTACCAGTTTCTGGAGAGAATTCTTTTAGATAAGCAGAAGTGTCGAGGTATATCCTCTTCATCTCTCTCTCATCTCTACAACTATTCTTGAGAGAGGTTTACCTCTTTTTAGGATTTCTCTCGTTCTTTTTAGATCAGCTTTTTTTAAGTCTATGTTGAGCTTGTATGCTACCTCCTTAATCATCGAGGCGACTTCTTCTTCACTCATTGTATATATTCCTGTTTTAAGAAGTCTTTCAGCAATTTTTGACATATTCTTACTTATCTGCGTTGCTTTAAAATGATTTTGGAACGGGAACATAATCTGGATACATGCGGCTAGAGACGAAAACATAATGTAATTTCAAAGATAAAGACAACTCATGGAGCTACTAGTGGAGAGGGGTTCAGCGGACATTTGATAAGACATATGTCCGCTTTGGGACACATCACCCTTCGAGGGCTCGTCCCCATTCGGGGTAACCCCCAAGCCCCACATCCGAAGGTTCAGAACGGCTATAACGTCTCTATCCTGAACGAATCCACATTTACATTTCATCAACCTGTCCCGATAGGCAGATAATCTGCCTGAGCAGACGGGACAGGTTTTGGATGAATTAGAAGGATTAACGTATTTAACAGGTAAACCAAACCACTTAAGCTTGTATTCGAGCATGAACTGAAACATTCTGCAGTTCCACTTTGACAGCTTACGGTTTAAGTCATTACTACTGTTAAGTATTCTGTCTTTAATGTCCTTCAAGTCTTCTAAAATTACCCCATGCTTTATCGATACGAGTTCTCTTACTATTGTAGTAGTTATTTTATGCATTAAATCCATTGCACGATTTCTTTCTCTCTTTGAATACTTCTCCATTAATCTTTTAGCCGTTTTCGGTTTTGTTTTACTTAACTTTTGAATTCTCTTTCTCTTTTCCTCGTAAACTCTGTGAATGTGATATAACCCTTTCAAATCGAATCTAACTATTCTTCCATTTATCAGACCAGTTATATTCGTTAAGTTCACGTCGAAAGATGCATAATCTCTCGGTTTTATTGGCTCAACTTTTTTCTTGAAAGTTATAACCAGTTTGTTTTCCGTAAGAATTAATCCACCGATAGAATCGTAATCCTTTGGCAGATAATCGAATTTTGCTAAGTTAATTTCGAGATAGCGTTTCTTGGGCTCGATTGTAATCTTAATTTTACCACCCTTAACTGAGAATAACGTAGTTTTAACGTAAACTGTTTTCTTTGTTATTTCTGGTTTAGACTTGGCTTTACCTTGATTGTGTAACTTTATCCAACCCTTAACTAATCCTATAATGGAGTTTATGGCAGAATCAACATAATGCTTTGCGAATTTCCAATTCTTAAGCAACATATCCCTTAATTCTTTTCTATCATTTTTGTTAAACTTTAAATGAGCTTTTCCACTCTTGGAATATTTGATATGCTTGAATACTTCATCTAACACTGTCTTTTTCAGCTTAAAGTATTCCTCTATCAAATCTTTTGGTGCAGTTAGTGGGATACTGTACGCTTTTATCATTTCCACAATTACGACTAAACGTAAAAATTTATAAACGTTTCTACTTACGTATTATTATGAAGATGACTGTAAAAATAGAAGAAGAGCTCGGTAGAAAGTTTAGAGCTAAAGTCATAGAGATTAAAGGTAATAAAAAAGGTGCTTTAAGCGAAGCAATTGAAGAAGCTATCAAATTATGGTTAGAAAAATATGGATAAATGCTTACTAATGTGCATCAATGTCTACCAAATCTTGAGATGTTTCGTAAGGCAAAAAATGCTGGTATAAACTTTGGGGAGAAGGTCTCGGTAGCTCCGGTTACTCCGAAGGTTGCAGAGTTTGTAGAGGTTAGTTGCAAAGATCAATTATCAGCTCATACTTGGCTACCAAATCTAGTGGCAAAATCGGAAGAAGAATTAATTAGGCTCACTACAAAAGGCAGAGCTATTGCTACAGGAGACTTATTAGCAATTAGGGGACCATCGAGTAATCGTGTAGTTATATTCAAGATTATCAAAACAATTCCAAATGGGTTTGTAGTAATTGGAGACAACACGAAAATTGAGCTAAAAATGGAGAATGCTGTTAAAATGTGAAGTAAAAAATGAAGGGAAAAATTCTGGTTTTGGCTGGGTTGATTGCTATTGGATTTCTCGTTTATGGCTACTTAAATCAAGATAACGTTAATTCATTGCTTGAATCAGCGTTCGGCGTAAAAACTGTAGGAGTCGATGAACTTAAGCAGATGGCCGAAAGAGGTGAAATACCTTATGAACTTTATAGACTAGCTTTATACAAAAAGTTGAGAAATCCTAATGTACTATTCAAGTACACATTTGGGAAGGTATATGTCTTCGAAAACGGTTCGAATAACCTTCTCGAGGGGAGATACATTGAAAGAATAAACGATACGTGGTATAAGGTTGTAGTTGTCTTTTACGATGATTTGTTCACAAAGAAATACTGTTCTGTCAAGGTTAATGTGAGCACAGAACCCAGAAGTGGCTATGTGGTAGATAACTGGTTCCCGAGCTATCTTAAGTTCTTACACAGGGAAAAAGGAACTATAGAAGCAAAAACTGAAAATGGAGTAGTTAGTAGAGAGTTAGAGGTGTTGATTTACAAAAATATCAATCCTGAAGACAGGAGGATTGCCGAGGAGATTGGCAGCCAAATCCAAGACTTTGCACGTGAAAATGATTTGACGAAGTCTCAAGCGGTTGAATTTACATATTCAAAGTTCGTACCTTTTGCGGTTGGGTATCTCTACGGAAATGAATGGATAGCTAAACCGATCACTTTCATAGCTTTGAATAGTAATAAACTGGTAAAAGTACGGTTGAATACCAGCGACAGCCTTATGAAGTCCATTCTTCTCCGCGGTAAAGGTAGTTGCTACGCTCAAACCTTTGTTGCAGTACAGATACTTAATAGTATGGATGTTGTATCCGCTGAATTGGAGCTATTTCGTCGAGGATATAATGAATATCATGCATATTTAGCGATACCGTATGATCAAGTGGAGATAAACGAACTGAAAGGTTCAGACTTCATATCCTCAGCAACTATTAAAGTTGACAAAAAACAGACACAATGGATAATTTACGATATCGGTTTGTCGTATACAGAGGGATATCGGATGTATTTGGATGATATTACTTCTGATAAACCAGCATATATTGTATCTTATTATATTTAAAAATTTAACAATATATAATACAAAAATTAAAAATAAATTTTATTCTTCAATGACCTGAACTGGATAGCTGGGTAATACTTTCCAGCTGTAGCCCTGATACATCGGATTGGTTATGCGCAACACTGCATTGTTCCCGCTTTCAATGCTACCTGTCCACTCGTAATATCCGAGCTGAGTGAATTTAGTAAGGCCACCGCGGAGGTTAATGTTAGCAAGACCATCGTAAGGTGGCGATGTCGAGACAGGATTAGCAGCACTCCATACTGCTCCTATTGCAGTCATCGGATCGACATTACCGAAGTAGTAGTACTTTCCGTTGTACTCTCCAATGATGTAGTATGGAATCGTTCCTATACCGCTCTCGACGAGATATACTGGGATTCTTTGTGGAGCTGGAGGTGGTGGAGTCGGTGTTGGCGTAGGAGTTTGAGTCAGTGTAGGCGTTGGCGTAAGTGTGGGTGTCGGCGTTGGGGTTGGTGTGATAGTTGGCGTCGGCGTAGGAGTTGGTATTACCACTACAGAACCTGTGAAAATCTTCATTTTCTTAACATCGCATCCAGCTGCATTGCAAACTGTAACTATTGCATGATCTGACTTCGTAATCTTTATCCTGAAAGGTACTTCTACAATTTTCCTTTCGTTATCGTTCAGCTCTTTTGGCCAGTACAGCGGTTTGTACTTCTTTCCACCGTACTTAAACTCAAGCTTGGTAACTGGTCCAATTCCCTTGTCTATCCTAATGTAGACGGTAATCTCTGAGCCCGGAAAGAACTTGCTACCTCTCTTGACCTTTATCACTTTGGTTTTAGTTATCGAGAGGCCGTCAATGTCCACGGTAACTTTTACCTCATAGCTTTTAACAGCCCCAACCTTGTTCTTAAGCCCGCTGAGAGGAATATCTACGATGTAGCTGCACTGACTTTCACTACAGCTCTTTTCAAGCACTTTCTTCCCATCTATGAACACTCTTATTACAGCGTTTGTCGACGGTTTCTTGATCGTTATCGTAACTGGAAGCTCACCAGCGAAGTACGGCACCTCATCGTCAAGCGACAAGTCCACGCTAACGTCTGCTTTTACTATCTCGAACGTATAGCTCTTTGAAGCTACGTGTCCAGCGGTATCGTAAGCTTCTACTTGAATGATATGTTTGCCCTCGTTTAAGTAAGTAGAACCAACTAACTTGCAGGTTGTCCCTTTACAGTTCTTGTAGCCAATCTTCTTTCCGTCCAAGTACACGTTCAAGCTTTTAAGCCCCTTATCGTCCGAAGCCCAGGCAGAATATTCAAGCTTATACGGAACTTTGATTACTGTAATTCTACCTTCAGATGGAGTTAATCCGACGGTTGGCGGAATATCTATGACAACTTTAACATTCCATGACTTAGATGCTACATGTCCGCTCGTATCTTTGGCCTTAACGTTGATTGAATGTTTGCCTTCTGTAAGCTTAAGACTGGTACTTACACTACACGATTTGGGTGGGCTACACCACCAGCACCACCATGGTTTGCAGCTCTTCGATGCAACCTCCTTTCCGTCTAAGTACATCCAGATATATTCTACTCCAACATCATCCGCCGCTGTCGCCGTGAAAGACTTAGTTATGTACTCAACCTTTTTATCCGTCTTGAACTCTCCTCCCGGCGGCGATAAGCTTACGACAGGCGGGTTATCCTTGATTTCAAACGTGTAGGTCTTCTCGGCTTTCTGATTTCCGTCGTCGTAGGCGACAACTTTAACCGTGTGCTTACCTGGACCCATTTCTAAATTCGCGCTAACGCTACAAGACTTCGATGCTGAGCACCACCAGCAAGGTTTGCAGCTCGATGAAGCTTTTAGATAGCCATCCAAGTACATCTTTAGGCTTACAACTGCACTGTCATCTGTTGCATATGCCGTAACCTTTCCTACGTACTTTCCGCCTTTGTTAACTCCAAATGTTCCTCCTGGTGGGGATAGACTAACAGTAGGCGGATTATCCTTCTTTACGATGGCAGTATACTGCTTCTCAGCTGTGTGTCCGGAAGTGTCAGTGGCTACAACCTTGATTACGTGAGTTCCTGGAGATAACAGCATTTCCTTACTGAGCGAGCAGGACTTATCGTTGCAGAACGGATTCCACCATGGACAGCTGCAGCTCTTTGAAGCCTGTAGCTTGCCATCCAGATACATTTTAAGGCTGTCCAGCCCGACATCATCCGTTGCTTTCGCCGTGAATATGCCTTTGTAATAAGCTCCCTTTGCCTTGAAAGTTCCACCAGGTGGGGATAAGCTTACACTAGGAGGATTATCAGCCTTAATGTAGAGCATTACAGTAGCCTCTTTCGCATGTCCTCCGGTATCCATTGCCTTAGCTTTAACCGTATGCCATCCAGGAGATAGCTTTAGATCTACATCAAATTTGCAGTTCTTCTTGTCTAACCAGAACGCCCACCACGGATTGCAATCGTAGTCTTTAACGAGCTGGTTGTCAACATAGACTCTAACCCAGTCGAGCTCGATATCGTCAGAAGCGCTAACGGTCACCTTGCCATACCACTTTCTATCCTTGTTATTGACAGTATAAGTTCCGCTTGATGGCGATATACTCACACTCGGCGGTTTATCTACAACAACGTTCAGGTAGAAGGTCTTGCTCGAAGTAGCTCCGTTAGCATCCTCAGCTACAACCTTCACACTGTGATAGCCAGGTTTAAGGCTAACGGTTTTGTAGAGTGAACACGAGGAAGGATAGCTACACTTATACACTTTCTCGTCCCAGCACTTGTACTTCTTCTCGTTCTCATACCAGCACTCGTATTTTTTCTCATTCCAGCAATCCCACTTCCAGCCACACTTCTTTTCATTCCAGCATTTGTATTTCCAGTCGCAAACTTTCTCTTTCTTCCATCCGCATTTTTTCTCGTACCAACACTTATATTTCCATTCACACTCTTCAGAGCACCAGAAGCACCACCATGGTTTACTACACTCTTTCTTCCATCCGCACCTCTTTTCATACCAGCACTTGTATTTCCAATCATACCAGCACTCTTTCTTCCAACCACACTCTTTCTCATTCCAGCATTTGTACTTCTCCTTGCAGACCTTCTCCGTCTTCCAACCACACTTCTTGACCTTCTCAGTCACCCAACCGCACTTCTTCTCAGTCTTCCATCCGCAGCTACCGCACGACTTCGACGCTACCTTACTGCCATCAACGTACAGAGAAATCGCCTTGACTCCATCAGAATCACTTGCTGAAGCTGTGAAGGTTACTGACGTAGTTTTAACGGTGCCAGTGGGTGAGAGGCTGATAGATGGCCCTGAATTCCACCAAGCAATAGCTGGCTGGGTAATGAGCATTATCAAAAGTAGAATCGATATAACCCGCTTCATTAGGCAACACCTCCTATAACAGGTATGCCCTTACTGAAGTCCGTGCTCCAGCCTATTTCTGGAACATAGGCTCCAATGATCTCTGGAGGCTGAGAAATGACCTGTACTGTAACTTCATCTGAGCCGATATTGCCAGAAGTGTCGTATGCAACAACTCTTATCTTCCAAGTTCCCTCACTCAGGCTCAGGGTTTTCTCAAGATTGTAAGTCTTCTGGGAGTTCAGAGCAATCTCATCAGTGCTGTATTTCGTTCCAGAAATCCATTCCACCTTGACGGACTTTAAGCCTATATCGTCCTCAACAACTGCCTTAACAACCACATCGCTTGCATAATACGTTTTGCCATCCGGTGGCTCGAGGATTCTTACAGTCGGTGGATTATCTGTGAAGTTTACAGCAATCTCATCGCTGCCAGATTGATTGAGAGTATCGTAAGCTACAGCCTTTATCCTGTGCAAACCAGCCGAAAACGTGTAATATACGACATAGGGCTCTGAATAATCGATAGCTATCTGCTTGTCATCAACGTAGAATACAACCTTTGTAACGCCCCTATCATCCTGGACATTTGCAGTAATTGCCCTTTTTCCGGCAAGGTTTGAATCGACAGAAACTTTGACGTTCGGCGGCTTATCGTCTTTTACGAATATTGTGACGCTATCGTTTGCTTTACCAAAAGGATCCCAAGCTTCGGCATAAATTATGTGCTCGCCCGGCTCAAGAGTTGCTTCTGTGCTGACGTGGAACGGATTGGCCGTTACATCTTGCTTTAGCACTTCTTTACTATCAACCTCTATAACAACACCTTCTGCATTTCCGGTAACAACAGCCTTTATCTGGATTGCATCTCCTTCCCAGAACTCATCGCCTTCCTTTGGAGATATGATCTTTACAGAAACGTTTGCTAGCTGCGGATAGTACTTGTAAAGCTCTACAATCTTAGATGAAGTCTTGCCGGTTATGTCTTTCACGTAAACGATTATATAGGCCTTATTTGCCAGAACTGACGCTGGAATCTCTACTACATCATGAAGTTTAGAGTATTTTCTCATTAGATTGCCTTTCTCACCGCTCTCCCTGAATTGCTTGAGCTCCTCAACCAGATCATCGATGTCTTTAGGGTCAATCAGCCCCTTTATTCTCCAAGGGGTTAGTTTGTTGTGCAAATCTCCGAGCTGCACTTTGTACGTTGAAACAACAGAATCGTCCTGCGAGTCTATTTCAAGCCTTAGCTTTCCCTGAGACGCTGAAACGTTAAGGTCGATGGATGGAAATCTCTCATCGCTGTACAGAACTATAGGTTTCGCGTAAACCGTGTAAAAGACTTCTTTACCATCAACGAGCAGTGTTATCGGTATTATGCCGTCTCCATTCCTATCTTCAATTCTAAGCGTTATCGATTCAGACGGCTCCCAGATACCATTTCCATTAGCATCTCTTATTTCTGCAGGCTGAGAATCGACTATCAGCTTTATCCTGCTGAGTTCTATTGGCGTAATCGTTGGATTTACAATTTTGATGCCATCGCTGGTTACAGAAACCGCAGCTGAATATTCGCTGATACTCTCAGCAATTTCTTCACTAATGCTCTGAGTAAGCTGGATCATTGAAGCTGACATCGCTACGGCTATTGCTGCGATTAGCAGCACAGCTACGACTTCGGCAAATCCTTTCTCGTCCATCAACTTCATCACCTCTATTACACTATCTTTTACTTGGATGTATTTAAGGTTTTACTTATATACTTCCAAGGTAAGACATATATACCTTAAAGTAAAAGTGTCTACGGTGATGCTATGAAGTTAGGAATTAAAGCTAAAGCTCTCGTAGTGCTTGGATTCGCTCTGATTCTTGCCATACATCTGGCTTTAGCTCAAAATGTGGAAGAGGCCGTTCAGCCGATAACTGATAAGATAAAGACGATCTATACGGCTGTGAAAATTGTTGTTTTGGCTGCGGCACCACTGCTTTTTGCGGCTGCCGGCATAATGTGGAAGTTCAGCGGTGGAAATCCTGAGAAGATCGTTAAAGCCAGGCAGATGTTCATAGCCGGCGTAATAGGGCTTGGAATCGTTCTTCTTTCAGAAGTCATTTCCAGAGTTCTCACAATCCTGCTTTCACCGTGAGGTGAAAGTGTGAAGGCTAAAGAGCTTGCAGAAGTGGCGAGGAAGAAGCTTAAGGGGGTTGCTAAGGAGATCGCAAAAGTCGCTGTTAGCAAATACTGTATAGAGTTCTTTGATCCTACTATAAAGGTTGATGCTGCCAGTGAGCGGAATAAAGGCTATTTTATTTCGCCAGCACTCGCCAAGGATGAAAACAGAAACCTCGATCTATTTGTTATCTATTTTGATGAGTCTGGTAAGGAAGTAAAAAGGAAGAAGATCTATGAAATGGCTATAGACGATTTAATAGCTATTTCTGATATTCTTGAAGACTTCTTTAAGGCTGTTGAGGAGTATAAAGAGTCCTTTGCCGATAAACAGAGACAGTTCCTTGAGAGGGCTGCTGAGAGCTACAAGACTCTGAAGAGAGTTTTAAAAGTTTTAGAGGGCGATAAAGATGAAGCTGAATAGAGAGTTAGACGCTGAGAGATACAATAGGATAGAAGAAATTGTAGATGAAGACGTTAAGAGGGCTATAAAGGAGGAATTCAGAAGAAGTCTTGTCAGAATTCCACTTCTCATTCTCAGACGATATCTACTCAACCTATCAGAAGTGGAAAAAATAAAGGTTAGAAGAGTTGGAGAGCCGAGTAAGGCCATGATTCTATTTCTCAAGAATCTAAAGCTTGGCGTCAATGACGTTAGAGCGATAATATCGGACGGAGAAGTAGCTGAAAATCTAAGAAACCTGAAATCGAGCATTGATGATCTCATGAAAATTAATGAGAGCAATGAGTTCGGGGAAGTCGTTAAGATTAAGGCTATGCTACCAGATAATGATGGTGTAGAAAAACTAAGGACAGTTTGTAGGAGATTTCTCAGGGAGATTGCTTACTTCGTTCTTCGAGAGGTTTATTACATGGCATTGAGCGATCCAAACGGATTCGAGCAGGCTTACAGCAGGGCAGCCGTAAACATCATCTTGGACAGGATTGAGATGCTGCTTAAAGCACTTAGCCAAGTATCGATTCACCCTACGGATTCCGAGACTGAGAAATTGTACGAGCAACTCCTAAAGATTGCATTAGGCGAGAAGGAGAGAATCTTGCCTCCTCCAGACATTTATTATTCAACGACAAACAAGATGTATGATAGGCTTGTTGGAATTGTGAGAAGGCTCCTCTTAGAAGCCAACATTCCCAAATACAAGCTACCAAAGTATATACGAACAGATGATATATCCAAGACGATAACAATCGGAATACCCATTGGAGATGGCTACGATGTTGTAACTGTCAAGTTCACCGAAAGAAGGTGGTATGTTCCACCTTCTAAAGCTGAGCAGCACGTGAGATCAGCTTTAAAGGCTCAGAGAGAGGCCTTAAACTCAAGAGATTTTGCTGTATGGCCAAAGGATGTTAGAGAGACTTGCGTAATTCTCGTTGGGAGTAGATATACGAGGAGTGTTGCAAGGAAAATGAAGAGAAAGTTCGAGAATCCTCCGAGAAGGAGGGTTTACGTGTTTACTGATTATAAATGGCTGTACCGCCTAGTTAAAGTTCTTTATAGGTTCTTTTTAAGCAGACTTGAAGGATTGAATAAGAGGCTGGAGGAGGTAAAGATAAAGGCTTATGGTGTTGTTAAAGACATGTACGAACTTTTTATGGCTTATGCTGATACCCTTAGCAGATGGTTAAGAAGGGTAAGGTTTGTCGGGAGCGTTCTCGTATATCCGGACTAATTCTGTCGTTGTAAATATAAGAATAAATAATAAAATTTATCTTATGAATTTTTCTTGGATATGTATAAGTAAATAGTTTTTGCATAAATATATTTACTCAATTTGTCAGCTCTATCATGTCTGATACAGTAAGGTAGAAGTGAAGTTTGTTATATGGTGCGTAAGATTGGAAACATCCAGAATTCGTTTTTTGTTCCTTATATTACTGTAGAGCAATTTTGGACGATTTAGAGACAAAGAAATAGCAACTTATGCTGAAAAATTGTTTATTCAGTCTGATATTTGTCGGTCAGCACATAGCTGAAAATGCTGACCACTCCCGTAACACGCCGTATTCGGAGAGTAGAGTTCATTTTAAGCCAAACCCATTAGAATAAACCATCTAAGAGTTGGAATGAGTTGGATGAACCGTGAGATTCTACTATTCCAAGATTGGTTTCCAGTTCTTTTTTATTTATTTATTTATATAAATTTGGATTTTTACACTTATAGAAATTATTACTTAGAAGAATATTTTTAAATTCTAGTACTTTTATTTCTATGAGGTTTTTTATTCCGCGAATGCGATAAAAATGCGCCAGCGAACCTCGTAAAACGTGTTGACCTCAAGCTTATATAATGCTTAAAACGGTAGCTGGGGTCGTATTAAGGTCATCATAAGAAAATTCTTGATAAAACGTTAATAAGACATCTCTATAATCACAAAACTAATGAGCGTGTTTCCAAAGTTTCCGAACTTCTCGGAATTGACGTTGATATGCTTGAAAAAGAGAAAGTTTATCTTAAAAAGAAATGAGAGAATACAATGCCGAAATGCTTGAGACATGCAGAAAGTACGGTGTAAAATCGCAAAAGAGTTTGAAGAATTATACAAATCCAGAAAGCTTGATGAAGAGAACACTCTTAACGATTTCTTCAGGCTCGACTATTTAGAAGCACAGATTGAAAAGATAATTGATTGATTAAAAAGACACTATTAAGGATTAGAAGAATTTTGGATGCTTTCAAAAGATACAATTCTAAATTCTGCAAAAAACGAAGAGAAGATTGAGAAGAGGCATTTAATGATGTTAAAGTATTTAAATGGATATTAGCATATTAAATTGTATGAACATAGAGGCTGAGTTAGCCGATGTAAAAAGGCTTTTAACTGAGATATCCCGAAAGCTTGACGAATTACTTGAGGAAAAAGAGATTACAGCCATGATGAAGTTGTCGGAAGTTAGTTTGAAGGATTTTCTCAAAGATGAGCCAGATATTTACTCAATAGAAGACGTGAAGGTTAGGTATAGATGAAGGGGAAAATCGTTCTCGTCCCATTCCCATTTACAGATCTTTCTGCATCAAAGCTCAGACCCGCACTGGTTCTGCACGAAGGGGATAGAGATGTAGTTGTAGCATTTATTTCGTCAAAAATTCCACCTCAACCTGCGGAATCGGATGTGATAGTAACCAAAAATCATCCAGAATTTCCGTTGACAGGATTGAAAGTCGATTCTGTGATAAAACTCGATAAAATAGCTACACTTTCGAAAAATCTAATCATTGGTGAAATTGGAGAGGAAGACCATTAGAGAAGAGGTTAATAAGAAATTGTGCAAAATCCTTAGAATTTAAGTACCTACCTTACAAAAACAGAGTTATTAGCGATTTTAAAGGCGCTCCACTTCGTAATCAACAAATTCGTCGAAATCTTCGTAAAACGGGCGGTGGATAATTCCAGACTTGTAGTATACTGGGTGCATTGGAACTTGAGCTTCAACGAGTGCTGGAGCTGCCCATCTCTTGTACTTGTACGTTAGAGCTGCTCTTCTCGCTATGTCACCATAGAGCAATTCGTCAAAGAAGTCTCCAGCCAATGTACCTACATGCACCTTTAGTGCTGCTTGTCTCGCATGTTCTCTGGCAATCAACCTCGACAACCCCTTGAGCTCTTTTGCCGCACTTGCATCTATTCGAGCTGTAATATATCCGCCAGCTTTAATGAACTCGCTGAGCTTTCTAGCTGCCTCTTCATCTGACATATCTGGAAGGGCAATTGATGAGACGGCAATACTTCCAGCAAGCACTTCTATGGATCTATCTCTGTTGTAAACCAGTCTTTCAGCTAAATCTCTCCTGAACACATCATCTTCAACGGCTCTCTCAACTATCTCTGGCGAAACATTCGCAGCATCTGCCAATGCTTTAACCACTCTATCATAAGCTCCGTAATCTGCTCCCAACTCCTTAGCCTGCTTTAAGCTCGCAAGCTCTCTCATCAATATCTTGTCAAGTTCATCAACGCTAGCTCCAGAAATCAGCCCGTTGAAGGTGTTGGCAATCCACCATCCAGTGCTGCTTGCCGTCGGAGTGTTCTCCAAAGCACTTGCAATTTTTCTTATAATGAGCTCATCTCCCCTTAAAGCATAGATTAGATCCCTCTCGCCAACGCCGTGTGCAGCTAAGAATGCTTTAGCAATTCGACTTTTCAAAATGCTGGCAGCAAGCTCTTTATGCTTTGCAAAGAACTCGCTTAATGTTTTCTCATCCTTTGATGCGAGAAGCATCGCTGAAAGCCCGACAACACCCATGTCCCGCTTGTTCACAGCATAGCCTATGTTCGTCTTGATAGCTTTCTCCAGTGCATCCTTAACCGATAAATCCTTGTTAAAAATGGCCGATAAAGCTGTTCTGAGGGTTCCAATTTCTTCACCTCTGGCTTTACCAGCAAAGCTTGCTATTGTTTGTGATAATCTTTCAAAAGCTTCCGAAGCATGATCTGGAGTTGCTAAACCTGCTTCTTCAGCAGCGATAGCGATTGTGCCGATATCTGCACCGCTAACATTAGCTCTTGCAAGAGCTTCTGCCTTTGATATTCTAGAAAGAATGTTCTGCCTCAATGATCCAGTTCTCGCCCTTGTATCCCTCAGCATATCTCCCATCCTGCTCCTGATAACGTCAAATCTATGAGCAACGCCCGCGGCAAGCTTTGAGGGGAATAGAACTGTAAGAGGTGCAGCCTTTCCAAATGCAGCGTAATGCCTCAAAAACCTCCTCTGAAACGCTCCGGTTGCTGCCCACGAAATTGGTCTGGCAGCACCTGACAGTGGGGATATCACGCCAGCGAACATGCTCATGAAGCTTGAAGCAAGCCATGGGTATGTTAGAACTGCTCCAAAGGATGCGAGTATGAATACTAAGCCCAAGAATCCTCCACCCTGCAAAGTGCTTAACTGTGTAGCATACAGCGCGAGCTTAACAAGTCCTGCACCGATGATTGAGAATGCCGGTAAAACAACACCTAAACCCCATAGAAGGTCTGCAAGCTCTGAAAGCCTTCTTAAAGGTCCGACACCAATTATGTAGAGGAAGCAGAGTATTGGCATTGCCCCAGCAACGAAGTGAACGATTACAATTCTCAATCCGAGTATTAGAAAGACCAGAAAGATTAGAGCAAACTCTAAGACGCCTATAAGCAGGGCCGCAAGTATAGCAACTATTGCAGCTCCTCCTATCGTAACCTCGACAAGCAAGGCTTTAAGTAACTGGTCTACGTTCACGTTTTCGGGAACGACAATCATCAAAGAGAGCTTGTTGAAGAACTGGACCAGGGTATCAATTATTGTGAACGAAAAGAATGCTAATGCTGTAGCGAACGCTATCCTCTTTATTATACCTTCAAAGAGAGATACATTAACTGGTTGCGATGAGAACATGGTGTACAGCCCAACCACAACTAAAGCTAAAGGTAGCAGGACTGAAATGTATATGTTGAAGCTTTCGGTCCAGAAATCCTTTGTACCAGTTTCGTGAGGCGGTGGAATGTACACTAATAGACTAATTATTGATTCGACCATCCATTTCAGTGCTCCGGCTAAAGCTTCCTTTAATCTTTCGCCGAGCCATGAAAAACCACTTTCAAACCATCCTCTTGGATCTAAAGCTGGCAGTGCGAATCCTTCATCTTGAGCAGCTACTACAGGAAGTGTTATCGAGAGCACGAGCAGTAGAAGTACTCCTAATGTAATCTCTTGTTTCATAATATTTACTTGCACTTCCATTTAAAAATAATTACGTCAGGGTGGAAGTAAATATTTTCCCTTAAACTAGTGTTAATTTTTTCAGTCAATGTAATATATCTCTGAGAACTAATTGGAATTGGTGATTAAAGATGTATGAGGATAGAATAGTTATTGATCCCGAAATCAGGCACGGTAAGCCGGTTATAAGAGGAACAAGGGTTCCGGTGGATGTGATATTAGGATCGCTAGCTGGTGGGATGAGTGTAGAAGAGGTTGCAAAGGAATATGGAATTTCGAAAGAGGATGTTTTGGCAGCGATAGAATATGCTGCGAAGATTGTAGCTAAAGAGGAGATTAAAGAGTATGCGTAAGTTGAAATTTCTCTTGGATGCGGATATGCCACGTTCAAGCGCTGAAGTAATCAGAAGCTTTGGATACGATGTTGAAGATGTAAGAGACATTGGGTTAGGATCCGCAAAGGATAGAGAAATAATTGAGTATGCCCTAAAAAATAATCAGATAATAGTGACGAGAGATACCGATTTTGGAGAAGTGCTTAGGTATCCAAAACATCCAGGAGCCATAATTTTTAGGCTTCCATACACTTTTACTGCAAAGGAGATAAATGAAAAGTTAAAGGAATTTTTGAACTCTGTTAGCGAAGATGAAATCAAAAATGCAATAATAATAGTCGAACTATCAAGATACAGAAGAAGAAGCTTAGATTAATTTTTAGAAAATATTTAAAACATTGTATATTGTTTGAGCTAAAATACAACTCGTACAGTTTATCTAAACCTCCAATAGCTTTTGAATACAAACTCAATGTAAAATCTCTTTAATATAGGTAAACATGCTAAAGGCTTTATATTTAATGCTATAATAAATCCTATGATGGAGAAGCTCATACTCGCATCAATGTTACATGATATTGGTAAAATCTTTACGAATTATCTTCAGGATTATGTACCAGAGATTATTGAAGAAGCTGGGAGAATCACTGGTAATAACTATCCACATGCTGTAGTTGGTGCTATGATTTTAAAAGATGCAGATTTTCCTGATGAAATCATTGCGATGGTTGCTCACCACCATGATAGAAAAATAGGACAACAGTATATTAGAGCAATATCTAAAAGATTCGGAGACATCGATAATAGAGTATTAGAAATTTTAATGAAATCAGATTACTTTGACTCAAGTTTTAGAAGGAGAGAAAAGGAAGAGAAAGAAAAGGGAGAACCAATAGAAATTACTAAGCGATTAGGACTTTCAACATCAGAATCATTACATGGTGAGAAGATTACAGAAGTTATCAAGAATGGATTAGTCAAATTATCTAAGCTTTGTAAGCAAGATATAAGTAGAGCAATACCATTTGCTGATGCCTTACTTAAGGAAATTTCAATACATTTACGAGCTGATCAATTCGATCCAATTATAAGTCTTTATGCTCATTCAAAAATTCCAGCAGCCATAGCTGGCTCACTTATTAATTTTCCAAAGGATAATCTCACGTTAACCTCTGTTAACGTAAAAATTGATGAGAAGGCCAGATTTGCAACTTCAGACGTTGTAGAATATTTTACTGGACTGCACTTATACTCATATTTTGGTTTGATAGGTTGTGTAGCAAAAACATTAAAGAAATTTAACCTTAATGCTGATGTTCATATAGTTGCTGAATCTTCGACTCATTTATTATTGATCTTACCTGAAAGCACAATAAAAAGTTTGATTGAGAATTTCCGACTATTGGCAGATGATATTCTTTGTCCAATAAAAATAGAAATATTTAATCTTAAGCAATCTGAAATTACATTCATAGCTCATGAGATAATTAAACCTACACCAAAAGCTATACCATTTGGAGTAAGGACTATCTGTAATATTTGTAAAAGACCATCTAGGGATGTGATTAAGTTCCCTAAAATTGATAAGGATTTGATATTATGTCCATACTGTTCAAGAATTGCTTTCCCTTATAGGATATTCTCTCCTGACAAAGTATATAGCATTATTGAAAGTGATAAAGGCTTATTTGTTTATCCTGCATTAAGGTTAGGAGTTATTGATAATGTAACAGATGATACCTTAATTGGAAGAGTTCTAAATCCAAACTCAAGCCGAAGTGTATTAAAATATGGATTCCCATCGTTTGATTTATTTATAAGCTCCTTTAAGAAAGAACTGAAAATTTGGGCAGGAATTTCTTTAAATAAGTTTATCCAGCGATATAAGAATAGGTTACATGCTCTCGTATCCCTATATCAAATTACACCGCTATTTTTAGGTAGAGTTCTTACAAAGACCAATGCAAATTCAATTGAAATCTCTTCATCTGGAGCAATATTTCAATCCAGTAGTTTAAAACAAGTTATAACAGCATTAAAATCTATTGGACTCAACGATGTGGCTGTTGCTATAGTTAAGCAAGGAGCACCTGGTATGACTTATCAAAAGCTCAGCATAATGCTTGAAAAGCTTAATAAAGGAGATAGTGTTTTGGCAGTTTACTCTATGGATAATTCTTTAACTCAAAAGGATGTAGAAAAGTTAAATGAGATCAAGCTGAAAATTTTAGATTTCAGTTCTTTTTTAAAGTCAGTTTTTAAAGTAAATGACTTATTAGAAATTTATTTACATTCGGAAGACGAAGTTGAAAAAGTTCATGCTAAATCTGAGCTACTTAGGCTTCTTAGTTACTATTACTCTAGAAAAAAGGGAAAAGTGGAAAGGCACATAGAAGATTTAGTGGGTATCTTGGGTATATTTGGGGAGGTTGTTAGTACTGATCAAAAAGGAGAAGTAAATGATAAGGAAGAGATCAGCAAACTATTTGAAAATCGAGAATATATTCAAGCATTGCTAAGGTTAATTAATGTAGGATTGGAAGTGGGGGAGTTAATATGAATGAACTAAATAAATTTATAACTGCTCTTAAATCTGGAAACTTAAATGAGGCAGCTAAATTTGTTGAAGGTGCAGCTAAAGAATTATGTAATGTTTCGGGGGTTACACCTACATCTTTATCAAGACTATCTGAGATATTAAAGCAAGAGATTAAGGACAATATAGACTTGGTATATGTAAAAAGTGAGATTAAAAAATTAGGGATACCATATATCTCCAATGCAATAGCACACGCAATCGAAAGGTATTATAGTGATTTACCGAAATTAAGAAGACTTATAGACGCTTTAGTAAACTTTTATAAGTATTATAAGGAATAAATGTTGGAGGTGAGTAATATTGATACAGAATTTTGCTTTGCTTGTAGTAAATGGAGATGTTTACGCTGAGGACATCGCAGTAGGTAGTAGGAGAGAAGTTGAAGCTGGAACGAGAGTAGATATCCTTACAGCATTTAAACCACATCCAAAAGCCCGTGGTGAGATTCCGTATATACCCGCTACTTCTTGGGTTGGTGTGCTAAGACATCTATTAGAGAAGTACTATGATCTACCCGCTCAATCACCAAGAATTCGAAGAGGGAGAGATGAGGTAATAATTGCTCCGATCCATGAATGTCAATCGCATGATGAAATTTTAAACTGTCCAGTATGTAGACTTCTCTCAAGAAGAGATGTAGTAGCTTGGTTTGATGATTTAGATCCAAAAGGTGAAAGATACAATGTTCAGAGGGGTAGAAGAGCTGGAGAATATACAATCAGAAATGAAAAAAATGAAATAGTCGCTCAAGTCGTTTTAAAGGATGAAGTAGTACTCCCAAGAGATATAGATAAAATTGTAATTCCAGTGGATACAGCAAAAAAGTTGAAAATTGAAACCGACAAAGAATTGACCGGTAAAGAATTAACTGAAAAAGGAATAAGATTAGAACCAATCCCGCGCGAGGTTCAAGTTGTTAGTGGTATCTTTAAGTTGCAAGCTAAATTTGATATGGCTAAACTTACGTTTGATGACCTGAAACCGTTTTTCATAGGTTTAAGTTTATTAGAAGATAGATATGTTGGACGCAGGGGTTCAAGAGGATACGGTAGGAT
>Ga0190367_1000457_pt1 | contig 30056 bp, 31 predicted proteins | sample 4872181011_MG_FD_171838 | JGI IMG/M metagenome (GOLD analysis project Ga0190367, IMG submission 171838) | Hydrothermal vent microbial mat bacterial communities from Southern Trench, Guaymas Basin, Mexico - 4872-18-10-11_MG | ecosystem: Environmental > Aquatic > Marine > Hydrothermal vents >...
TTTATGATTACGGAAGTTAGGGTTGGTAGGAGGAGGACTATTGTTATTCCTAAGGCTGTGGCTGAGGCTCTAGGTATTGAAGAGGGGTCGAGGCTGAGGCTAGAGGTTAGAGGTGATAGTATAGTTCTTAGGGTTATTCCTGACGCTATTTGGCTTTCGGTACATGGTGAAAAATTTGCTAAAGTTACTTTAAGGGAGTTAGAGGAGGAGAGTGTTGAAAGGCAGAAAAAATACATTGAAGAAGAGGCTTAGAGTACTCGTTGACACTACTTTTCTGCTACCTGCTTTAGGTGTAGAAGTGGAGGAGGAGGCTGAGGAAGCTATACCTCTTTTTAGGAAAATTGGTGTGTATTATCTTGAGGTAGGAGTATTGGAGGCTATTTGGAAAATTTTGAAAATAGTTGGCTTAGAGAATTTCGAAAGAATTAGGATTGGTCTTGAGGCTATAAGGAAGACTTATACTTTAGCTTACCCGCCGACAGAAGCATATGTAAGTGCTATTGGAATATATAAGCGGGGACATAAAGACTATATAGATGCACTATACTATACTACGGCTAAAGTATTGAATTTAAAGTTTTTGACAATTGACGAGGAGTTTATAGAATTTCTTGAAAATAATGAATACGATGTAGAAGACACTATTATTACTCCTAGAGAACTTAAAATTTATTTAAGTGAATGAGTCCTGGTGGTGACTTAGGTCTATCTCTTAAGTGTTGTGGAGTTCGCGTATAAAGTAGACTAGTTTTCGCGAAGATAGCTTTATTCCTTAGTTTTCTTGAAAATAGTGTGGATCTAAAAGCATTATTTGATAAAATAGTACATTATGTACTGAAGAAATACGGGGAGAAAGTTTTAGCTATTATAGTGTTTGGGTCTGCTACACGGCCTAGAGATTTTGTGTGGGGGCTGAGCGACATAGATGTTCTACTAGTAGTGAGAGATAAAATCGATGAAAGTAGGAGAAGTATAGAGAAGAGCGTAGACGGCTTCAAAGTATCTATTGTAGTTTTTGAGAAGGGTGAAGTAGAGGAAGCTGCTGTTGCTGGGAGTCCTCTTGTTCACTGGATTAAAAAAGACTCTATAGTACTTTACTATTTAAGTGAAAAAGTATTAGATTGGCTTGATTCATTAAGCCCTAGAATAACGAGTTATACGCTGGAAGTTTTTAGGAGGTCTTCTATAGTAGCGTATGGTATAGCTGCAGACTACTATTTCCAGGGAAATGGGAGGAGAGTTGTTCATCATCTGTATCATTCTCTGAGACATGCGCTAAGATATAGGAGTGCAAAAGACCTAAATACTATTCCTGTATCTGATGAAGAAATATGCGCTGTCGCCGAGAAGTTACATAGCCGGAAAGTCTTAGAGGTTTTTAAAGAGCTAGTAGAGTTTAGACGTGGCGGAAAAGTAGAAATAGATATAGCCGATAGTCTGCTTGAGGAAGTGTCTAGAGTTATAGGCGGTATTCTTGAGTTTAAATTTCCGAGATGGATTTACGTGAAATTTTTACTGAATAATATAGGTGATCCTGCTCTCGTGTCTTATGAAGTAGAAAGGAATATAGTTAGAGTAGTAGCTTTTCTCATAGCTCGAAGAAAAAGAAAATATGTCAGAGTAGTCATATAGGTGGCTTAGGACTATCTTATGTACTTGAGAGAATTAACTAAAGTAATTTGAGTTACAAGTAGTCAAAACATTTATTTTCTATCGTAAAAAGATAAAAAAGTAGAGGTGTCATGACCATAGAGCTTGCAGATAGTGTGCGAGTTGAAGAGCTTTGGATTAGGAATTTTAAGAGTCTTAGAGATGTTCGCTTAAAATTGGGTTCATTGAATATAGTTGTAGGGCCTAATGCTTCTGGAAAAACTAACTTAATTGATGCTCTCGAGTTTATTAAAGAATGTCTTAGACCTATCCCCAGTTATAGGCCTTGGCGTAGATGGTGGACTGCAAGAAATATCGTATGGATGAGAGACGAAACTCTACCTCTAGTCTTCGGCTTCAAAATCAATGCTCATGGCATTAAATTCTCCTATGAATTTACATGTAGTGTTTTAGGTAGCAGACTTAAGATAACTGATGAAGTCTTGAGAGTAGAAAAATGGGCTACTATTAGGAGAGAAGGAGCTAGTCTTGAGATAAATTATGATGAAGGATTTAAAAAGGCAGTTTATAGGGAAACCGGAGAAAAACTTGAAGATCAGCATGTAGAGTTAGAGAAAGAGCCTTTCTACTCAGTTCTCATAAATCCGCGAAGTGTAGGATTTTTCTCTCCTCACGGAAAGTACTGGGAATGTACGCTTTTTCTTCAAAAGGAACTCGTTACATTAGTATCTCCTTCAGTTCCTTTCCTAAAAGTAAAAGAGGTACCACCAGTACTATACGGGGTCTTACTCAACGTTATGGAGAAGCTGGCTGATAAATTAATAGTAGTACGTCAGCTTGATTTAAAGGAAATAGGGGTTCCGCAGGAATACACTAAAGTCCTTGACTTAGATAGTAACTGTAGAAATTTATATGTCGTTCTCTACAATCTTTTCCTTAAGGAAAACAAGCTGCCAGACTTTATAGCTGAGCACCTCAAACTAGCTTTTCCAGACTATACTCTACTCTTTGATTTAACGGAAGATGGAAGAGTATTTGTTAAGCTAAAAGATCTCAGAACATCACTAGAGTTGCCTCCGCCATGCATGCCAGACGGCTTACATAAATTTCTAGCTATACTAACGGCCTTAGAATTAAAACCAATTATATTAGCGATTGATGAACTTGAAAACTCTATGCATCCTCAGCTAATAGAACTAGTAATTGATGCACTTAAGGCAGGCAACACTACAGTAATTACGACAACACATAGTCCAGCAGTAGTAGATTTGGTTGAACCAGAGAATCTTGTTCTCACAGAAATGACTTCGAGCGGAACGGTGTTTAAGAGAATAGTGGATCCGGAGAAAGTTAAGGAGGAGCTTAGAAGGCTAGGAATAACGCTAAGTGAGCGATGGCTATGGGGAGAACTTCCAGCAAAATAGTAGTCTTTACTGAGGATTCTTACGGGAGGTTTTTTATAAAAAGACTTGTATATGGTAAACTTAACTTAGAGAAGGAAATAAGAGTTCAGAGGCTAGCTGGAGTCTGTTATACTAAGTCTACTAGGCAATTAATTGCTGCTTCTAGTGATTGTAGTAAGATAGTGATTTTAGTTGATGGAGATGGTGAGCCAGAGAACGTCGAGAGGCTTATGGAAAGACATATAAGAAAAGCACTAGAAAAAGTACACAGCTTAAGTATTCACCTAATAGTAGTAAATACGGAAATTGAGGAATGGGTATGTGAAGGTCTTGGAATTCGCTATGGGCAAAAACCTTCAGAGGACTTGAATCGTTATCTTCAGAAGAATTTTGGGTATACGTACAGGAAGAGTATGTTACCTGACTTTGCTGATAAAATAGATCCTACTAAACTATCTAAAAGTAAGTCTTTTGCGAGATTTATGAAGGCTCTCGAAGATCCCTAAATGTCTACATAGAAATAAGGCTAACTATCAGAGTTTAAATATACTAATAGTGTTTACTGGATTACTGGAGTTACTAAGTCCTACAATACATGGAAATGTCGTTAAGGCTCCTTTAATGCAGAAGGACTCCCATAATTATTGATCCTAACGATGAATAACGCTAGTTCTGCTGAAAGCAAAATCTCGGAATCATGTATTGAAAATAATAATGATGAATTCAACTAATATACATTATTATACTGGTTTATTTGCAAATTGTTTAGTATAAAGTATGATGCTCTAGGCGAAGCTATTAAGTTTTAGTTTAGCAGTATTTCTTACTGGTATAGCTAATTCTTCTCTGAATACCCATTTCTTGTTTTCAACATACTTCCATAGTTCTGGAACCTTCTTTACCATATTCATATCTGACTGTATGAAGTAGCCGTAAGGCATTTCTACTTTAAATCCTTCGGCTTCACGCATAATATATGCTTCATAGATGCATGGATATTGCGCTATAACTACTGCTTTATTTACATTAATTGTAGCTGAAAACGCTCCAGGTAACTGGCATAAAAGTCTAGCAAATAGAGGGGCATCTCTGCCTTCAAAATAGTAAATTTTAATAGGCATAATCTTCGTATCAGTGTAAACTAATACAGTGTTTCCTCTCCACATTGCTTTAACATGCTTAACAAAATGGTAACTAAGAACCTGTTCGGAAACATTAGGTAGACTAGGATCATATTTTTCTTTAATTTCATTATAGATTGCTAATGGTCTAGCAAAAGGATTTCTTATTCGTCCTTGGAGAAGAACAAGGTCATATATATCTGGAGCCCTATAGCTAATACTCCACGGCTCAGCTGAGTAATCGTAGAGTTTTACTAAGGGTTCAAAGTCAAATACTGGTACGAGGCTCTTTATTTCTGGGCTGTATTCTGTCAGCGGGCTTAGTGGATTCCACATAATGTATTCGTAGCCTTTAACTACTATCAGTGATTCGGCATTAAAGTAATTGATGTACTTTTTAATGAACGGTGGAGGAACTAAGGCGGACACGAAAATATGCGAGCCCATATTATAGACTACTCTTACAGTCGACGTAAATGGTGGAGCTACTTCGATTTTATGTTTTGGAAAAATAGCTATTAGTGGCAGTAAGTTAGCTTTCTTAAAGTCTATTAAGAACTTAAACTTACCTTTCTTATGAAAGTTTCTCACTATGCGGTGGACTGCTGAAACCGATAGATTGCTTAGTCTGCTTAATTCGCGTATACTCCATGCCCTCGTAGCCGCTTTTATGATTTTCCATTCGCTTTGACTTATCCTAGGTAATAATCCATTAAGCAATATTTTTGTATTCTTACCCATAAATAATATAGAGAAGGAAACATAGAAAAAACTTACTGTAGTAAAGTAAAAACTTTTACGTGGGGGAAGGATCGGGGTCAGGATTAGGAACTCCTGGTATCTCGGGGTCGTCGTCTGCTACTACTGAGTGTGTTGTTAGTGCAAGTATTAGTACTAGTATTAGGAGGAGGAATCTTGGGTTTTTAAGAAGGTTTTTTATTACCATTAATATTGTTTCTTTCCTCATATTCTCACTATATTTTTCGCAACAAGTATATTTAAATTTGTATATGCTAGATTTAGGGGAGCTATTTATAGAACAAATACAAAAAATTGATGTAGTGATTCAGGTCTTAGGAACTGTTGTTCATCTGCTTTAAGGCTGCTCTCAGCGGGGAGCTGGATTTAGCTTAATATAGTAGTAGGTGATTGTTTGATGTATAGAGGTGTGATTATGAGGGTTTTGGGGAAGAGGTTTGTGTTGTATAGGGTGTTGTTGGAGGTTTCTTCAGTGGTGCTGGCTGTTTTACTATACTTGTTTATTGTTTCCGGGTATGGTTTAATAGAGCCGAGTGCTGTTGAAAGGTACTCCCTGGGGCTACTTAGCTATGATAAGTGTATTAGACTGCATTTATCGCCTTTAGTTAGATGGCTGTTGATTTTATCGGGGCTTGTGCACAGTTACTGTGGTTTCGTTTTAATGAGTTTGAGAATAAGGAGAAGAAGTATTAGAGTGCTTGTAGAAGCGATTTTAGCGGTTTTGTGCTTACTAGTATTTGTTCAGTTACTGTTAATAGAGCTGACTTAATTCTATAGTAGTAGCTAAGAAGCCGGAGTTCTTGAAGAATACTTGTTCGAGTAGAAGATAATATTTGTAGCTATGAAATACTATGGTATGTGCTTTGCTGAGAAATAAAAATAAGTGGTTAGTTGAGTACAGTACGTTTATGTTGATGTACGTGTGTTAGTGTTTTATTGAGGCTAAGTGGCTTCTTGTAAGTACTGGTACGCGTAGTTCTTCTTTGAATACCCATCTTCCGTTTTCAATCCACCGCCAGAGCCACGGAGCTACTCTTTTCATGTCTGTACTAGACTGAATGAATGGTGGATAAGGCATTTCAACATCAAATCCTTCTGCTTCACACATAATATATTCGTCGTAACTACACGGGAATTGGCCTGCAACAAATGCTTTATCTATATCTATTACAGCTGAGAACGCTCCAGGTAGCTGACATAGAAGTCTAGCGAAGAGAGGGGCGTCTCTGCCTTCAAAGTAGAAGATCCTTACCGGTACGATTTTCATGTTGTTGAATACTAGGGCGGAGTTTCCGGCCCACATAGATTTGAGGTGTTTATTGAAGTGGTAGCTTAGTAGCTGTTGAGAGACCATTGGTAGGCTTGGGTCTTTCTTTCGTGCTTCTCCATAAATTTTGAGTGGTCTAGCGAAAGCATTTTTAAGTCGTCCATGAAATAGAACTAAGTCGTATACATCGGGTGCTTTAAGCCCTACATCCCATTTCTCAACAGGATAGTCAAATATTTTCTTATATTTATGGAAGTCGAAGATAGGTATCATTGTTTCTTTTTTGGCATTATAAGCTGTTAGTGGACTTAGTGGAGACCATTTAATGCTTTCGTAACCTTTAACTATTAATGCTGGTTCTTCATGGAACCAGTCTATGTACTTGTCTACTAGTGGTGGGGGAACTAAGCCTACGACTAAAGTATAATGTCCCATATTGTATACATCTCTTATGCTCATGGTGAACGGAGGAAGATATTCGATGTTGAGTTTTGGAAACATTAATGCTAGTGTAATTAAGTTAATTTTCTTTAGATTAGGTACAAATTTTATTGAACCTTTTCTATAGAAATTTTTCAGTATTCTGTGGGCTGTTGTGACTGGAAGACCGCTTAGTTTACTGGCTTCACGTAAGCTCCACGCTTTAACAGCTGCTTTCATAAACTTCCATTCACTGGAAGTTACTTTGGGCAAGAATGGGACTTGATCGCAGTTTGACATTTTCCCACACATAAGGGTAAGAAAGAAACAAAGAAAAATTTTTCGCAGGAAAATATTTACTGTCTAATTTATTTTACTGGGAAAAGGGATCTGGTGAAGGATCAGGGTCTCCTGGTAGCTTTGGGTCGTCTTTAGCTAGTACAGGGTGACCTATTAGAGCTAAAGTTAGAACTAATATTGCTAGAAGGAATCTTGGGTTCATTAAAAGTTTTTTAGCCATTAATAGTAGGATATATTTTTTCATGTTTCTCACAGAATATTTTCTCTAAAATACTATTTAAATTTTATAGTGCGTTTCAAGTATATATGTTAATATGAAACAAACACAAAATATTGACATGGTAGCATCTTTATGTATGTTTTTCAGGAAGTATGGTTTACACTAGGATTATATGTGGATAAATTTATAGCATATTTTCACAAACTTATGCCTAGAGCATAATATAGGGGGGTGTTATGGCTAAAAAGAGACTTTGTATAAGTAAGAAAATTGTAGTAGTGTTTCTATTCCTCGCACTTAGTAGTTTTTTATATGTTTACTGCTTTCGGAGAGAACTGCTCTTATGGATTATAGTAAGCCTTAAACCCGAGAAACCTGCAGTAAGTTTTTCGCAGCTACAGAAATCACATTTCTCGAATATAGGTGGAATCGAGAAAGCTAATTGGATAAGGATCTTTATTCTGTGGAATGATATTGAGCGAGAGAAAGGAAAGTATGATTTTTCTTTCTTAGACTTATTGGTGAAGCATTTTCAGAAAGACAATAGGGTGCTCTTGATAACGATTATGCCTTACGCGAAGTGGGATCAAGACAGGTGTCATGACGAAAAATACATTGCTGAGTTTCCTACTCCACGGGGTAAGGCTAAGATAAAGGTTGGAAAACCCTGTGACATGAATGCTTACATAAGTTTCCTTAAAGTTCTTGTTGAAAGATATGATGGCGACGGTAAAGACGACGTGCCTGGGCTTCGCTACCCCATTAAGTACTGGGAGATAATGAATGAGCCTAGTATGCAGGGAATCAGTGGATTTGGTCTCAAGTTTTTCTACGGTACTCCTGAGGAATACCTAGAGATCCTGAAGGTAAGCTACCAGACTATTAAACAAGCTGATCCAGATGCTGTAGTCTTAATGGGTGGTATGGCTGGTATGCATAAAGAAGCTGTAGAGTTCTGGGACAAGATAATGGATGAAGCAAAAAACTACTTTGATGTCGCAAATATACATAGCATAAATACTAGTGAAGAAAGAGAAGACCTCTATTTAATTAAGTTTAAAGAGTTTTTAAAGAGTCACGGTGTAGATAAGCCGATATGGATAACAGAAGCTCAGTACGGAGAGCTCTTTAAACCTCCAAAAGACCTAACATCAGTAGAAAAACTTATGGTTAGAAGCACTGTTTTTGCTTTCGCGAATGGTGCAGAAAAAATATTTCATATCGGTAATTGGTACGAGTTTTGGAAAAGCAAAAGCATGCAGAAAGTCTACAAAACATTAGTAGATAAGCTAGACTACTTTGATTCCGTCGAAATCATTAGACAGGAATGTGAGAGAAATCAAGAAGGCATTAGAGTAGTAATTGGGCAGTATAAATTCACTATTGGAAATCACGCTGTCTATGTTTTGTGGGGAAAAGCACCTTTACCCCAAGAGCTTAAGGGAAAACTACTTAAGGTCACTAACATTTATGGTGAAACAAAAATAGTAAACTATACAGAAGTAAAGCTTTCAGACTCACCAATATACGTTGAAGTAACAGAGGGCTAGTATAACTAAAATACAGCGGATTAGTTGTAGCGACTTAATGAAGTCACCATAGAGCGGACTTAAGGCTACATAGAGAAGCAGAATTTCATTTCCGTGTATCGTAATCATACTTCTAATATAATATATTATATAGGATAGTAGTTGCTGTGGTAGTGTTGCTTATTCCCTTATCAGTTAGAAAAATTGAGATTCTTAGCTACTATTTTCTTTAGTAATAAAGCTTAGTGCTGTGGCTACTGCTAGTATTCTTGGTAATAAGACTGGTTTATTTGAGTACCTGCTTACTGTTTTTCCGTGTTCTTTTGTGTAGCCTATGCAGTCCATTACTATGAGATCTGCTTCACTAATGTTTTCAGCATATTCTCGTAGAGTTTCTGCTGGGTCTGTGTAGGGTGACCACGAGTATATGTCGACATTTTCTGTTATTTTGCTCCACTTATTTAGTGTCATTTTGGTCTGATTTCTGTCTGGAATGAATACGGCTATTCTCTTGGGTGATAGTGCTTCAGTGATTTTAGTCATTATTTTGCTGGGTATAATAATTATTTTCTTTGATTTTATTTCAAAGTCTCCAGTACACATTATTACTATTATATCTACTTTATTTTCTACTTCTCTTACTAGTTTCTTTAGTTTTTCTGTGATATATTGTTTTGATACTTTGATTTGTGTGCCGTCTGCTAGCCTAGTGACGTAGAATTCTTCATTTCCTCGAGGAAAGTACTGTTGCTCTATTTGTTTTCTCGTTAAGCCGTCTAAGGCTCCGTATTCTGTATAGTCTATGTTTTTCAAGAGGTCAGTGATGTCTTTTAATATGTCTGTTCTAGGTGTCTGCCCTATTGTTATGAGTGCTAGTTTCATAGTGGTGCGCCTTTTCTCATTATTTCCCGGATGCTTCCGTGTATTTCAATTATTTTCTTCCACTCTTCTTCTTCATAGAACGCTGTTTTCTGGGATGTGTATTCTTTGGCTACTTCAACTACGAATCGTGTTGCTTGTTCTAGTGCCCATATGTTTGTTGCTCCTGTGGCTGAGCCAGGTATGATTGTTTGTGCTGTAGTTGCTACTCCTACTACGGGTGCTGTAGTGTATATCCATGGCTGTACTATGCTGTTTATGTGGTATACTGGTGTTGTGTAAGGTAGTATGTCTTGCATTGTTATAGGTACTACGACTGGTGGTCTGCCAGTTACTCTAGTGTAAATGTCTATGAGACTGGGGCTCGGCTTCAGTATCCAGCCTTCCTTAATGGTCGGGGTTATGGCGAATCCTGTGTGCTTTATGATCCAGTTTGCTTTAGTAGCGTCTATGCTCAGAATAGCGTCCATCTGGGGATCTACTTCTCTTCTAAGTAGTTCAAATATGTCTACGGGGCTAGTCATCATTGGAGCTGGCTTATATGGCTTTACTGGAGCGCTTGGACATATGTGAGTTGTTACGATAATGTCTCCGGGAACGACGTCTCCTCTCTTCTTCATTTCAGCTAACTTATATGCGGTGGCGAGAGCTACTATTGCTCCATCGGCGTCAGAAACCATACCTATTAGCGTGGGACGCGCGCCGACACCACCCAGCCTACCTATAACACCGAGTGTAGGAGCTGAGCCTCCTTTATATTTGCCGTTGTTTCCCGGAATAATTATTTTAATAAAATCTGTGTATCCTTTACTCCCACTTATTCTCTCTACATATACTTCAATAATATTTGAGAAACCTTTTTCCTCGAAGAATTTTTCAACGCTTTTTCCACATACCTTAGGGTTGTCTAGGAGATCGGTTACCTCAATCAAGTGTTTAAGTACAGACATGCTACCATTAATAATACTTAGCTTATGCAAATAAACATGTATTAGCAGTAGTTCTCTTAGTAGTAAATTTATTTCAGATACTGCACTATTTTAGCAATAATTTAAGTATCTTTATGCTTTTTGGTAAATAATGGATTTAGAGAAAGCTAGAAATCGTATTAAGAGGGAGCTAACTGAGCTCGCTGAAAGGGTAAAGGAGACGCCTATTATAGTAGTTCTTTTAGGAGCCGGGAATAAAGGTCTTAAGAAGAGAAAGAGTATTAAGGAGATTCTTGAGAGAGAGGGAGTGATTTGCTTAATTCCTGAAGAAGACTTTCCTAAAGAAGTTTCACCAAGTATTATTGAGGAAGCTATTTTTAGAAAAGCTGATGTTGACTTAATTTTCGTAAATGTAGGGTCCTGGGGCTCAGCTACAGAGTTTGCTCAACTAGTTAGGATAAAGGAAGTTGCGCAAAAACTTAGAGTACTGACTCACTATAAGTATCATCCACTATATGGTAGGAGTAAAAGCTACTTAACATACATGGCTTTATACGGGCATGTATATGCTTATAGTAATTGTGGAAAAATATTTCCTACGGACTCTGAAATAATTGTTACTTTAGCGAAAAGATTTAGAGAGATTAAAGCTATGCTAACCTAGTAAATAAATTTTTACTAGGTAAAATTTTATATATCTTCTTGTAGCTAATTTCTTGAGGATATATGTCTATCCAGGAAGTTAGAGAGAAGCTTAAGGTGTATAGGGCTCTTGACAATGAAATTAGATTAAGGATATTGCTTACTCTGAGTAAGGAGTCTCCCCTAGCCTTTAGCGATATTGTTAAGAGAGTGAGTGTTGAGAAAGGTCTTTTAGCTTATCATATTGGTGTTTTAAAGAGTGTTGGTCTTGTTGAGTGCCAGTATGAGAGACATAGCTCAAAGTTATCTAAATACTGGCTGACTGATAAAGCTAGAAAAATACTTAAAGAACTTAATCTAATTTGATCTAAATTACATAAGAAATAGCTAGTTAACATATTTAAGAGGTGTTTAGACGGGAATATAATTTACTTCATGTGTAGTAAATACTTATTTAGTTAGAGAGTACTGTGAGTAATCACTTATTGTGACTTATTTTTAAATTAGCTGAAAACGGGTATAGTATCGTGGTGAATCAGTTAAGTAAAGGTGAGTCTGTTTGCCGGTATGATATTGATGTAGAGTTTGATTTAGAGAAGAGCCGGGCCCATGGTTTTCTGAGAGTGCTTGTTCGTAATGTTTTTGAGAAGCCTTTGAGAGACTTAATGGTTTGCTTTAAGCTACCTCCTTACGGTAAAGAGAGAAGGTTATCTGTAAAGCTTGATGACAGGGAGCTGCCTTTGGTGTGTATGGAGGAAGTGGATCCTCTTTTTGAGAAATATTTTCTTGTCAAGTTGCCTACTGAACTAGAGCCTGGAGGTGGCGTTGAGCTGTATTTAGAGTTCTGTGGGAAGCTCGGTGTGGCTAGTTATCGTGGATTAATGTATTTAGGTGATGTGTGGTATCCTAGGGTTGTTTTCAGCAGGGAGTTTGTGGGTGACTATGTGGCTCGAATACTTGTGTCTGAGGACTGCTGTGTGGCTTCTTCTGGCTGTGAGCTAAGGGTTTGTGGAGCTGAGGGAGGTATGAGAGAGTATGTGGTTAAGGCTGATAGGGCTTGGAGGTTTGGGCTAGTGCTTGGGAGCGGATTAAGGGTTTGTGAGGGTGAGGTGAGGGGGATTCAAGTGAAGTCTTATTATATTTCTGAGACGGAGAAGTGGGGTAGTGTTTTGTTGGAAAATGCCTGTGATGTTCTCGACTTTTACTGTAGTGAGTTCGGCTTTTATTCTCATAGGTGCTTAAGTGTTGTTCCGGGTCGCAAGGAGTTTACTGGAGGATATCCTGTCGCAACTAACTTGGTGGCGATACATGATTTAGATAAGCTAGGTGATAAGGCTCTTGAGTTCTCTAAGTGGATTACAGCTCACGAGATAGGTCATATGTACTGGGGGCACTATGTTTTGAGCAGAGAGGCTTTAGACTGGCTTATGATCGGCTTGGGAATATATATGGATAGGCACTATTCGGAAGCACGGGGACTGAGTTTAGATAGGTATCGTAGAGGTGGAAAACTACTTTTCTCTTTCATAGAGAGGTATCTGGACGGCGTCAGGAAGGGATATGATACAACTATAGTTCAGCCTCCTGAGAAAATTGCGAGAGCTGGGTTCGACTGGAATAATATTGTTGTCCACGGCAAAGGCTACGCTGTAATTTCTATGCTCGAGCAGCTACTGGGTAGAGAGACTTTTAGGAAGATACACGATGAGGCTTTGAGGAGGTACGCGTTTAGAGAAATGAGTGTAGAGGACTTTAAGAAGCTCTGTGAGGAGCTGGGCGACGAAGACTTAGAGTGGTTTTTCTACGAGTGGCTTTATACAAACAGATTTCTTTCATATAAGATTACTCAAATAAAGGAAACCAGTAGCAGTGGCCTGCATAGAGCTGAAGTTAAAGTAGTTCGTTTTGGTAGCGCGACTACGCCTGTACCAGTAGCTGCTTTCCTAGAAAACGGTGGAAAAATAGTTAAGTGGACTGATAGAAGACTTAGAGTCAATACACTAGTGTTTGAGTCCAAAACTCCTGTAAAGAAAGTCGTACTTGACCCCGATAAAGTATATCCTCTACTAGATCCAGCTGAAGTAGGTGAACAGCTGCTAGTAGACCAGATTACTCAGTATTTCGCTAAATACTATTTCTCAGTAGTAGCAGACTTCTATGAAATAGCAGTCGAAAAGAATCTAGAGGATGCTGGAGCATGGTTTAAGCTCGGCTTGTGTCTATATGATGTAAAGAGGTACCGAGAAGCAGTAAACGCATTTAACAGGACTTTAAAGCTGCTAAAAGAAGACCCTGAGAATCCTCTTGTTGTCTGGAGCTATATTTGGATAGGACATCTCTACGACCTACTAGGTGAGAGGAAAAGAGCTTTCGAGATGTACCAGAAGGCTATTAGTACTGGAAACAAGGCTGTTTTCCAGTTTGCTCAATACAATATAGGGCCTATTGATGCACTGACGTGGGCCAGTGAGAGACTTAGAGAGCCATTTAAGAGAGTAGACAGGCTTCTTATCTAACTATAAGTATTTTATTTGTATTCTCGTAGTCTTATTTAATGAAGTCAAAGTATATTGTATTTAAGAAGCCTTTTGAAGTCGATATAGAGGAAGAAGAGTTAAGAGATATTGGTCCACACGAGGTTCTAGTCGAGACTCGCTGCACGCTAGTAAGTACGGGTACTGAGCTCACTGCTCATTCTGGGCAGTTTCCCGAGGCTTCGCGGTGGGCTGAGTACGTAAAGTACCCGTTTAGGCCAGGATACTGTAATGTAGGTGAGGTTGTCGAAGTAGGTTCTCGTGTAAAAGAGTTTAAAGTGGGAGATAGAGTCGCTAGCCTAGGTGGTCATGCTGAATACGTAGTCGTCTCAGAACAAGAATTAGTTAAGATTCCTGACGAGGTCAGCGACGAGGAAGCTGTTTTTCATACTATTGCGGCTGGCGTAATGAATAGTGTGAGGCTGGCTGATGTATCGCTGGGAGATTTCGTAGTTATTGTTGGATTAGGGCTGCTGGGTCAGATGGCTGTAATATTTAGTAGACTGTGTGGCGCTTTTCCTGTAGTTGCTGTTGATCTTGCTGACTTTAGGCTGAAGTTAGCTAAGAAATCTGGCGCTATGTTTACGGTAAATGCCAGTAGGGAGTCTGTTTACGAAAGAGTCTACGAGCTTAGTAGTGGTAGAATGGCTGACATAGTGTTCGAAGTCACTGGTAACCCAAAGGTTATTCCTGAGGCTATTAAGCTGGCTAGGAGACTGGGGAAACTGATTGTACTGAGTTCACCTAGAGGCCCCTCGACACTGGATTTCCATGATGAAGTAAACGCTCCTAGCAGAATTATCATAGGAACTCACTTCACTAGCCAGCCAGAAGTCGAAACTCCGCACTTCCCTTGGACTAGGAAGAGAAATACTGAGTTATTTTTCAAGCTCCTCAAGTATAAAGTCATAGATATAGCACACTTAATAACTCACAGATTTAAGTGGTATGAAGCCGAAAAGATCTATAATAAGTTATGGAAAGACAGAACACGTTTCTTAGGCGTAATACTGTATTTCAGTTAAGCCACATTATCCACAAGAATTAGGGGATAAAGTGTTTTAAGTTTATTTGAAACATTAAGTGAAATTGCTATATTTTGTTTTCTACTCTATATTTTTCAAGCTCTTCTTCATTTACTTTTACGCCAAGCCCAGGCTTATCTGGCACCTTTATCTTACACTTATCTAAAACAAGACCTTTTACTATAAGGTCTTTGAGGACCTTGAGTCCACTAGTGTCTACTGGTGTATCTATGTTGAGTACTAAGAACAAGTGTATAGAGGCAGCTAAACCTACACCACTTTCAGTCATACCACTTCCATAGAGACTTAGCCCGAATGCTTCTGCCACCGATGCTATTTGAAGATTTCCAAGTATACCTGATTTCGCTAACTTTAATACAACAGCGTCTACACACTTAAGTCTAATGAGTTTAACTAAATCGTGTGCCGTGAAGACAGATTCATCAGCTACAAGCGGAAGTGGAGAAATCTTCCTAGCGAACTTCATTGACTCTAAGTCGTATGCTGGAACAGGCTGCTCAAAGACTACTATTCTATCTAAATGTAGAGAGATTTTCTTAAAGAAATGTACTAGACTGTGTCTTCTGTAGGCTTGGTTCGCGTCAAGCCATACTTTAACTCCCTTATTAGCTGTCTCCTCGAAGACAACTTTAAGTCTCATGTAGTCTTCTTCAATATCGCCTGTAAGCTTAAGCTTAATTAGCCTATATTCCTTCCTTAGAGCTTCTCTACACTGTTCTCTCAGCTCTTCTGATGTTCCACTAACGAGATAAGACATTTCAACATAGTCTCTTCTTTTACCACTTATCAATGCGTGAAGAGGTGCTCCATAAAGCTTACCTATCAAATCATACAGTGCTACTTTAACACCTGACTTAGCAAAAGGCATACCAGCCGTAAGTGTTGACGCTAAAACCTTATCCATTCTCCTTAAGGCTTCTCTAACCTGATATGGCTCAAGACCTTTAATGACTTCGGCAAGATAGTACTTTATCGCCGAAACTACACTATAGGGATTCTCATACATCCAGTTCGGAGAAGGTCTCACTTCACTCAGCCCTCTAAACCATCACCTGTTAACGCCTTAACATAAATATGGTCTCCCGGCTTCCGGGACTCCAACAGTACCCCTCGATATTTCAAAGACTCTTTTGAAAGATATTTGTAGATAGAAAACCTCAATACCCCTTATTCTCGAAGTCATTTTCCAAACTAACTATAGTTTTCTAGGGTCTTAAATAGCAAATACTTAATTGAGTCTACTGAACTATCCACTAGCACATTGAACTAAACGTTAGTATATGCTATATTTGAGTGTTACAATGAGTTACTAGAGGCTTTCTCATAGCTACAATGGTTTTCATAGTTAAACAATATTTCATTAAGTTGGTGTCTGTTTTTCATAGTCTAATGAGTGGGTCTCACGGGAAGTTTTATATTTTGTGCTATAGCACATAATATGTATGCAGACTTATAGACCTAGGCATGTAGACTGCGTGTATTACAGTGATGGATACTGTAGACTGCATAATATGAGAATAGACCCTAGCTCACCTATATGTCCCTATTTTACTCCAAAAAGAGAAAACTTCTCGATTCCACCATATGAAAATTACTACGCTCCCTGGTACCCCTACTTCATGTACAATCCCTTTAACCTGCTAGCACTTTACTACATGATGTTTCCTGCACACTTAATGCTATACCCGTTTTACTACATGATGTTCAATCCTATTCAATGGACATATCCTGTGTTCTCCTACCCCATGCTCTTTTACCCCATGTTCTTCTATCCACCCATATTCTATTCTATGCCGTTTTACTAAAACTATTTTAAAGAATAATAAAGCCTATTATTTTCTTTCCAAGACTTTACTATTCTTTTTTCTCTCAAGGTAACCTAAGTGCCATCTGACAGTACCTAAGCCTACGCCCAGGACTCTCGCTAATTCTCTAACATAGAAAGGTTTTATTGAAAGCAAGTCTACTATAGCCAGCTTTAAGTCTCCCCGAAGTCTTGATCCGAGTCTCTCTATTTTGAATACACATGACTCGTGGCTTAGCGTAGAGCACTTTATTTCTCTTGCAACAATATATTCTCCTGTAATAGCAGTTGCTGTTCCACCAATTTCTCCTGTAAGTAACATGCATACCGGACTACCTGGATTAGGCGGAGGACTAGAGCTTTCAAAATCTGTATGAGTCACAGTTCTTTAAGATAAATAATATATTTGGTGAGCTTTCGCAAATATTTTATAATATTTAAGTAAAAATATCTCCGCTGAAATATTCAGTTATAATTTTCTAAGCTTTAGGTCTCCGTATTTTTCTTGATTTCTGCGAGTAATTTATTCACTTTTTTGAGTACTGTATCTGCTTTCACTAGTTTAGCATGTACTAGCTCTGCTTTACTATTGATTAGCGTAAATACACTTACTAGAGTTCTCCAAGGCTCATCATCTATTTTCACGAGACCAAAATTACTGTTCTCTCCATCGAACCTACCTTCTTTCGGCTGATCAGTATACTGGAACCAGTGGTATCCAATAACATAAGGTAGCTCAATTATCTTTAACGCGTATTTAGCAGTCAAGTAGGCTCGACTAAACTGAGTCTCAGTAGGCTCTCCAGCACCCTTAGTATTAGGTAGCCCCGAGTCTACAGCCTTAAATGAGAACTCTGTAATCATAATAGGTCTTCTAGTAACATTATAGACGTACTCTAAGGCCTCGAGAGGAGGATGAGTTGTATAAATATTAATTGATATTACGTCTAAGTATTTCCGAGCTACTTCAAGTACTTCAACTGGAGGAATCCATACAAATCTAACGCCTAAAATTAAGTGATTAGGATCATATGCTCTAATAATGCTTGTAGATACATTAAAGTATCTTTCAGCAAAGTATCTAAGAAAAATACTTCTAGCTTTATCAAAAATACCACCGATTGGAAGTGATCCACTATATCTCAGTAAGCCTTCAAGAGATTTCAGCTTAACGCGGAGTCTTATACTTAGTTTTTCAACATTATTATCAAATGCTTTAAGCAAGGCCTTGATAGCAATTTTCTTACCTGGGCTCCGAGACGAAAGTTTAATGAAGTCATCTAACAGGTGCCTATTTGATCTTAGTTTAGGACCCCACTTAAGTTCATTATCTAAAAAGTATCCTAATAAAAGCGAGTCATTTACCCTAGGAATACATTCTCTCAAGACTATTCCCTTAACATGGTGTTCAAAGTCAGAGTCAAATATATCATATATCTTCACCGTAGAGTTATAGCGGTAGCTTGTCATTAAGTAGAGTATGACCGTATAGGGCATGTGAAGAGAGAGTTTTCTATAAGACCATGCTCCAATGGTATTAAAGCCCCAGAATTTAAGCCTTGTAACAGTACTCTTAAGCCACTCCTCAAATCTCCCATATTTCTTATTAACATTCCTTTCATAAGGTGAGTAACCTAGCGACGGTGAATAATCGCCATAGGGATCAATATGATTAACACCTTTCGAAATAAAGAGATTTCCTGAAGGATCTACCAGCCACCAGCTACCCTTCCACTCAGTAAGATAAAAGAAGCCGCGTTCTTCAAATGTGAAACCTCCTCTCCATCCTCCATGCAAACTATAGTTTACCAAAAAACTATCTCTAGGAAGTACTAAAGAAAACTTACTCACAATAGGATTTCTTATAATTATTGGTGGAGAAAACAAAGTTGCTATAAAGATAGCAACTAAACAGACTACTCTATTTTTTCTCATTACCTAATATACGGTAACAACTATTTAAATATTCCGATAACTATGAATGTAATAATATTATTTCGAGAACCAAAAAAATAAGATTATATACTTTGACTACGAACACTTACCTTAAGCAAACTACATTAGATCTCCCAATATATTCCATCAAATAAGCTACATACATCAAAATATCGAGGCCCGCTGCTCAGTACACATAAATACGTTAAATTATATTTACTAAAAATAATGTATTTACCTGTAGCAAAGTACGTGACTCTGTGCTATTGATTATTTCAATTTACATTAGATTCATCATCTTATTTTTAAAAGCAATTTCAATCATTTACTTCTAGTTACTTTAATAATAGATCTATGATTTTACATATATTTCTGATATTTAAATTAAATAAAAGTTGCTACTAATAATATACCATAAGTTTATTAACTTCGTATTAGTATTATAAGTGAGATCGTGGTTAAGAAGAGGAGAGGAGTTCGTATACATAATCCTAAGATGATAGTCTATGTTAAGTATGCTCAGAGAGAGGGTCCTAAGTTTCGAAGAGGACGGTTCATGAGGAAGTGGCTCCCTAGCTGGAGGAAGTAGGGCTAGTAGTGCTGACTAATTATTAAATATACTTTTGTCTGAAGAAAAGTGATGTTTGAGGAAATTAGGCGGAAGTATGTCAGAGAGCTTGTTGAAGAAACTTTAAGGAACTTGAAGAAGAGAGGCTGGACTACATTCTATGTTGACAATATTGAAGAGTGTAGAGCTAGAGTCTTAGAAATAGTGCGTGGTGTTAAAAGAATAGGTGTACCCGGAAGCGTTACTGTTAGAGAGCTGAAGCTAATTCAGTTATTTGAAGAAAAGGGTATTGATGTAGTTGAGCACTGGAACGCGAAGAGCGTTGAGGAAGCGAATAGACTTAGGCGAGAGGAAGTTTTCTGTGAAGCTTTCATACATAGTCCGAACGCTGTCTCAACTGACGGACACATAGTAGTCTTAGACTACTACGGCAACCGGATTGCTGGAAGTATTTTAGGACCAGAAAAATTGGTCTTTATAGCAGGATACAACAAAATCGAGTCCAGTCTAGAAAGAGCTCTCGAGAGAGCTGAGAAAATAGCAGTTAAGCTCAATGCAATAAGATTCGGTGTTCCAGTAGAGGAAATGAAGTATAATATACTCGTACTTAAAATCAAGCCACCCGCTATTAAAGAAGGCTATGTCATACTAGTAGGAGAGAATCTAGGATTTTAAGTGGTTTTAGTAAAGGCTATTAATTACTCGCAAGTTACCTCGTAGGCTTTTATTCCGTTGTTTATGTGTGCTATGTATCCTGTTTTCTTTCCTGTTAATGTGTATTTGTATAGGCTTATGAATACTAGTGAGGCTACTAGTGCTCCCATTGGTCTGAATTCTAGCCGGGTACATATGTCTCTCACTTGTCTAGCTGATTTTTCTATGATTTCTGCCTCCTTTTCTGTCGCTGGGGCTAGTTGTTCTCGCCACAGCACTACTGCTTGGTTTTGAGTGACTCCCGCTGATAGTAAGTCTATTTTCCTGGCATTTGCCCAGTGTAGTACGAGGTTTCTTGAGTAGATGTTGTCGAATGTGAGTATTCCTATGTCGAAGGGGTGTCTATCATAGATTTTGTCTAGGTCGTCTATGGTGTTTACGTCCTTTTTGTATACTGCTGTGGGCTTTCTAGTCAGTATTGTTAGGAGAGAGGCTAGGGCTTTTGCTTTAGAGTGTCCTATTAGTCCTGCTGGATATATTGAGTTTTCGTAGTTTTCTGGCTCAATGTCTTCTCGGTCTACGATTAGTATAGAGGAGACTAGTGGAATTACTTCTATCGCTATATGTGTGCCAAGGAATCCTGCTCCAAAGATAGCTACTCTAGGCTTCATTTGTGAGCACCTTTTCGAGGTAGCCTGGCTTAAGTGTTTCTTCAGGTCTCTGGGGAAGCGGTGTGTTCATTACTTCGCTTGAGACAGGTTTTCTAGCAAACTTAGTTGTTTTAGCTGATTCAACTGCCTTGAATATTGTTACGAGTATACTGCTGACTAGTCTTGGATGAAAATCTCTTATTCTCAGTGTAGCGTAGGGTGTAGGTATGTCACGGGGCTCTACATAGGATCCCACGAGTACTACTGCTATTGGTGTTTTCTCAAAGAATTCTCTTACCTTGGGGTCGCTGAATACTTCTTTGACGAAGGGTGGAGTATTTTCATCGAAATCCGTTATCAACACTACCGCGCTTACTTCTCTTCCTTTACCTACTTCATATGCTTTAAGTAAGCCTGCCCCAATACTCGTCATACCATCGGGCTTCATGTACTCTAGCTCACTGGGACTTATCTTCCAGGCAGTATCATTGAACACTACTATATCTACATCGCTGAACTTCGACAAAATAGGATACAGCTTACTAGTTGTCTCCAGTGCTGCTTCCATTGAGCCAGAGACATCAACTACAATGATCACGTAGCTGAGCCTATACTTTGCCTTAAGCTCTTCTAAGTATTCTCTGATTCTCTTATCTATGAGATCTACTACTTCTTCAGGTACACCAGTTTTAATCAAGTGCTCTAACACTCCAATAAACTTCAGAGGGTCTTTCAGCGCATGTATTTTGCTTACGGCTATCCTATTGAATTTCTCTTCACCTAGTAGATTTAAGAAAAGTCTTGCGTGTTCTAGAAAGCTCTGGGGCGAAGCATGCTCAGCGACTGTTTTGGCGTTCTCAGCTGTAATGAAGTTCACTAGAGTATGAAGTGGAACACTTATTTTCAGCAAATACTCTACGCCATACTCTTCAACTACTTTCTTAAGCGAAGACTCTGAGAGAGAAGCAGCAAATAAGTAATTTTCATTAACTATTTTCTTTCCATGAAATACTGTTTTAGGAAGTCTAAGTACTTTAAATAGTCTGCGGAAAGCCTCAGGCTCTAAGGCGAATGCTCTCAGAAGCTCGTCTTTAGGAGTATTAGCTAACTTGACTACTACTGCGTGTCTTAAGCTACGAGTACATTTCTTAGCTAAATTTAAGTGATCGGGAATATAGAGTAAGTGAGATACAGGTAGTTCTTGAATAAGTTGCCATGCAGCACTTCTAGCAAGCTTATCTCCCTTAAACATAAGTAAAATCTCTTTTACTACACAGCTTCTATGGTATCTTCCTCCCTCGATAACATATGCTAGTGCTCTAGCCTTAACAGGCGACGGTAAATCTACTTCAACGTAATGTCCTCCCATAAGATACGAAACATAAGCCTCAATACCTAACGTAAGCTCTGTTTTCACGCAGAGGAGTACTAGGAGCAAGTTTATAAGCATTCAGGTTAATAAGACTAGGATAGCTTATGTCTGTAAAGAAAATAATTTATCAAGATAAAGAAATAAGTCTTCCAAAACCAATCGAAGCTCCTTCAGAAGACCAGGTCAAAAGCATATTAAAAGACTATGGAATAGAAATTAAAGAGCCTATTAAAATATTAGTATTAAAGGAGAGAGAAGCAGTAATAGTGTATAGAGCAGACGCGGTATTCGGATAATGATAACTCATGCATATATTTTGAGAGAAAATACACCAATATTCTTTTCAGGCGAAAAAGTACTCGGATACATGAATATCTTCGAGCTAAGCAAGTACCCGAAAGACTCAACAATAATATTTGCTCTACCGAGTCGCCTAAGGCGGAGACTAGTGCTTGGGAGAAAAGCCTACAATATTCACACAGGTGTAGCCCACGAGGTCTCGGCTAAAGTCTACTTATGGCCGTCTCAGCTTCCCGAACCTCTAGTAGACAAGAGTATTGCCTTAGGAGTGCTAATGAAGACGCTTAAAAGAAGAGGAGTTTTTGCACCAATATTGCCTCTAGCAAACTTTACTAAAGAAGAAGCAGAAATAATAGATAGATTTATTAAAAAACTGCGTATAAAGGAGCAATCAATAAAGAATCTATTAAAATTGATTGAAGAAATAGGAATAAAAGTAATTAAAGTAAACTATATGGCAAATAAACTAGCAATTAAGCTAAATGACGGAGCAAACGAGTATGACGTAGTAGTAGACGAAAGAGGTAGAGTAATAGAGACAAATATCTGCATAGCTCTAGAAAATCTTCACTTACTTGAATTAGTTTTGCTTACACGAGGAAGAGAAGTATACGTATATGAGCCAATAATATAGATGCCTCCAGTGCGCCGGGAGTATGCCGCAGCCCGCGGCCCGGGAGTACATCCCGCGTATCTCCCGGCAAGGGAGGCTAATTAAACTATAGTTATCCTGTATAAAAATCTTTTTACTTTATTCAAACTTTGTAGAGCCTGTGTTTAAGTTGATGTAGCTTAATGAGCTGGTGTATCAGATATTGTCTAAGCTATAACATGTCTTATAAGTATTATATAGTATTGCTTTGCAAATGATCTATAATATTAGCATTGCAAATACTTTACAGTTATTTATATATTTTAAGCTATTTTTCATTAACTTTTGTTGTAATATTTAGTGATTTTTTTATATCATGATATATTGTTTGATAATTAGTAGTAGGCTTGAACTAGGAGATATTAGTTATTCTACAGTTGTAACTCTTTGAAAAGACTTAAATAGTATGACTTATACCTACCTCATGGATAGAAAGCTCCTCTATCTCCTAGTTCTACTAGTCTTAGTAAGTGTTTCTATGTCTTTTCAGCAGGGAACTAGTGTTCAAGAGAAAGTTTCTTCTCTCATGGGTCTGCCTGCACCTGACTTCACTATGAAGAAAGTGGGGGGAGGGTACTTTAAGCTCTCTGAGCATAGAGGAAAAGTTGTTTTAATTGACTTCTGTACTACGTGGTGTGGTCCGTGTAAGGCAGCTGTCCCTTATCTTAAGAAGCTTCACGAAGAGCTCAAAGACAAGGGTCTAGTTGTGGTATCGGTGTTTTGTTCACAGAAGCTGAGTACAGTAGAGAGTTTTGTTAAGAGCCATGGGATAACGTGGACTGCTGTTGCGGATGAAAACAGTGTAGCGTGGTCTGTATATCATGTAAAGGGTGTTCCAACATTTTTAGTAGTAGATAGAGAAGGTGTGGTAAGCTATATTAAGCAAGGCTTTATTGCGCCTAGAGGCGAGAACGTATGGGATGTTGAAGACGCTGTTAAAAGGGCTCTCGGACTGCCTATCAAAGAGAGACCGATTATGATTTTTACAGAAGACAGAGAATACTCTTTCGGTGAAGAAGTAGAAATAAAGATTTCAGTAAGAGAAGATGTCTTAGGTAGAGGAGTAACTCTGTATGTATCTCGTGATATGGTCTCGTGGAATGTCTATCAGCAGCTAGCTCCTTCTGAGAAAACATTTACTGTTAAAGTACAGATACCGGTTAACCCGCCTTATAGAGCTATTCTTGTTAAGGCGTTAGCCTATTCTTATCCCTACAGTCTGGAGAGCAATGTTCTGTGTCTTCGTATAAAATTTCCTAAGAACAAGCCTGAGATTGAGCTGTTTCAAGAAAGTATAGAAGTGGAAGTTAACTCAGTGGTGTCGATAAGAGGTGTTGTTAAAAATCATACATTGCCAACAGTAGTCGATATAAGTATTACTGATCCTGGAGGCTCTACTAAAACAGTCAGCGTTGAAACTGACTACAAGGGATTCTTCAACTATAAGTTTGTTGTCGACAAAGAGGGTACTTGGACGGCGAAAGCTGTAACTGTAAGTGATCGCTGGAATGAAGAAGCAGCCAGTAAGGTATTCATAATAACTGTTGTGAAGACTAGAGGCTTGGGGGAAACAGTCTCTGAACTACTGTCCAAAACATCCTTAATTGCTGTAGTAGCAATAGTTATCTTAGCGGGAGTAATTCTAGTAGTTGTGAGGGCTAAGAGAAAGAAACCTCTTCCACCGCCTCCTCCAGGCTATCTTCCTCCTCCACCGCCTCCAGAAAACAGACTACGAGTCCTGAGTCTCCTTAGAGTCGTCCTAGCCATAATCTTCCTGTCTTCTCTAGTATATGGTTTTGAGGAAGGATACAGCTGTACGAAAGCATTTGTGACTATTCTATGTAGGGCATGTATTGGCTTAGGTGCCTAAATGAAGATAGGTAGGCTTAGACGCCTAAGCCAGATAATAGCACTGATTATACATAATATAGGATGGACTATTTACCTGAAAACAGGCATTATTACTCCTTGTCTCTACTGCTACGCCTGTCCTTTAGCGGCGTTCGGGTGTCCTCTAGGCACTTTACAGCATTTTATTGCTTTCCATGAAATACCCTACTACTGGATAGGAACTATTGGACTATACTCTACGCTAGGAGGAAGAGTTTACTGCGGCTGGCTCTGCCCATTTGGAGCTTTCCAAGACCTCGTGAGAAGTATCGGTAGACGAATTGAAGTACGCAGACTAAAGCTAAGGTACTTCATTATTCCTTCACTAATCTTATTCTTCTCAGTTGTCGCTCTAGCCTACGTCTACGAAGATACTCTATTCTGTAGAGTATGTCCTTCAGGAACACTCTTCGGGCTCTTCCCCTACTATTTACTCAATCCAGAAGAGCCTCTAGGCTTCTACGCGTACATACACATACTAGTACTAGCAGTAGTAGTCCTGCTTACTCTTTTCATAGATAGAGTATGGTGTAGATACTTGTGTCCAATAGGCATAGTCTACGGTCTGGCAAATAAGTTCTCTTTTCTCACAATAGAATTTGATGAAAATAAGTGTACTAACTGCGGAGCCTGTGCCAACGTATGTCCCATGGGACTCAAACTGCCTATTGAGGCAGGAAAGTCTCCCGGATGTATTCTCTGTGGAAAATGTGTAGAGATATGTCCGAACGGCACTATTAGATATAGGCTAAGAAAATAATTAGATAACTTTGCCTCTTTTTATACACTCTAATACATATTTTCATAAAGAGTATTATTTTATTGAATTGATTAAACTATCTTTTTCTTTAATAGGTATGATATTACTGGCTGAATAATTCTCTTTCTTCTTCTCTTTAAAGCTTCTATACGCTTTTTGTCTTTATTTCCTCTTTTTCTTAGAGCTTTTTCTGTCTTAAAGTCTATCCATTCTCTGAGCCAAGGTAGTTTCTTGGGGAGAACAATATTTAGTTCACGAAATATCTCTGACTTAGACTTACCTTCTCTTACCATTCTTTCAGCTTCCTCTAAAGCGACTATTTTAGCTAGCTCTATTGCACAGCTCTCTCTAATTCTTCTATAGTTTCTCTTAACTACTTCAATAGGATAGTCTGTCTTCAGCTCTTCCTGTACTACCTCGAAGAGAGTATCTATGTGTGCTTCTCTGCCGACAGCCTCAAGCCCTCTATTAATAGCGTTCGTTAAGTCTTCTAGCAGTATTAATCCCTTCTGTATAGCCCAGCCTCTTTTAGCGAATTCTAAGACTTGCTCAGACTTAATTTTCCACCTACTATTCAGGCTGACGCTAAGCTTCATGACAAATCCTTCTTCATTAATCTGAAGTGCTAGCATCCTCAATGAATCTAAAGTAGGTTCAGATATAGAATATTCTTTAACGACTTTCAGCCCTAGCTTGTTGCAGAGCTCTACCTTACTTTCTCTTGGTAGAAAAGTAAACGTACTTTTATCGAGAATATCGAATACATAGTAGTCTAAATCGAAGCTATATATGCCTATAGAAGCATTCTCATCTACTTGAATAGGATTAATTCTTCCTACGAGCTCGCCAAAAACAATATGTTTCTTTAGAATATCTCTGTTTTTCTCCCAGAAAGACTCTGGTAGAACTAGTTTTAGGGCTTCCTCTGACTTCAAATAAACGTACTCGTAGTCTCCTACAACTCGATATAGGTCAGAGTACTTAGAGAATACTTCTGATCTAAGTTTCCTAAACTTATCTGCTATTTTCTTACCTTCAGGTCCCTTCAGCTGTTTGAGAAAAGACTCTGAGTACAACATTACTGGAAACTCTGGCGAGAAAAGACTCTGTCTAGTCCTAATAAGTTTCTCTTCATTCTCAAGTACAGTTAAGCCTATGTTTGTTCCATTCAACTTAACTTCCACAAGAGCATCTCTAGGCACTTTGTCATGTCTCCAGTTATTTAAATGAGGATACCCGGGAATAACTTCGTCTACCTCGGGTACATATGCTAAGCCAAATAACTCGTTCTGAGAAACATTAATCACATAAGGCTTAGGCTTCTTTCTCTTCACTAAAATCAACTTAACTTCTTTGCCAAGAAAATCTACTCTACATATCTCTCTCTTACTACTGCTTTCCCAGAACTCTTTCAGAGTCTTCTTCAAGTTAGTTAAATCTCTAAGGCTCACGCAGAATTGTTCCTAAGAAAATATAGTTTTCTCATAAAAATTGCTAAAAAATATTTAAGAGTAATATCTTTATACAAGAATAATCATAGACGATATCTCTACACAAATTCCTCCAGCGCTAAATGATATGTAGACTTGAGGAGAAAGCTCGGTCAAGTGTTCTCGAGTAGTTAGTATATTAAATATTTGGTGAGCAGTGGTAATGGTAGTGTAGATGAGTAAGAAAGTAGGTTTCGCGATTATAGGAGCTGGCGGAATGGGTTCTTTCTACACTAGAATCCTTAAGGAGCTGCCTGAAGCAGAAGTGGTTGCTGTAGTCGATATAAATGAGTCTCGAGCAAGAGAACTTGCCCGCCAGTACAATATAGGCGAGTACTACTCTGACTGGCATAAAGTACTTGAGAAAGACTACGTGGACGCGGTAGCAGTATGTACTCCCGTCAAATTCCATAAAGAGATAGCTGTAGTAGCACTTGAGTCAGGAAAACATGTGATATGTGAGAAGCCTCCAGCAATGAATGCTAGTGAAGCAGAGGAAATGGCTGAGGCAGCTAAAAGAAGTAAGAAAATACTACTCTACGGCTTCCAGTGGAGATTTAAGGCTTCCTCAAGATACGTTAAAAGACTCGTTGAGAAAGATTACTTGGGTAAAATATACAGAGTGAGAGTACACTATCTGAGAAAATCAATACCGCTCGGCGCTGGAAAATGGTTTATACGTAAAGAGCTAGCTGGAGGAGGCATACTAATAGACTGTGGAGTACATTTCATCGACTTAGCGTACTGGCTTCTAGGTAGACCAAAACCTATTGAAGCCTTTGGTGTAGGCTACGACTACCTAGGAAGACAACAATTTGAGGAATTTGGTGTAGAAGACACTTTTATAGGAATGGTTTTCTTCGAGAACGGAACCACACTAGTTATAGAAAACGCCTGGATGCAGAACTGGCGCGAAGAACACGGCTTTACAGTATATGGTACACGAGGATCAGCGAGTATCTATCCGAGCCTAGAGGTATACCTGGATCTTGAAGGAAATTATTCTTTCGTGAAGCCTGAAGTAAAAGAAATTGAGCCAACAGTACTTAAATTAAAGCATTTCATAGAAGCAACCGAGAAAGGCTACAGCGATATTTCACCTAGACCAGAGGACGGAGTAGTAGTAATGAAAATAATAGACGCACTATATGAGTCGGCGGTTAAAAGAAAATCTGTAGAAATTTCAGTTTAATTAAACGGTGGTTGAGAAAACTTCGCTCCAGCCGATAGTTGATTATGTTGTTTAAATTTCTCTTAAATCAACTATAACTATTTCTAAGTCATCGGCGTGCTCTATAATATACTTGTCGCTCGTAAGCAAGGGAAGTCCATAGTACTTTGCTGTAGCTACATGAAAAGAATCGAAGTAGTGTAGTTTCCTCGAGCCGCCATGTTTACTGTAGTAAGTTAGTGCCTGAGTGACTATTTCAGTGTTGAGGGGTAAAGGCTTGTGAGGAATTTTCGACATAGCATTTATGAATTCAAGAACTTCATGTAAAGGAACACCGTTACTTCTAAGCATTGAAACTATATCATCATAAATTTCTGAAGAAACATAAGCGCTGAGAGCTCCCGAGGCAATACTTTTAATAACTTTAGCACTATGTTCAAAAAGTTTATCACCTATAAGATACGATACAAAAATATCTGCGTCGAGAAGAATATGTTTATACATAATCGCCGTCGGTCCTTTTCAGCAAGTATTTTTCCTGTACTTCTTCTAGTTCCTCTAATTCATTGTATTTAAGTAAGTGCTTAAACTTGCCAGCTAATTCTAAGACCTCGTTTACAAGAGGCTTCAGCAAAATACTGCCATCATCTCTCAATTCAAGGGAAAACACTTTGGCCTTAATTTTCTTCCTAATATTAGCTGGGATAAGTATTCTACCGCGATCATCCATAGAGACTATTATCCCACTACCCATATCCCACTACCCATATTAATGCTACTTTACGGGGATATAAGTCTAATACCTTAGTAATCTACCATAGATTACAGTAACTTAAATAGACATTAAGCTAAAGTAAGAGAACTAGTACTCCACCTTGATTACAGTTCTTTTCGAGAGATTGAAGCATAAGTAGATTCTCTGATCCATTATAGTCCATGTATTTGGCTTCAATTCGGTTGAATAAATTAAAGTCCTTCCATTAATCTCGATTTTCCTAATAGGCTTGTTTACCTCAAAACTTAACGTAAAGTTTTCGCAGGTAAATAATGGCTCAAGTATTATTCTAGTTTCTTGATTACTTTCGAGAACTTCATATTTTGTTGTCTTAGTTGCAGCGAAGTATCTGGCTATTTGACTACACTTCATCCAAACTACATTAAAGTACCTGTTTATTCTTGTAATAGCCTCTTTCAAAGCCCTTATGCTTTCTTCATCTTGTATACTCCACCAGTGAGTGTGAAATACTATATAGGACTTGTTTCTATAAACATCAGCTAGTCTTCCTTTACTGCCGTCTTCAGTTATCCAGTTATCAATTGATTTTAATGGATTCTCACTTCTAGCTAAGTAATCTCTAGAACAACTTGGTATACTCACTACAGCTTCCCTCTTTTCTTTATCGAAATACATTAGTCTAGGTGTTACTCGCCTAGAGCACCGCTCTACGTTTAGGAAATACCATGTTAGCTTAATTCCATAGATTTTCTTTTCTGCTTCAAGAACAGCTCTCGCGTAAATACCCTCTACTTCTCTACCGAAGTCACAGGGACTTGTTACTCCGTTAGCTACAACTCCTACGTCTTTTAATATTTCAAGAGCTTTAGCAATATACTTTGTGAGCGTTTCTAAGTCTTGGCTTTGCGACCACTCCCACTCTTTTTCACTTAAAGTTCTGTTAGATCCAATATCTACTACAAAGCTATGAGTAAGTATCTCGGGAGTAATATCGAAGTACTCGACTGCTTTTTCTCTAACAAGTCTCAGTGTCTCGGCTAATTCGTTATCTGGGAGTCCCTTTATTCCTTTATTTACATAGCCGAGAACTTTTCCATTAGAGCCCAGTATACAGGGTACTAGTGAAAGTTTTCCTCTTACACCTAGATCCAAGAGACCAAGCAGTATTTTCCGCATCTTCTTGTACTTTACTTCGCCTTGCTCATTAAGACACACTACACTCCAGTCATCTATAATTAGAGAACTCGGAACTTTAAGTAGAGGATACTCATATCTAATACTTGAAGTTATCATGATATTTAACTGTATAAGGGATATTAATAAGTTTGCAGCATGAATTCTACCTATTAGCGCCTATTTCACACACTTTTTATTCGCATAATTCCTCAAGTAGAAGTTAAAGCGAAATTTTATG
>Ga0190367_1000458_pt1 | contig 30007 bp, 33 predicted proteins | sample 4872181011_MG_FD_171838 | JGI IMG/M metagenome (GOLD analysis project Ga0190367, IMG submission 171838) | Hydrothermal vent microbial mat bacterial communities from Southern Trench, Guaymas Basin, Mexico - 4872-18-10-11_MG | ecosystem: Environmental > Aquatic > Marine > Hydrothermal vents >...
ATTTCTTGCAGTTCACAAAACGTTGCTAAGGAAGCTTTAGAGGAGAGGAATTATTGGAGGAGGGGATATGTACGTGTCATCAACTTTTAAAAAATTAATTGACTTCTATTGTAGAGTTTTGATCTGACAAACCTGATGACTCAAACAGACACCGTGAGGTAGTTGAGTGGGGAGTTCCATGGGGAACACTCGCCCCTTAAGGCGGGGAGGAGGTCAATACTCTTATCTTACCTTCTCTAGCCAATCTCTGTAATGTCTTTGGATGAACTCCTAATATCTCCGAAGCATTCTTTACCTGATACAATTTTTCCACAATGTTCCTTATTATATTTAATTGCATAAATCGAAAAGTGCGTCAAAACCCATCTCTTTTAACCTTCATCTTAAACACCATTAAATCCTCATAGTAAAACTCGAATATATAAAATTCGTCGCTTCTTCTGACAAAAACCTTTTTTTTGAAATCAACCTTTCTGGCAAGTTTTAGACCTGCTTTGCTCTGGGGTATAGCTTCAAGCAGAACCGGATCAAAAGGAACCTTGCCTATGAATACAACAGGGCTGTCGTCCATTTTTACCTTTATAACATTACTTACGTTGAACCTGATCTTGAGTAATATACTCTCATCTTTTGGATTTATTATCTTCAAAATCGCTGGATTTCCCTTAACCTCCTCTATTATTGCCAATCCTTCATCCGATGAAAGTTTAAACAGTTCATTTAAGCTCAATTTTCCTCTGTTTATGTATCTCCAGTTCATAAACCTTGCAAGAACCTTTGCCAGACTTCTCGTCCTTCTGCTGGGCTTTCTCGAAGTCGTCAGCAACACGGTTAAGTTAGGAGATAATAACTTAAAACCTTTAAGACCCCTCACGTTTTAAAAAGAGCTAATTATAAAAAAAATTTGGAGGTTTATTTGCAGATGGTTAAATGAAATTTTTACTTTTTAAGTATAATCAAAGATTTCAGGAGTTAGCTTTATTTCAACTCATCCTTCCTCTTCTCGATAACCCTTATACACTCTATGGATGTGTACGGATAGTTCCCACTTTCGTCCTTCTCCAATGCCTTGACCATATCCCATATGGTCAACAGGGCTATACTAACACCAGTAAGAGCTTCCATTTCAACCCCTGTCTTTCCTATCGATTTTACAAGGCATCTGACCTTAACTCCATCGTTCAAAATTTCGAAGTCGATTTTAACGGATGTGATTGGGATCGGATGACACATGGGTATCAACTCTGGAGTCTTCTTGACCGCGAGTATTGCCGATACGTTTGCAGTCTTTATCACATCCCCTTTTGGAATCCTGTTTTCCCTTATAGCCTCTATAGTTTCTCTTTTAAGTCTTATGAAGCCCTCGGCTATTGCGGTTCTGATTACGTCCTCCTTCTCAGATATGTCAACCATTTTAAGCATAAGATTTTAAAATAATTTAAATGAGAAATCTTTTTCGGTCTCATTGAGCAAGGTTTAAATAAGGGTCGTTCAGATTACTAGGGGGATTTGCCATGGGTACGGTTAAACCCGCGTATATTAAAAACATTGCAATAGAGTTGATAAAGAGATATCCAGATATATGGACGGGAGATTTCGATATAAATAAAAAACTCGTTCAGGAATTAACGAACATAAGAAGTAAAAGGGTCAGAAATAGAGTGGCGGGTTATATAACGAGAAAGGTTAATAAGGGATGGGTGCAAAAAATTTTAAAGGAATCTTGAGGGGGGCTGAATCATGTTTGAAGGTATTATACCGGCCTTGGTCACGCCTTTTAAAGAGAATTCTGAGATAGATTATGAGGGCATAAGCAGAAACCTTGATTTTCTGGAAAAGTACATAGATGCGGTAGTGCCCGCTGGTACTACAGGTGAATCCGCCACCCTGAGCTACCAGGAGCATATAGACGTTATAAAATACGTGTGCGAAGTATCAAAGGTTCCCGTGATAGCTGGAGCAGGATCTAATTCGACGAAGGAGGCTATATTCCTAGGTAAAGAAGTTGAAAAGGCTGGAGCAGATGCGGCAATGTTCATAACACCTTATTACAACAAGCCTAACAAGGAGGGCTTATACGAGCATTACAGGAGTATAGCTCAGGAGATATCCATTCCGATAATAATATACAACGTTCCATCCAGAACGGCCGTGAATATAACGCCTGATGTTGTAGAAAGGTTGTCAAAGGACTTCGATAACATAATAGGTATCAAGGAGGCGAGCGGAAATCTAAAGCAGATAGCTGAGATAATAAGAAGGACTCCAGACAACTTTGTCGTATTATCGGGTGACGATTTCCTGACATTACCTATACTCTCCTTGGGCGGAAAAGGTGTTGTAAGCGTTGCGGCAAACATTGCACCAAAGCTTATGAAGGAAATGTTTCAGGCATTTAAGGAAGGAAATATTGAAAAGGCAAGAGAGATACATTACAAACTCATGCCTCTGTTTGAAGTTCTGTTCATAGATACAAATCCGATTCCGGTAAAAAAGGCTATGGAGCTAATGGGACTTGCTGCAGGAAAGCCACGATTACCTCTGGTTGAACTGAGTGAGGAAAAAACGGAAAAATTGAAAGAAGTACTTAAATCTTTAGGATTACTTTAATTCGAGTCTAGCCCTATTAATCGTATCGACTATAAATCTTATGGTCTCATCGACAACCCCATCGGACACCTCTTTCTTTAACTTCATTATCTTTCTCTCAAGAGCCTCCAAAACCTCTACTATTCTCCTGTGATGCGTGTCCAGCTGAAGCAGAACGTAAGTTCTTAACAGATCCAAGTTGTTCAGAGCATCGCTTTCCGAAATGTCACCGTTCTGGAACTTGTTCATTATAAACTCCACGTCACCTCTAAACATCTCCTTGATTTTTTCGCCGTCCGTCAACTCCTTTATGATCTTTTCGATATCGTTTGCAAAATCGTATATCTTTTTATAGAATTCGCTCATCTTTTCTAAGTACGTGTTTTTATACATATCATCCTATTGTTTTTCTGGTTTAAAAAACTAATGTTTGAACTCCAAAGCCGATTTCACAAATCCTACGAAAACCGGTGAAGGTGAGTAGGGACGGGACTTAAACTCGGGATGGAACTGCGTACCTAAAAAGAAGTCGTTCTTTGGATATTCGATTATTTCAACTCTTCTTCCCCCATCGGAATAGCCAGATATTACCAATCCGTGCCTCTTTAAATCATCCACATATTCTGGATTCACCTCGTATCTATGCCTGTGCCTCTCATATACCTTCTCCCTTCCGTAAAGTCTATGCGCCAGTGTGTTTTTAACAACAGTAACCTCTATCTCTCCCAATCTCATCGTTCCACCCATTTTGTCAATACCCCTCTGTTCTGGTAAAAGATCTATTACCAGATGACCCTCATCGGCAAATTCTCCACTGTTTGCATCGTCCCAACCTATTACGTTCCTGGCAAACTCGATTACTGCTAGCTGAAATCCAAAACAAATTCCTAAGAAAGGTATATTGTTTTCTCTGGCGTACTGTATTGCTCTGATCTTCCCCTCAACACCTCTTTTACCGAACCCTCCGGGTACGAGTATTCCATGTGCATCTATATCTATTCTCTCCTTATGTTCAAGTTCCTCACTCTCTATCCATTCTATTCTTACCTTACATCCCGCGATTATACCTCCGTGCTTCAGAGCCTCCCTTATGCTTATGTATGAGTCCCTTACATGCGTGTACTTACCTACTATGGCTATTTTAACTTCCTCCTTCAAACTCTTCAACCTCTTAACGATGTTCTCCCAGTCCTTTCTCTCTGTTCTCCTTTCCAAGTTCAGTCTCTTTAATATGTACTCGTCCAGTCCCTCCTCTTTAAATTTAAGAGGAACCTCGTATATCTCCTCGACATCCTCATCGCTTATCACAGCCTCAACAGGGACATCGCAGAACAGGGATATCTTTTTCTTAGTTTCAAGCTTAAGTTTCTGACTGCATCTCCCGACTATGACATCTGGCTGCAATCCTATACTCCTGAGTTCCTTAACACTGTGCTGCGTTGGCTTTGTTTTTTGTTCTCCTCCTGCATCTAACGGAATCAATGTTACATGGACAAGCATGAAATCTTCCGGTCTTTCTTCATTCTTCATCTGCCTTACAGCTTCGAAAAATGGCATACCCTCTATGTCTCCAACTGTTCCGCCTATTTCAACAAGACATATTTCGGCATTGCTCTTTTCAGCAACTCTTCTTATCCACGACTTTATCTCATCGGTTATGTGTGGTATTATTTGAACGGTTTGACCGAGATAATCTCCTCTTCTCTCCTTTTCAATTACGCTCTTGTATATCTTCCCAGTTGTTATGTTATGCTCCCCTGTTAACTCTATTCCCATGAATCTCTCGTAATGACCCAGATCCAGGTCCACTTCTGTTCCGTCCTTTAAAACGTAAACCTCTCCGTGTTGAAACGGATTCATTGTCCCCGCATCTATGTTTATATACGGGTCGATCTTTATCGGTACAACCCTATACCCCATGTCGACTAGAAGTCTGCCTATTGAGGCAACTGTTATACCCTTCCCAAGTCCGCTCATAACACCTCCGGTTATGAATATGTATTTCATACGATCACCTTAATTCAGGTGGTAACATATTCGGTATCCCATCCTCTATTGGATACTCGATCTTACAGTTCTTGCATATCAGTTTCCCTGATATTATCTCTTCCTCGTTTTCCTCAAATACTTCCAGTTCTAAGTCCCCCTTGCATATGGGACATGCCAGTATATCTAACAGTTCCCTTCTCATAATAGGATACTTTACAGCCATTAATTTAAAAGCATGTCGAAATTTTAAATATCTGAAAATAGAATTCCTCTAATGCTGTGGGTCGAGAAGTATAGACCGAGAACGATTAAGGATGTTATCGCCGAAAAATCGATAATAGAAAGAGTAGTAATATGGGCAAAGAAATGGGAGGAGGGAATTCCTCAAAAACCCCTTCTCTTTGGTGGACCGCCGGGCGTTGGAAAAACTTCTCTGGCCTTAGCTCTTGCCAATACATTTAGCTGGGAAGTTGTTGAATTGAACGCGAGCGATCAGAGGAATTGGCACATTATAAGGAGAATAGTCGGAGAATCTATTTTTACGGAAACTATAAGCGATGAGGGTGAGTTTCTGTCGAGTAAAAAGGGTAGGCTCAAGCTTATAATTTTGGATGAGGTCGATAACATTCACAAAAAAGAGGACATTGGAGGAGAGTCTGCGTTGATAAAGCTGTTGAAGAGAAAACCAAGACAGCCGATGATTTTAACCGCAAACGATCCGTTCAAGCTATCTGCAGAACTGAGGAACCTGTGTGAATTCATACAGTTCAAGAGATTGAGCACAAAGCAGATAATCAAAGTCCTTGAAAGGATTTGCGCCCTAGAAGGAATTATAGCCGATAAGAAAGCTTTGGATGCGATAGCAAAGAATTCTGGAGGTGATTTGAGGGCAGCGATAAACGATCTCCAGGCTGTTGCCGAGGGGAGGGGAGAGATAAGGGTTAGCGATGTCGTTATAGCAAAGAGAACGCAAGAGAGTGATGTATTTAAGGTAATGCAGAAGATATTCAAAACGTTAAATCCAAATGTATATGGTGAAGCAATGCTACTCGATGAATCGCCAGAAGATCTGATAGTCTGGATAGAGGAAAACATACCTCTCGAGTACAGAGGCGAAGATCTAATCAGGGCATATTCGATCATATCCAGGGCGGATATGTTCCTGGGAAGGGTTAGAAGGAGACAGTTTTACAGACTCTGGAAGTATGCAAGCTATCTGATGACCGTGGGCGTTCAGCAATGCAAGGATAGGCCGAGAGGAGGTTTTACGAAATATCAGAGGCCAAAAATATGGCAGATGCTCACACAGAGTAAGGAGAGAAGGGAAAAACTCCTGAAGATATTGAAAAAGATCGGTAAGGAGTCTCACATGTCAACCAGAAAGGCCTTAACGGAGATGTTCTGTTATTTGTTATTCCTGCTAAGGAATTCGGATTTGAAAGTGGCTTCCAGCATTGCTACTTTTTACGATTTCAGCGACGATGAATTGATGTTCCTCATAAACGATGATAAGAGGGTTAAGGAGATCAGGGAGTTCATAAGGAAGCGTAGAAGGAGGGAAGTTGAGAAGGAAGAGGAAGTGGAAAAGGAAATTGAGGAGAGATTGAAGAAGGAGATTAAAAAAGAAGATGTAAAAAAGGAGAAGAAAAAGAGAAAAAAGCCGAAGGAAAAGGCTGAAAAAAAGGGGGTAACACTTGAGGACTTTTTCGGCTAAAATATTTTAAATCTAATTGCATCCCTTTTCTTATGGATCTAAATGAAAAAATGGACATAGCACTTAGAAATACGATCGAAGTTGTTACTAAGGATGAGTTGAGAAACCTGCTTGAAACAAATGAAAATCCTGTGGCATATGTCGGCTATGAGCCGAGCGGTGAGATACACCTTGGACACGTTATGACCGTTAATAAGCTGATAGATCTGAAGAAAATAGGATTTAAAATAATAGTCTTGCTGGCAGATCTTCACGCTTACTTGAATGAAAAAGGTAGCTTTGAGGAGATCAGGAGTATTGCCGAATACAATAAAAAGGCGTTTATTGCCCTAGGTCTGAACGGAGACGTTGAATTCATATTCGGTAGCTCTTTCCAACTAAACGAAGATTACATGCTAGACGTTTTAAAAATGGCAAGATTAACGACTTTAAAAAGGGCGAGGAGGAGTATGGATGAGATAAGTAGGAGGAAGGAGGATCCTCTTGTATCCCAGATGATATATCCCCTTATGCAGGCTCTTGATATCGCTCATTTAAACGTTGATCTGGCAGTCGGTGGAATAGATCAGAGAAAGATACACATGCTTGCCAGGGAGAATCTGCCCAAGCTAGGGTACAAGGCACCCGTTTGTCTTCACACGCCCATCCTGATAGGTTTGGATGGTCAGAAGATGAGTTCGTCAAAGGGTAATTTCATATCCATAAGGGATTCTGCAAGCGATGTTGAGAGAAAAATAATGAAGGCTTACTGTCCTTCAAAACAGGTCGAGGATAACCCTGTAATTCAGATAGTTCAGTATCATATATTTCCAAGGTTTAAGAAGATTAAAATTGAAAGAGATATAAAATATGGTGGAGATATAGAATATGAATCATTTTTTGAATTAATAAATGATTATAAATCCGGTGAGCTTCACCCGCTTGATTTAAAGAGGGCTGTAGCAAAATATTTAAATGAAATTCTAGAAGATGTAAGATTGAGATTGAAGAAATTATAGGGGGTGATATACTGGCAGAAGAGGAGGTAATTAGGGTTAAACTTCCGGATAGGGAGAAGGGAGAGATGTTCGGAATAGTAACTTCGATGTTGGGTTCGGGGCACGTGAGGGTTAGATGTGAGGACGGAAAGGAGAGGTTGGGAAGAATTCCGGGAAAGATGAGGAAAAGGGTATGGATAAGGGAGGGAGATGTTGTTATAATAGTCCCATGGAAGTTCCAGGATGAAAGAGCTGATATAGTATGGCGTTACACAAATCCTCAGGTTGAATGGCTGGAGAGAAAGGGTTATTTGAAGTTTTAAAAATAGGATTGAATCTGAACGGGGATTTGCCAGATCGGGATCTAATAAGAATTGCTAGAAGATGTGAAAGGTTGAGGATACCTGTATGGATAGGTGATAACGAACTTTTTAAGGATCCGTTTTATGTAGCCGATCTGTTGGCAGACCATGTACCTGTTCTTGGTTTTGGTGTTATCTCGATTAACAGGGGATGCCTTAACATTTTAAGAAATATTGAATTTCTGATCAATGAATACAGGGATACGGTTTTTCTCTTGGGAATAGGTGCGGGAAGGTTTAAGGATTCAAAAAAAGCCCTGATGGATGTAATCGAATGCCTCAGAATACTGAGATCAAGGTTAGGTATATCGATATTTTGCGGATGTTCCAGCCCGATTATAACCAGGAAATCCTCGGAGATAGCGGACGGAATACTGTTTAATTACGGTTATCCCGATTTCCTGAGCTGGATACTGAAGTTTTTGAAGAGAAGGGATATTTACAAGATATCATATGCACCGGCTCTGATATTACCGAGCGAATTCGAATACGATCTGCTAATTGCATGCTCAATTGTCTCGTGTAGTAGCAAGAGGTTTATTAAGGAGTTTGGGTTTCATAACATGTACTGCGAACTCAGTCGCTTAGACTTTAAGGATGTTATAATAAGGAGAAAGAGGGGGGAACCAGTTGATGAAAGAATAATGAAATATGGAGATGTATTAAAAGATAAATTTGCGATAGCCGGGGACTATAGTTCCTTTCTTAATAGAATCTTGTCTCTACTGAATATGTGCGATCACGTGGTTTTAGGAGATCCCTTTTTCAGAGATGAAAACTCCATGAGATTTTTAAAAAAAATAATCAGAAATTTTAAATCCTGAAAGTATTTTTGACATTTTACCTCCCTGCACTGAGGTGCGAGGATTCTAGCGGAAAAGTTTGTGCATATCCTCATAGGATATGCACGGATTTCACTTTGTTAAACCCACCTGCATTAGGGATGTGGGCTATATTTCCCCTTACGGTTAGCGGTTGGACTTCTCCGTTATGGCATGTACTGAAACTATTTTAAAATCCATCTGACAAATCTGTGTTGTGAAGATACTACTCGTAACAGGAAGGATTGCTGAAAGACAGGTGAAGGAGATAGCTGAAAGGTTTGGATGCGATGTTTACACAGTTGACGTGGATGTGGCTTCATTCATAACGCCTAAACATCTAGAGCACTTGGATCTGAGTTCCTACGATCTTGTTCTAGTTCCTGGTCTGACGTCTAAATGCAACTGGAGGTTATTGGAGGAGAAAAAAGGTGTAAAGATTAGATTGGGACCTATACATGCATATGATATACCACTTGTCCTGAAAAACATCAACAGAATCGAGCTCTCCCATACTGTACCAGCATGCAGACTTTTAAGTGAATTTAAGAGGGAAGAAACATTAAAACTCATTGAGGAATCCGATATGGGAATCTTTAGAATCGGAGATGTAAAAATAGGTGGAACGATGAAGATAGTCGCGGAAATAGTAAACTTAAACGAAATGTCTGACGACGAGCTTATAAGGAGAATAGAATACTATATCGAGAGTGGAGCAGACATAATAGATCTGGGAATACCTGCTGAATTCGACTTAGACGATATAAGAAGGAAGATAAAAATAGCAAGGGATAACTGCGGAGCTCTCAGCATAGATACGTTTGATAAAAGGGTTATTGAGATCGGAATTGATATCGGTGTTGATATGGTTATGAGCTTGTCTTATCAGAACCTGAACTGTCTGGATGTGATCGATAGAGATGTAGCTGTGGTGGTAGTTGAAAGAGATGTTCAGAGACTTTTAGATCTCGTTGAAAAAGTTAAAAATAAGGTAGAGAAGGTAGTGGCAGATCCCCTACTTACATTTGATCTTGTGAATTCGATTATCAGATACTCTGAATTTAGAAAAATTGACAAGGAGACACCGCTTCTGTTCGGAATAGGAAACATAACTGAGCAGATCGATGCTGATTCGATAGGTGTTAACGCAATACTCGCATACATAGCTGAGGAGATAGGATGTCAGCTACTATTCACAACAGAGGCCAGTGATAAGACAAGGGGTTGTATCAGAGAGTTGAAGATTGCCAGCTACATGGCAAGAGCATCAAGGCTCAGGAAATCCCCGCCCAAGGATCTTGGACTTGATCTTCTTGTCTTAAAGGAGAAGAGAAGGATAAGGGAAAAAAGGAAGATATCAAATCCGATCATCGCTAAGAGATCTAAGGTGTTTGAAAGGGATCCCAGGGGGCATTTCAGGATATGGATAAGCGATGAGGGAATAGTCTGCGAGCACAGAGACGCGACCATAGTGGGTAAAGATGCTAAGAGCATAGTAGATACAGTTATATCGCTTGGTCTTGTCTCAAGACTTGATCATTCAGCATATCTCGGAATGGAATTGAAAAAAGCCGAGATGGCGTTAAAGTTGGGCAAGAATTACGTTCAGGATGAAGAATTAAAATTTGGAATATATAATTGAGCAAAATAATTAAAGTTGAAGCTTCATAGAAAAACTGCGGTGCAGAAACCTCGCTTTTCAAAGCGGGGAAGAGCACTGCAACATTTAAATATCGAATTTTTCACAACTTAAAGAATGGTTACAATATCTATGAAATTTAAACTCGAACTTACGAAGGAGCAAAAACGAAAGATTTCGGATTTAGCCAAGAAGTATAGAGACGCTTTTAACGAAGTTGGCGAATACGCTTTTAACAATCGTGTTTTTGACCATATTGGTTTGCATAAAGCATTATATTACAAGCTCAAATAGAAGTACAGTTTTCAATCCCAGATTGTTATTTCTGTTATCAGAGAAGTTGCCCAGCACTACGATTCCGTCTTTAACCAGTTAGCTGAGAACTTTAATATCTCAAAGAGAAATCGTAAGAAGTTAATCGAATTGTTTTACAAAGAAATCAGAAAGCCGATTGGAAGAAAAAAGCTGATTGTTAAGCTTGTTAAAAGGAGGAGTTACGATTTGAAGTTCAATCCAAGAATCTGCTCTATCTCAGTTATCGGTGAAAGACTGAAGAAGATTCCATACTACGGTTGGAACAAGCACTACGAATACTTAGAGAAATACAGTTACGGAGATGCGATTTTATATTATGAAAGAAGTAACAAGCTCTGGTATCTTATCGTAACTGTAGATGTTCCTGATAAAGAGCTTAAGCCTAAGAAGGTTGTCGGAGTTGATATAAACGAACCCCTCAGACAGTTTCATAGCTTTACACGATAGTTTAGGCAAATCTCAGCTTATTGAATTCTCTCAACACATTTTAAGATTAAAATCCCATTATCATAAATTACGCTCACAGCTTCAATCTAAAGGCACTCGCTCCGCTAAGAGGCGTTTTTTGTCTCTTAGCGGAGTCAAGAAACGGTTGGTTAGAAATTTTCTGCATGTCATTGCTAAGAGGATTGTAGTTGGGAGTTCTCCATGCGTGTTTGGATTGGAAGATTTAGAAGGTATAAGAGAATTCAGAGAAAACAATGTCAAGTTCAGGGGAGAGAAGAGAAGACTGTTCAGTCAATGGTGTTTCAGAGAGCTTCAAACTCTAATTGAATACAAAGCTAAACTCTATGGAAGTAAAGTCGTTTATGTAAATCCACAGTACACATCAATCAGTTGTCCAGTATGCAGTTACACTGCTAGAGAAAATAGAAATGGAAAAGAATTCGAATGCAAGAATTGTGGATTCAAGGAACATGCAGACATCGTAGGTGCTAAAAACATTATGTTAAGAGTTTTGAAATCCCTTCAAAACGGGGCGCTTGTCAGCCGTCCCGATGCTCCCTCCCCATTAGGGGAGGTCGAGCAAGCTCCGCCCTTTAGGGCGGGGTAGCTGATGTGATGTGATAAGTTTATCCGTTTCCTTACACTTCAGCAACGTTTAAATTCAAATATATGTAAATCCTTAAAATGGCCGAAGAACAGAGGATTATAATCAGGAGGGATGGATTTCCTTCTCCCGGTGAAATAGTCATCGGAACTGTTAAAAGAATTTTGGACTTTGGAGCATTCGTATCGCTGGATGAGTACGAGGGTAAGGAGGGGCTCGTACACATAAGCGAGGTAGCACCGGGATGGATTAAGGATATAAGAGATCACGTCAAAAAGGGGCAGAAGGTTGTGTGCAAGGTTTTAAGCGTGAATCCGAAGAGAGGTCATATAGATCTGTCAATAAAGGATGTAACTGAAAGGCAGAAAAAGGAAAAATTGCATCAGTGGAAGAATGAGTTAAAAGCTTTCAAATGGCTTGAGATAATAGGTGAAAAGCTCAATATGAACCGTGAAGAGATCATAAAAATCGGTAAGAAACTGATCAAGGAATTCGACGGTGTTTACGATGCCTTTGAAGAGGTGGCGTTTGAGGGATATGAGGTTCTTGCAAGGAGTGTAGGTGAGAGGTTTGCGAGGGAGATGGCGGAGATAGCCAGGGAAAACATAAAGCCGCCAAGGGTTAAGGTAAGGGGGTACTTCGAATTGAGAAGTCTGGCATCCGATGGCATCGAAAGAATAAAAAAAGCACTGATGGAGGCTTATAAGGTTAAGAAAAAGGATATAAAGGTTGAAATAGAATATGTGGGGGCACCCAAGTACAGGATAGTGCTCGAGGCCGGAGATTATAAGGTCGCTGAAAAGACACTGAAATCTATTTCTGACAGGGTTCTTAAAACGATCAAGAAGTTGGGAGGGTACGGAAGATTTATCAGAGAGAGCGTATAACATATCTGAGTTATGAAGGTCAGCATGAAGAAATGTTTAAAATGTAATATATATACATTGAAGGATGAGTGTCCGATCTGTAAGGAAAAGACTTACATGCCAATACCCCCCAAGTTTTCACCTGAGGATCCGTATGGTAGGTATAGGAGAATGCTTAGAAAGGAAGTCGGATTTTTTAATATAGGGAGGTGGTATTATGCTAAAAAGGGTTGATGTTAGATTTTTAAAGAAGCCGGAAGAGGTTGGACTTGAAAAGCCAGTATTCATTGAAGGATTGCCCGGAATAGGACATGTGGGAAAGCTTGTGGCAGATCATCTTGTAAAGGAGTTAAAGGCTGAAAAAGTCGTTGAGATATACTCTCATCACTTCCCGCCACAGGTAATGGTAAACGAGGATGGAACTATAAGACTTCCGAGGAACGAGGTTTATGCATACAAGTCGAACGGGGAGTCACCCGATCTGCTTATACTAATCGGGGACTTCCAGAGCATAAATGGAGAGGGTCACTTTGAACTCGTGAATGCGTATATAGATATAGCAAAGAAATTCGGAGCCGTAAGGATATATACATTAGGTGGATACGGTGTTGGTAAGCTTGTTGAGGAGCCGTATGTAATTGGTGCTGCGAACAGCTTAAAACTCGTAGAAGAACATAAAAAATACGGTATAAAGTTCGAAAGAGGAGAGCCTAGTGGTGGAATAATAGGGGCATCTGGATTGCTTCTAGGTGTTTCCCAGCTTGAAGGAATTGAGGCGGTATGCCTAATGGGTGTAACATCTGGATACATGGTCGATCCAAAGAGCGCTAAAGCTGTTTTGGAGGTATTGATGAAGATTCTGAATCTGAAGGTTAGCGTTGAGGCATTGGATGAAAGGGCGAAGGAAATGGAGAGATTTATAGAGCAGATAAAGGAGATGCAGGAGCAGGCTATACAGCAGTACAGAAGCGATAAGGATCTGATATACTTCAGATAACAATTTTTTTACATGCCGATTGAGGATGAGATAAGGATCGCTGAATACATTTACAGGAGGTTTAAACGGGATCTCCTTAGGGACTTCGGTGACATAATATCAAAGCTCGATATGTCTATAGAGGACACCAGGAGTTATATGAGGGAGTTAGGAATACCGGATATATGCAGACAATGTGCAATCGAAACTGGCAGCTGCTGTAGAAGATTCGTTGAGGATTATTATGACAGGATTTTACTGCTGATCAACATGCTGCTAAACTGTAAAGTCGTAAACAGGAGATTGGGAGACGATTACTGCTATTTCTTAACAGATAACGGATGCATATTGAGGGCAAGAAGCGATGTCTGCGTTTTCTATTTATGCGATAGGATATTAAGAAGTATAACTGTGGAAGAAAAGATGAGGCTTTATAAGCTGATTGGAAGAGAAATGGGATTCTTATCTGTGCTTAGGGTTAAATTAAAAAGGTTTATGGACAAAAACATTGATTTATAAGCTTCTGGAATTTTTTAGCGTGAATTAAGATAAGTTTTATTTAAACTTTGATAGAACTCGAATAGATGATGAAGTTGCTCTACGCGGAGCGTAAGCGATGAAGATGGGTGAACCGCTGATTTTTATTCTAAATGGATGACAGATCACAATATAGGGACGTAATCCACTAGTACAATTTGCGCAAAAGCTTTATGCGCTCCTGATTGAGAACTTTCAGCATTTGACCCTTTGACATCATCCTGCCTTAAACGGTAGATGACAAAGTTGTCAATTAGGTTTATCTAAATAGTTTAAAATTTTTATTTTATTTCTAAAATTTTTAATTTTTATCTAATTGCCAAATATTCAACTTTGTCATCTACTGTTTAAGGCAATGATTTCTTAGCGATGTTTTGTAAGAATATGCTAAAAACTCTAGATTTCATAAACAACTTTAGAGTGAACAGATGTCATCTTATCTTCAGAAGAATATCCGATCCTTTAAAGTTTATCTTAAGTTTTGCTTTTTTAACGCACGACTGCTGTAGATAACTGGCATTCTTGGATCTCAGAAGACTCTTTAAGATACATGCTCTTTACGCGTTTCGAAATTTAATAAGCAGTTACTTACATCGATTGATCTGATGAACAGCATTGCTTAAAAATCGACCTGTTGGTAACCATAAAGCAGAGTTCATTTGCTCTCGTATATAGCAAATGTTTTAATCAAAATCGGATTAGAAAATGCGATGTTTCCGAGCATATACAAACCTAAGGATATCGAGAGGGAGGTATCGGATTTCTGGAACAGAAATAATATTTATGAAAAGGTTAAAAAAAGAGGAGAAAAAGTTTTCTTCTTTGTAGACGGTCCTCCTTATACAACTGGGAGAATACATCTTGGAACAGCCTGGAATAAGGTTATAAAGGATACAATTTTGAGATTTAAGAGGATGATGGGTTACAGGGTCATGGACATACCCGGCTGGGATATGCATGGGCTTCCAATCGAGGTGAAGGTCGAGCAGGAATTGGGATTCAAAACGAAGAGGGATATCGAGGAATACGGAATTGATAGGTTTGTTAAAAAATGCATGGAATACGCTTTGAAGAATAAGGATACTATGACCGAGCAGTTCAAATCCCTGGGTGTCTGGATGGACTGGGACAATCCTTACATGACTATAAAGGCTGAGTACATAAACTCTGCCTGGTGGACGATTAAAAAGGCATACGAAAAAGGTTTGCTTGAAAAGAAGCTCAGAGTTGTGAACTGGTGTCCGAGATGCGAGACTGCGCTTGCCGATGCCGAAGTTGAGTACATGGATAGGGAAGATCCATCGATTTATGTAAAGTTCCCCATAAAAAACGAGGAGAACGCGTATATAGTAATCTGGACTACTACTCCATGGACTCTACCCGCAAACATGGCAGTGGCGGTTCATCCACATCTTGAATACGCATTATTCAAAGCTAGGAAAAATGGAAAGGAGGAAAAACTTATAATTGCAAAAGATCTGGCATGTGAAGTGTTGAAAAAAGGTGGATATGATAGCTGGGAGATTTTATCGGTTTTCATGGGAAAGGATCTGGAAGGTCTGGAATACGAACACCCGCTGCTGGATGAAGTTCCGATTCAGCGCAGATGGAAGCATTTTGTATGTACAGCAGATTTCGTTACAGCCGAGAATACGGGATGTGTTCACATAGCACCTGGACATGGACTGGAAGACTTCGAGCTTGGAATGGAAATAGGACTTGAGATATTTAACCCAGTTGACGACAGGGGTATTTTTAAGGAAGAGGCTGGGAAGTATGCAGGGATTTACGTATTTGATGCAAACGAGGTAATAATTGATGATTTAAGAAGAAAAGGGCTGTTACTGGCTGAGGATAAAATTTTACACAGATATGGTCACTGCTGGCGATGCAAGACACCTATAATATACCGATCAACAGAGCAGTGGTTCCTAACAGTTTCGAAGATAAAGGACAGGATGATAGATGAGATAGACAGGGTTAAGTGGATTCCCGAATGGGCTGGAAGTGCTAGATTTAAGGATTGGGTGAGGAATGCAAAGGACTGGTGCATAAGCAGACAGAGGTATTGGGGAATTCCGATTCCGATCTGGGTATGCGAAAAATGCGGAAAAATAAAGGTTGTCGGTAGCATAAACGAAATTCCATGGAAGGATGATCTTGACCTTCACAGACCGAGAATAGATGAGGTGACGTTCAGATGCGAATGCGGCGGAGATATGCATAGAATTAAGGACGTATTCGACGTTTGGTTTGATAGCGGAGTTGCGAGCTGGGGAACACTGAAATATCCGCTAAAGATGGGTGAAAGTGAATTCAACAACCTCTGGCCAGCGGATTTCATCACAGAAGGTCACGACCAGACAAGAGGCTGGTTTTACTCACAGCTGTGTGCAAGTATGATATCGTTTGACAGGGCACCATATAAATCTGTCCTCATGCACGGTTTCACACTTGACGAGCAGGGAAGGAAGATGAGCAAGAGCCTCGGAAATATAGTCGAACCCGAAGAGGTAATAGAGGAGGTAGGTGTTGACGGATTCAGGCTTTACGTCCTTAGCTCGGCTCTGTGGGAGGATTTGAGGTTTAGCTGGGAAGAGGTCAGAAATGTGTATAGAATGCTGAACATATTCTGGAATACAGTAAGATTCGCTTATACATACATGAATCTTGATAGGGAACTGTTGAGAAAGGAGAAGATAGTTGAGATTATAAGGAGAATGCACGGCGAAGTTGAGGCAAAGGATTTAAAAGATTTTATAAGATTTCTGGTAGATGATGTCGAAAACAGATGGATTCTTTCGAGGATAGAGAGTCTGAACAGACTGGCCGTGGAATCCCTTAAGGAATACCAGTTGCATAGAGTTGTCAGACTCTTTATAGACTTCGTCGTTGAAGATTTCAGCAGATGGTATATTCAGCTGATAAGACCGAGAGTTTGGGAGGAAAGGGAATCACAATTAAAAATTGCAACTTATTTAACAATTCTCTGGGTTCTGGATAAGCTTTTAAGGATAATAGCCCCCTATGCTCCTTTCCTCTCTGAATACATATATCAGAGGTTCATAAAGGAGTTTAAGGACGCAGAAGAATCGATATTCCTGGAGAGATATCCGGAACCCGTTGAGGAATTCATAGACACAGAGCTCGAGAGATTTATGAACATAGCAAGGGAGATATTTGAGGCTGTGAGCAGTGCTAGGCAAAAGGCCAAGAAGAAGTTAAGATGGCCTTTGAGAAGACTTGTGGTCGAATCTAAGGATGATGAAGTTGAAACGGCTGTCAGAGTCCTTAATGACATAATAAAGGCTCAGTGCAACGTGAAGGAGGTCGAGCATGTAAGGGAGTTTAAGAAGGATTTGATCGTAAAACCAAATTACAAGGTTATAGGACCTATATTGAAGAAAGATGTAAAAGATTTCGTCAACTTCATAAACGGATTGAGCAGAGATGAGCTTTATGACGTAATAAAGAAGAAAGAGGTAACTTTTAGGGGTCATAGGATCAGGGTGGATGAGGCATTGATTGTGGAGTACAGGTTGCCTGAGGGTTTTGAATCGTCCGAGTTCTCAAGGGGTTGCGTTTATCTCTATACGGTTATAGACGATGAGCTTAGGAGGGAAGCGTTTGCAAGAGAGGTTGTTAGGAGAATTCAGGAGATGAGAAAGGAGATGAATCTTAACGTTGAGGAATTCATACAAGTATCTGTAGATATGGACAGAGATCTCGTTAAGGGTTGGGAGGGGTACATAAAAAATGAGACAAGGGCATTGGACCTAAGATTTGAGAAACCGGAAGAGGGATACATTAAGGAATGGGATATAGTGGGGATTGAGGTGAAAATAGGGATCAAACGTCTAAATTCCTGACCTCCTTAGAATGTCTTATTATGAATTCCCTTCTAGCGTTAACATCTTCACCCATTAAAACCTTAAATAGTTTTTCTGCTCTTAACGCATCCTCTATCGTTACCCTTACAAGTTTTCTCTTTTCAGGGTTCATTGTAGTCTCCCACAGCTGTTCCGGATTCATCTCGCCAAGTCCCTTGAATCTCTGCACTTCAGCATTCTTCAATCTTCCAAGCAGCTTCTTTAACTCCTTATCCGAGTAAGCATAGTAAACCCTGTCACCTTTCTTAACCCTGTAAAGGGGTGGCTGTGCGATGTAAAGGTATCCGTTTTCTATAAGCGGTCTCATGTATCTGTAGAAGAATGTGAGGAGGAGAGTTCTTATGTGGGCACCGTCAACATCTGCATCGGTCATTATTATGATTCTCCTGTACCTGACCTTGGATATGTCGAAATCTCTTCCTATCCCCGCACCGATTGCAGACGCTATTGACTTTATCTCGTTATTCTTCAGAGCCTTGAGAATTCCCGCCTTTTCGACGTTTATTATCTTTCCCTTTATAGGAAGAACTGCCTGAAATCTCCTATCTCTTGCCTGCTTTGCAGAACCTCCAGCAGACTCTCCTTCAACTATAAACAGCTCCCTTTCTTCAACGTTTTTCGATGAACAATCTGCAAGCTTTCCTGGAAGGTTTAAGGAAATCTCTGTTTTCTTCTTAATAAGCTCTCTTGCCCTTTTTGCCATTTCTCTAGCTCTCATTGATATCAAACACTTCTCAATTATCCTGTGAGCATCCGACTTATTCCTTTCAAGCCACTTAAGGAATTCTGAATATGTTAAATATTCTACAACAGTTTTAACATCGCTGTTCGTCAATTTCGTCTTAGTCTGCCCTTCGAATTGAGGTTCAGGGATTTTAACACTGATAACGGCAGTTAGACCTTCTCTGACATCTACACCGCTTATGGGTTTGAATTTCTTTACGTTTTTCTTACCGTATTCATTTATTGCCCTCGTTAATCCTGATCTAAATCCTATTACATGCGTTCCCCCCTCTACCGTGTGTATGTTGTTTACAAATGCGAAAAGGTTTTCGAAATCGTCGTTGACGAATTGAAAGGCGATTTCAACGAGTATATCGTTTTTTTCTGCCGAAAAATAGACTACATTTGATATCTTCTCTTTATCCTGATTTAAAATCCTTATTAATCCCACTATACCCTCTTCCGAATAAAATTCTTCAATCCTATTCGTTCTCTCATCTACAAGTATTAACCTCAAACCCCTGTTAAGAAAAGAGAGTTCCTTAAGCCTTTCTGATATAAGCTCGTAATCGAACTCGTTAACTTCAAATATTTCGGGATCTGGCTTGAATCTTATCTTAGTCCCCGTACCTTCAGATTTACATATTACCTCGAGTTTTGTAACTGGTTTTCCCCTCTGATACCTCTGGTAGTACAATATACCGTTCCTCTTAACCCAAACCTCGAGCCACTCCGAAAGAGCATTCACAACCGATAGACCTACACCGTGCAATCCACCTGAAACCTTATAGGCCTTTTTGCTGAACTTCCCTCCCGCATGGAGTTTAGTCATAACTATTTCAAGCGCCGATTTTCTAAATACGGGGTGCTCCTCAACAGGAATCCCCCTGCCGTTATCCTCAACACTTATCGAACCGTCTCTATGAATCGTAACCTTTATCTCATTGCAGTATCCTGCCAGTGCTTCATCTATGCTGTTATCAACTACCTCCCACAGGAGATGGTGAAATCCTCTTACATCTGTACTGCCGATGTACATACCCGGTCTCTTCCTGACGGCTTGGATGTCATCCAGAACCTCTATTGTTTCAGCCGTGTACTGATCCCCCATAAGAACACCCCGTGTGGATTCTAAACTCATTTGCGTGGATTAAAAACTTTTTTATTAACCGATTATCTTCTCGAGATCATCTCCTCCGTAAAAAACCTCCTGAATACCGTCGTATATGTCGTCCATGCCGTATCCTGTAATAGATGAAACGGGTATTATTGGTCTGAATAACCCTGAATCCTTAAGCATATAAAAGAGGTCCAGACTCAGCGTCTTATCAGATTCTCTTATTATATCGTTGTAGAGTAAATCGGGTTCCCTGCTCCAATCTATTATCTTCTTCAGCTCATTCTCATCCAGCAGATCGGATTTTGAGAGTACGGGTATCTGGGGTATATTAAGTCTGAAAACAGCTGACGAGCTCATGAATAGAAGCGATAGAAAGCCTGATGGAGTCTTTGAAATGATGGGATCGAACAGGTACACCATGACACTGCTTTTCCTGTCCAAGGAGTTTACAAGAACTTCACCGCTCCTTCTAAGCGTAAACAGTTCCATCTGACCCGGAGTGTCTATTATAACGTAATGAGCATTATACAACTCTATTTCGTCTTTTATATCATTGACGACAGTTCCGATAAGATCTGCACCTATTATCTGTGCCCCATTTGGACCTACCTTGTATTTTGCCATTATATCGTCCAGCGTGAACCACTCCCTTATGTCGACATCCGGATTGTATGGCAGATCTTCAACTCCTGGATCAACGTTTACGATGATGTTGTCTATCTTCTTGAAATCAAGCCATTCGGAAAAAGACTTTGCCAGATAAGTTTTCCCGGAACCTGCCGTTCCAACCATGTATATGAATGTCTGATGCATAGATAGGTTATGCCCGCCGGCTTTTATCTTTTTATGTCGGAAGGAATTGAACAGTAGGGTTTGGACAATGTATGAGTATGTTCATACCCATACTATGCCCTTAGGATTCAATAACCTTAGCTCTCTTTTCATCGGAGAGCATATCATCGGACTTCTCCTCTTTCAGGGGAACCTCAGACTCCCCACATCTTGCCTTAAAACCCACATCTCCCATTAAGGGATTCAGGTCTTCAAATCAATTAACGTATAGAAATATAAAAAAACTTATGTCAAAATTTCAATATATTATATTCCTATGAACTTTGAAACGGCTTGTAAAATCTTTTATATAATAATATAATTTAGTTTTATTAACTTTCTTGGATCACATAACAATTAACTTTAAAACATATTATATTATATGTTATGTGGATTTTTAGATTTGATCCAGAGTTGATGGATGTTTATAGAAGGCTTTTTATAGGGATAGGTGTAAAGACATTTGGCTATTTAATAATCGCTGCTGGAATTTTTCTTTCGATAAAAAATAAGGATCTGGCCTGCAAGACTATTTACGTTGGGATATCTCTTGTCGTCTTGGGCTGGTTGCTGATATATCAGGCGTTGAAAATGGCTGGCACAAAAAAGGTTAAGCATTATATATAATGACTTCTGCTCTCCTTGTCCTCCTTATCTATAGCCATTAAAATAGCATAAAGCCTTTCTCCGATTATCCTTACCTTCTTCAGCTCCTGATAAAATATCGTAAAAGTTGCATAGGGATGACCGCACGGATAATCGTATTTCAATATCGGACAGCCCTTGCATCCGAATTTCTGGTATTTAATGCAGAACGAAGTTATCTGTATTGCGACATCTTCAATAGATTTTAGAGCTTCGAGTATCGATTCCCACTTCTTTAAAGCTACCTCCGAATCGCTCTTACCCTCATCAAGACTCTTCTTCGCATCCTCAAACGTATAAAGCTTTATCTCCTTCATATTTACACCTCCTAACTGTATCTAACCCAACCATTCCTCCAAACGTAAATGCTTCCTCCTCTCCTATCACCGCTGATCGATTTTATATCACCGTAAATCCTAATAACACCACCTATCATCTCATCCCCGACCCAGAATCCCGCATTACCCTTTATTATTATCTCCCCTCCTTCCATCTTCTGTCCTATCACATCTCCAGCATTTCCTTCAACCACTATCTTCCCATCCTTCATCCTCTCTCCAATCCAATTTCTTGCACTACCGTTTACTATTATCTTCCCGCCATTCATGGACTTCCCCAGATAATTTCCAACGTATCCGTAGACTTCGATTATTCCGCTCCTCATTTTAAATCCAAGACAGAATGCCTTGTTCCCTATCACTTTAAGAATTCCGTTCTTATGCTCGTAACCAAGTCCAGATATACTTCCTCGGTATTTTCTTAAGTCGAGTTTTATCTCATCGTCCCTGCCCAATACGTCGTGATAAAGACCGGATATAAAGCATCCTAGCATACCTCCCTGTATGTAGTTAGGGAAGATGTCGTTGAATAAGACCTCTATATCTCTTGCACTCAACCTGCACTCCTTACCAATTCTTCTGCCAAACTTGAACACATCATCCATAAATTCGAACTTCCATGAAGGTATTTCCGATATAAACTCTAGGAACTCGTTTACTATATCGTATAGAATTGACCTTGTCCTCCCTCTATCGTATTCTACTGTCCTCCTACTTTCAACACTATCTATCCTTACCAAATTATACCTGTCTATCAGATCTTTCAAATCCCTTATATCCTTATTCATACCTATCAACTACTGAAGTTATGGCAATTCTCGGTATATCCTCCTCTCTTTCAACCTCTATAATATTTACGTTTCTAAGCTTTTTGAACATTTCAAAGTTCTTTCTGAACTCGTCCATATCCTTTACATCCGATTTTATCCATATAAGCGTTAATCCGTATTTAAAGTCGCTAAAGAACTTTAAGACCTCTGATATGTTTTGCAGACCGGCATCTGTTATCAGTATGTAATCAGCATCACCCACAATTCTAACGTATTCTTCCAACTGCTTTACGTTTAAAGTCGTTCCACCTCCCTGGTATATCTTGATATACCTGAACACGTCATCCGTTTTCGTTGGTAAGAGCTCTATATTTCTGTTCGAAAAGTTTATAACACCGACACTGGCTCCGCTTTCAATATAACTCTTTGCTATAGCAAACGCACCCAGAACTGCGTAAGAAATTTTCTTATCAGGATTTCTCATGCTTCCAGAGGAATCTATTATTATAACGGCATTTTTGACGGATTTGTAGTCGAATCCCTCGAAATCCTCAAACGTATATCTCTTGGCTATTCCTGGAATCAATTTTCCATAGCTTTCTATCGGATTGTATGAATCTATACCGTCCTCAATTTCAAAGTCTTTTATTTCAGATGGATATAGGGATCCGGTTTTTTTCAAAGGCTTTATGTATATGGTGTAGTTCATTGCCCTAACCTTGTACCATTCTATATCCGGTTCTTCGAATTCCCTTTTCAGATCGGACGCACCTATACCTATTTTTCTTTCCTCCTCAATTTCGAACCCTTCAAAGAACTCTTTAACTATTTTTATATATTCATCTTTTTCAACTTCCTTGGCTATCTCCCTTAACGCCCTCTTTATATCCTCACATGAGAAGTCATCTAAGTCAAAGGTTATGAACGGAACGCTCTGTTCTGATATGACATCCTCAATTATATCGGCAAATCTCCTTATATTATTCTTCAGTCTAATCCTGCTAGTATCAAGGTAATCTATCTCGATCAATTTCTTCAGTTTCTTCTTCAAAACACCGTCAAGCTTGTACTTACCGAAATCAAGACCGGTTATTTTGTTTAAAAGAGCTCTTGTCAGATGATCTATTTTCGTGATGGGCTTAACCTCTCTGTATACCTGTGTTATGTCATCCAATCCCTTATTTATAACTAAATCGAGATTTACAACTATGTCATCGTATAGATTCCTTATAATCTTTTTGTTCCTTCTTTTTCCGAGCCAATGAAGCTCAAGTATTATCGTTTTTGCATCGTAAGGATGTTTTACCCAGTGATTTAATTCGTGGTGAAGGATTCCGAGCACAGCCTTCTCGCTCAGACTCTTCAGCTGCTTCCTACTTATAACTATCCTGTACTTCCTCGACGAAAAGTCCAGATAACTGTTTGGTACATCTTTTATCTCAAATTTTATAGGCGGATAAAAAAGATCCTTCCTGGCCTTTTTGAACAGCGATTCGATCATTTCAATAAACTCTAGATCGGATTTAAAAACCCTTGTCACAGAAATAATTATAAAATTTAATGTATTCTTACATTTTATATCTCAGGTTGGAGATCAGAGAAGGTCGCTAAGGAAGCTTTGGGGCGGGAAGGGATTAGCTCGCTGGAGGTTTGTTAGTGTCATCAACTTTCATAAATTATATTGTAGAGGGTTGCTCTGACCCGGCCCGATGACAAAAACCGAAGCATATGATGCCATTGTGAGACAGATATGGTGGTTCCCCTACGGGGAACCCTCGCAGTTTACGGCGGGGAGGTCAGCGATAATAGATGTAGTAATCAACACTCTTTTCAAACCATCTTCCATCCTTCCAATAATAAATCCTTCCTGCACCTCTGTATCCGAAGGATTTGACCGTGCCCATAACCCTAATAACCCCTCCCCTCATCTTATTACCGACCATCGCCCCCGCATTACCCTTTATAAAAATCTCACCACCTCTCATCTCCTCACCAACACCGTATCTGGCATTTCCCTCCACTATTATCTTTCCACCCTCCATGTACAGTCCCAGATAATTCTCAACATTTCCCTTAATCACTATGCATCCGTCCTTCATCCTTTCTCCTATCCAGTTACCACCATCTCCAAATACTACTATTTCTCCCCCCTCCATCCCATATCCTACCTTATTTCCGACGTTACCTCTTATCAAAATCCTTCCATGTCTAAGCCTGTATCCTATGTAGTTTATCTTTCTTTTAAATCTCAGTTCTATCGTGCTACCCTTTCTCAACACATTGCTGAGGATTCCCGATATGAAGCATCCATCAGCTCTACGATTTATCAAAAATTCAAGCAAACCCTTAATTCTTTCTCTGTCTATCCAGTTAGAAACTTCAATTCCTATCTTAAATCTGTCCTCCATTGAGTATTCATGGATTTCATCCATCAAACGCTTAAGCTTTTCAGATACATCCGGTAGATCTCTAACCTTACGCTTAGGTATCCTGAGTATATCTGGATTTCTATCGAGGATTCTCCTTATCATATCTCCCTTATCAAACTCTTAAAAAACGGATGATTAAAGTTCCCCGCCAGCTCCTTTAATCTATCGTATTCCCCATTTATTATGCATCTATACGCCTCTATCTGATATTCCCTGTGCTCATCCCATCTTCTCCTCACCTCAGATATAAGCTCTTTAACAGCGTATAGTTCATCGCAGCAGTCCTTTTCAACATCTCTTATTTCGCTTATCTTTTTGTAATTTATTTCACTTCTATGCCAAAGAACATATGGCATTATCGATAAGACATGCTCAAGACTAACCTCCTCTTCTTCAATCCATGCTAAAGCCTTGGAGTACTTGAAAAGGCTTATTTCAGCTCTGTTAGAAATTGAGTAGAGATCGGAGCATATGTAGTTTACGTAATGGCATCCGTCGCACTTGGAAAAATCCTTTTTTAGACCAAGCTGACAGTAGACCTCCTGACCTATGAAATCCAGAAAAAGCTCCGCGTCCTCGGAGACGTCATTTTTCTCTATCTCCTTACTTATCCTCCTTATCTCATCATCTTTCGGTATTTCAACTCTAAACCCCTCTTTACTAAGCCTATCTTCAAGTATATCCTTGAATTCCTCTGATTTTTCCCTTATAAATCTTATAACATCATCAGCTTTTTCGGTTTCATTATTTTCAGATATATACTCGATCAATTCCCTCGTTATCCTTCTATCCCTTAATATTTCGTCTTTCACACCTCTTCTTATCAATCTCTTTCTTATGGGATGTATTCTTCCCGTTTCGACTGCTATATCGAATCTATCCAGAAGTGGCTGTATGATCTTTGTCGTTCCGAGATCCTGGTAATTAACGGTTGCGAAAAATGTCTTATCGTCCTTGAATACAATCGTGTCCCCCCTGTAGCTCCATATATTTCTATCTATCTCATTTAAAATCATATTCTGCTTTCCCATCGGAAGTCTGTTTATCTCATCAACTATCAGAACAGGTGAAAAAACGCATGCCTTCCATTTAACAACTTCTCTACCCTCCTTTTCAAGAATACCCAGATCAAGTGTCGCCTTGATCTTTTCTTCTGTCTGCTCTGGATGTCCGTGAATAGTTATGGACTGCACAAACTCTAAGGGAAGACCCTTTATTAAACTTGATATCCTCTCGCTCGACGTAGTTTTACCGCTTCCGTAATCACCGAATATGAGTTCTCTACCATTTAAAATACACGTTATTATACCGAACAGCGCTATCGGTTCATATCTTCTGTCACCAACCTCAAATACTTCATCTCCCATGTAAAGTTTGTCCCTGATGACATCGTACAAACCCTTAACGATCTCTCTCATTTAAAGAACTTGATCAAGACAGCTTTATATATTTTGACTCACAAATAAATTCATGGTTAAGAAGGATATAGTACTCCTGAAGCATTCTGAGAGGTTGAAGTCAGGATTGATAATAGGAGCAAAACTCATAAGTGCTCTGGAGAATTTAAAGGATGAGGAACTTGAGGGAGGTACGAAAATATTATCCCAATTCTTTAAAGCTCTTAGCACCGAAATAGGAATAGCTTACAACTCTACAAAGGATGAGAGATTTAAAAAGGCGTACGATATGATCAAGGACATGAACTTCTTGGATATAAAGGGTTCGATGGACAGGATTAGAAGGGCGATAACTCTTGTTACGAGCTGCGCGGCAGATGCATACATAAATCTCCAAAATTCGGGAATACTTTAGAGTTCGACAAGCCTTTTATTAACAAAAGGTGAACGTAGAAGTCATGAGTTGTACATGTGCAACTATTTGAATCCGTTTTATGAAATTCCAAATCATGATGCGAAAATGGAGTATTACCTTAGATTTCTGAAGTAATTACATGTTTCAAATTGATGTCATTTCGAGTTTTCGGTAATCTCCAAAAACCTGTTCTTCACCCAGTCTATCCCTAGCATTTTTATGAAGTATCCAGCTCTTGGTCCGTAATCCTTTCCGAGTATTGCCTTGTATATCGCACGAAAAGCCTTAGAAGGTTTTATACCTAGATCCCTTGAAACAGAGTATACGGCATTATGTATTTCCTCGGCATCCATGTCAGTTCTCAATGAGCTTGCAAACTCCTTCAGAAACATCATCTCTTCATCGTCAAACATCTTCTTGTCAACTTCTTCAACAATTTCGAACTTTAACCTTTCAGGTGCAAATGTTTCAAGCCATTTCTTGGCGTATCTCAGCCTTCTTTCAACGTCCATTCTTGCCCTATCATCGATGCGATAAGTTCTCGACAGAATCTCCAGCGATCTATTGAGATCCCATTTCGCTATCTGTCCAACCACGATCAGATGTCTGAAGGGAATATCGGAGTACTCTATATCTTCGGTTAATGAAAGCTCAACTGATCTATCACCTCTTCTCACACCCTCCTCAAATTCATCAACGAGCTCCAGTAGATTTGCCGGATCAAAGTCTATATGCTTTTTCGGTTTAACCTTTATTATTATGAACCTGACGATTTCGGGCGGTAAAACATCTAGAAATTCCCTGACAGGTATTACTATTCCCTTTGACGAACTCATGGCACCGACACCCTTCAGATGTATCCATTCATAAGGAATCGGATATGGTGGCTCTATACCGAATATCTCTCTTGCAAGCCTCTTTCCAGTATCGTAGCTTCCTCCTGCTGCAGCATGATCCTTTCCAAATGGCTCGCATGTGATTTTTAAGATCTTCCATCTCGCTGCCCAATCAACACGCCAAGTTAATTTACCTCCACCTCTATAACTCGTTCTACCCTCGTTTCCACACTTACATCTGTAGTATATCCATCTGTCATCGAATCCCGTAACCCTTGTGGAATTTATCTTACCGCAATTTTCGCATAGTGGCATGAAAGGATACCAATCCTTTTCAAGAGATCTCCCTGTAACCTCCTCAATTATCTTTGCTATTTTATCCCTCTTCTCAAGAGATACTCTTATTGCCTCCTCGTACATTCCTTCCTTATACATCTCATCCGCCCTTTCGACCTTGACAGGTATCCCGAGTATTTCAAGGGATTCAAGAAATGGTTGAAGAAAGTGCTCGGCGTAGTTTTCGTGGCATCCTTCTGGATCCGGTATCTCGCTTAGAGGCATTCCCACGTACTGCTCGTATTCCTTGGGTAAAAAAGGATACCTTCTCCTTAAAGGATCAAACGTATCCGCTATGTATATCAATTCTGCCTCTCCACCCTTATCGATAACAGCCCTTCTAACGGCATCTGCTGTAAGCATTTCCCTTAGATTTCCTAGATGTATGTGTCCAGACGGTGTTATACCCGTGGCAATTCTGTGTCTTTTACATCTCCTCAGGAGTTCATCTGCAATTACATCTGCCCAGTGAATCTCTTCCATTGCTAAGAGAAGAGAGCACATGTTTTAAAAGATTAATTATTCAGAAAACTTTGTAGCTGTTATTTGAAAGAGGTGTTTTAAATAATCATTCCGCGATTTTAACTGACGTCCTCTGCCCTAGAGGGAGAGGGTTCCTGCTAAAGCGAGGAGTAAGCTTAGGAGAGCTGTCTTACTCCGATTGCTGCATATTCCTTTTATGCATAACATCTATAACAGAGGTTGTGTAATATAGGGCAGAAAAATCCAGCCTCGGGGCAGAAACGTTGATGCATTTGTAACACTTTTTCAAATATGAATTGAATATTATCTCAGGATTTGTTAAATAAAAAGAGGACTGAGATATGGTAAGATGTTAGGTAGATATTCCACCAAATATGAACAGGAAATATCTCCACTAATCAAAAAAGAACAAGAACGGTTTGCCATAGTGGGGTAAAAACATCTTAATAATATAAGAAATATAACTTAAGAAATATAATTAGTTACTTTTGGGTATGACATGGCAAAACATTCTTAATGTGCGTCCCGGCTATAGGGTATTTCGTAAAGGTGTGTACATGGGTTCTATTATTTCACTGTTCTCTCCTCAATAGTTTAATAAACATTCATTTAGGATTTCTCCCTTTCGGTGTGAACGGAACTCCCCACATCCTTACACCCACATCTCGCCCTTCAAGGACTTTCGGGTTTTTAATTAAATGTTCCTAATTTAAATTAAAAATATGTCGAACCCTACTGAGGTTGTCAGATGTTTAGATTCAGAAGGGAGATTGATGTTGAAGATTAGATTTACAGTTTCCCTGAGAAGTACGGAAGACGGAATGATAAAGCTAGATATTAAACCTCTTAGAGAGTTCTTGATATTAAATGTTAGGAAATTTGATGAAAGGAGATTGATTGCTCTCGAGTTTACTTGATAAGTTAGAAGAAAAGACTAAAAAGCTTATGAATGCGAAAGATCTTGAAAATAGAGGAAGAGCCCTTAGAGATGAATAAAAAGTTGTTAGAGTTTTGTAGCGAGCTATAGATCTTTGGAGATGAAATTATAGAGGGAGTGAGAGAAGAAATAGAATGCTTCAGGAGGATCAGGGGAGAATATAGAATAAAGTTCTTAAAAAAATTTAGAATTACAGACAATTTCTAAGTGATTCCTTAATTCTAGACCAGATATGAGTGGTAAGAATACATAAGTTCATATAACAATCATGAGACATAGAGTAGGGAAATGTTTAAAGGATTTAGATGAATGGAAGAGACTTTTAAAAGTGATTTAAAATGGCATGGGTCGTGAGAGGTATAAAAATGTGATCAGGGCAAATCCTAAGAGGTTAGAAGACCTACTAAGGAATCTTAGGAAAGATAGGGAACTGTTTGAGGAGATTGTAATTTCAGCCTATGTTGAAGGTTTAATTAATCTATCAAAAGCCTCTGAGCTCTTGGAGATCATAAGGGATGAAATGATTAAGATGCTGAAAAAGAAAGGAGTTCCGATAAGAATGCTGAGCAAGGAGGAAGTATTGGCAGAGGTGGAGGCCGTTAGATGGTTCTAATCGACAATACCGTTCTTACAAACTTCGTAAAGGTGAGCAGGATAGATCTGCTAAAAAAAGCCTTCGATTGTATCTATATAACGGAGCATGTCTTGGAGGAGTTTAAGCTTGGAGTTAGAAGGGGAGTTCTACCCGATGTTAGTATCGATCTTGAAGTTTTAAGGCTAAAAGATGAGGAAATCGAACTCTATAATGCTTTAAGAGCTAGGCTGAGTAAGGGAGAAGCATCCTGTTTAGCCATCGCAAAGCATCGCAGCCTGAAAGTTCTGACGGACGATTCTGATGCAATGAGAACTGCTAACGTGTTGGGTGTTCCTGTATCTGGAACAATTGGTGTTCTTGCTCGGTGCGTTGAGAGGGGTATAATTACCAAAGAGGAAGGTAATCGCATCTTGAAAGAGATGATCG
>Ga0190367_1000459_pt1 | contig 29948 bp, 38 predicted proteins | sample 4872181011_MG_FD_171838 | JGI IMG/M metagenome (GOLD analysis project Ga0190367, IMG submission 171838) | Hydrothermal vent microbial mat bacterial communities from Southern Trench, Guaymas Basin, Mexico - 4872-18-10-11_MG | ecosystem: Environmental > Aquatic > Marine > Hydrothermal vents >...
TCATGTACACCATAACCTCTTCCGGTGCGGTTGTTTCATACCAAGAGGAGTGGGATGTAGAACACTTAAAAGTTGAAGTAGTAAGGAAAGACTACGATTTCAGCGTCGTATCCATAGATTCATCGCTAAAAACAGGTTCAGAGGGGAAAGTGAGCGTTGTGATTAAAAATACGGGAAACAACAAAATTTACGATTCTGTTCTCATCATAAACGCAACGCTGCCACTGATACCGAACACGAAAGCCATGTCAGCTTATTTGGGCGACATCGATGTTGATAAAGAGGCTAAAGCATCGTTCAAGGTTTATGTCATGGACGGAGCTTTAAATCAGACGTATCCGGCTACACTCATTCTGAAATTCAAAACATCCGCTGGAGTGCCAATAGTTCTTTCACAATCTATCGGATTAAAGGTCGTTAACGGCGATTCCTTTATTGTTACGACGGTAGCTAGTTTAATCACGTCGCCAAAAACAATCCCGAAAACTTCAGTTCCAGCATCCAAAATACAAACGCGACAAATGCCCCAAATCCAGCAACAAAGCGCTCAACAAAGCGTTCAAACTATTACAATACCCTCAAGAGGACTCGTTTTAGTGAGCATTAAAAACGTTGGTGAAGACGTAAGCGATGCCGTAGCAATCTTGTCTTTTAACAATCCACTAATTCAGGTTGAAAATACTCCACACATAGGTTATTTCAGGAAGGGTGAGAGTAAGAGTGTTCTGTTTTACGTTAAATCGAAAGCTCCAGCAGGAAAATATAGAGCATGCTTGATGTTGAAGTACAGAAACGAGCTGGGAGATGAAGAGGTTAGCAAAAAGAAGTACATAGAAGTCGAGGTAAAACCTACCTCACCGCTGAAGGTTGAAAGACTTGAAACGAAGAACCTTGGGGTCGGATTGAAGGGAGATGCGTACGTTTTCATTAAGAACTACCTGAACGACACCATAACCGATGCAAAATTCACCATCGTAACTCCCGACTCTTCAATAACACCGCTCAGCTCACTATCTTTTATTGATGAGCTGAAACCAAACGAATCTAAAGAAATAAAATTCAGACTCTCAGTTTCCGACGAAGCAACAAGTGGACCTTACGAGCTTTACTTAATTGAAAGCTACAGCTTAACCTATGCGGAAGATTTGGTGAGTATAGCTAAAGTTCCGGTGATCGTAGAGTCGAAGACAGCGCATTTCGAAGTGCTCTCGGTTGAAAGCCACCTCTATCCAGACGAAACTGGCGAAGTCATTGTTAAAATCAAAAACAATGGTAATCTAGCAATCCACAACGCTGTGGTTGAGCTTGAAGTTTCTACACCGTTAACAATCGCTGGTGGTAGCTCTTTGAGCGGATTGATTGGAAGATCGCAGCCCGGAGTATATTTTATTGGAACTCTGAAACCGAACGAAGTTTCGGTAGCTAAATTCAGGATGGATGTCGACAAGGACGCCGGAGCTGGCTATTATCCAGCAACTGTGAAAATTAAATATGACGACGATGAGGGGTACACCCACGAGTCAAATCCCATAACGGTCTCATTGGAAGTGAAGGAGAAGCCTCTGTTGAATCCAGTTACAATCACAGCAACTGTACTGATGGCGATAGCCGTTATAGCCGGATTCAGATTTGCAAGGAGGAGAGCAAAGTGAGCCTGCTGAAAAGCTGGTTAGCATTTCTGCCAGTAGCCTTAGGACTGTTTATGGTTTTGCTGGACGTTAGCGTCCTCAACGTGGCATTGCCCAGAATAGCTGAAGATTTTCATGCGAGGATGTCAGATCTGCAGTGGATTCTGAATGCTTACACACTCACAATGGTCACACTCCTAGTCTTAGCTGGAAGAATAGGAGACATGGTTAGGAGAGATATGTATTTCATACTCGGAATGGGCTCATTCGTTTTGGGCAGTTTTCTATGTGCACAGTCATGGAGCATAAGTGCTTTAATAGCGTTCAGGATTTTTCAGGCAATTGGCGGAGCAATACTAAGCGCCAATACGCTCGCAATAGCCACGGAACTTTTCCCTCCTGGACAGAGAGGAACTGTGATGGGTTTGAATGCGATACTGGTTGCATCGAGCTTCGCTTTGGGCCCGATAATAGGTGGCTGGCTTACAACACATCTCAGCTGGCACTGGGTATTCTACATCAACGTCCCCATTGGAATTGCATCAATTTCTCTGGCTTTCATGCTTTTACCTCCCCTAAGGCCAAAGGAAAGAGTACCCATAGACCTAGCAGGCACAATTTTGTTGGCAATCGGCTTGGGATCACTCACTTTGGGAATAATAAAGGGTCAGGATTGGGGATGGTACAACCAGAAAACCTTAGCCTGCTTTGCAATAGCCGTTCCATATCTAATAGCCTTTGCAGTAAGAGAAATTAATTACGAGTTCCCGATCCTCGACCTCAACCTATTCAAGATCAGAAATTTTACAGTATGCGTTACCGGAACGGCTATAATATTCTTTGGTATTTCTTCTTCGCTTTTCGTTGTTCCGTACTTTCTTCAGGGGTTGAAGGGGTTGAGTGCTGAAGAGGCGGGATACTGGATGATCGCTATTCCTGTCATGAACACGTTCGTAGCACCCATTGCTGGAAGGTTGAGCGATAAGATAAATCCGAAATACATGATGAGCTTGGGACCTATTCTGTTCGCTTTAGGCATGTACAACATGATCGGTGTGGATGTGAGTACTAAGTACTGGGAGTTCTTCTTCAGACTGATTCCAATGGGCATTGGGATGGGATTGCTAACATCACCAGCGTTCAACGTTATAATGTCCTCAGTACCACCAACAAAAGCTGGTATGGCAAACGGAACTCTCAGATCTATAAACACGCTCGCTCAAGCTATGGGTGTAGCTGTTGGAGGTGTCTTGATTACCCACAACATGAAAAACTACCTGCCGGGTTACGAGACCTTCGTCCCCGATCCTGGAACAATGTCAATGCTCGTTTTGCTCGCTAAATTCAATCCCCTTCCTCTTATGGGCATGGTTGAAGGATTTGTGGACAGCATGCATTTCGTTTTTTCAACAATGATGTGGCTTCCTTTGATAAGCTCATTGATAATAGCCATTTTTCTGAGAGGAGAAGAGCACCTAAAGGGGTGATGAACACGAAGTTTATCGCTCTGCTCGTTACCGTTGTAGCATCCTTTCTAACTCCTTTCATGGGTTCAGCAACGAACATAGCCCTCCCCTCAATTGGCAGAGAGTTTAAAGTTGATGCAATAACCCTCGGATGGATCGCTACATCATACCTTCTTGCTGCAGGCATATTCTCAGTTCCGTTCGGCAGAATTGCAGATGTAGGAGGTAGGAAGAAAGTTTTTGTCATTGGACTTCTCGTGTATTCCATCGGCTCTTTTCTCTCAGCTATCGCACCTTCAGCAGAGCTTTTAATAGGATCTAGAGTTATTCAGGGTATAGGAGGGGCGATGATTTTTGCGACGGCCGTAGCAATTCTCACTTCTGTCTTTCCGCCGAGTGAGAGGGGAAAAGCCATTGGTGTTAACACTGGAGCCGTTTATACTGGATTAAGCCTTGGTCCATTTCTCGGCGGTTATTTAACACAGAACTTTGGCTGGAGAAGCGTATTCTTCATCAACGTTCCGCTGGGGATCTTAGCCTTAACGCTCGCTTTATGGAAATTGAAGGGGGAATGGGCGGAGGCAAAAGGAGAAAAATTTGATTTTAAAGGTTCGGCAATCTACAGCCTTATGCTCCTCTTTACGATCTACGGCTTAACCGAACTCGCAGCTCCGTTCTTAATTGCAGGTTTGATCCTTCTGTTCGCTTTTATTGCTTACGAAAGCGGAGTGGAGCATCCTGTGCTTGAAATTAGGTTGTTCAGGAAGAACCCTACATTTTCTCTATCAAATCTGGCCGCATTGCTAAACTACAGTGCAACTTTCGCAGTTGGCTTTATCTTAAGCCTCTACTTGCAGTACGTTAAGGGCTTTGATCCTCAGCACGCTGGCACGATCTTGATCTCACAGCCCGTTATTATGGCTATATTCGCACCATTTGCGGGCTGGTTGTCAGACAGAATAGAACCGAGAATTGTTGCTTCTGCTGGCATGGCTGTGACAGCTTTAAGTCTCTTTATCTTCTCAAACATTGATGCAAGCACCTCGATTAGCTTAATAGTTGAGAATCTCGTGCTTTTGGGCTTTGGCTTGGCTTTGTTCAGCTCACCAAACACGAATGCAATAATGAGCTCCGTTGAGAGAAAATTTTTTGGAATAGCATCTGCAACAGTTGCAACAATGCGTTTAACGGGACAGATACTAAGCATGGCGCTTGTTATGCTCGTTTTCTCAATTTTAATGGGAAAGGTTGAGATCTCTCCCGAGTACTATCCCATGCTGATTGAGAGTGCCAGACTTTCTTTTATGCTGTTTACAGTACTGTGTTTCATTGGAATCTTTGCATCCCTTGGAAGAGGAAGAATCAGATAGCTTTATCTCTCTGTTGCTTTTGCAAGACTCCATGCGTAAGCGTGGGGACACGCAAGGGGAGGCGGGTGGGTAGTTAAATTTTAAAAATAAGGCACAAACATAATTTAGTACTTCGCAAGCAGAGCTTGGCCAATCGTGTTGTTTATCTTGTGTGCACCGCTGTGCAGTAGGTCTTCACGCTTCAAGTATATCTTCGCCCCTCCGAGCTTTTCTGTAAGGTTTTTAGTAAAGTAAAGCGGTGTAGGTCTTCCGGCATAGTTTCGCAGATAGTAGTCCAGCTCTCTCTTAGCATGTCGTAAGCCTTTTCCAGTTCTTTCAGAGGTGGGATTAAAACTTCGGGAACAAACTGCCCTCCAAATTCGCCGAACTCATCAAATCACCTTCGCAGCCATAACAAACTCCTTAATCTTGCGCTCATCCTTTCTACCGCCAGTCTCAACCCCCGAAATGACATCAACTGCATACGGCTTCACGTACTCAACAGCTTTTCTAACGTTTTTGCTATTCAAACCTCCCGCTAAAATTAACGGCAACCTTATTTTCTCTCTCACCTTCTTTGCAACCTCCCAGTTGAAAGTCTTTCCCGTTCCACCAACTTTATCCGTTTTCGAATCAAGTAGAATTGCATCAACACCAGCTTTTTCGTAAGATAGTGCGGCTTCAACAGCATCCCTGCCGTAAACCTTCCCTGTTTCAACATCGATGGGCAGAGCTTTTATCACCTTCACGTCGATCGCTTCAACGATTTCTCTAACCTCCTCCTCGCTTTCGCCTCCGTGAAGCTGCACAGCGTTGGGCTTCGTATACTTAACTAGCTCAATAACTTCTTCGACGCTTCCTGACGTTACAACTACGGTATAAACAAAGGGAGGGGTTTTTGAAGTAAGTTCTCTCGCTTTTCGTCGTGAAATGTTCCACGGAACATCTGCGGGATACTCCGTTACGAAACCAATGGCATCTGCGTACTTGGCGCAGATTTTCAACTCTTCCTCATCCCTTATTCCGCAGATCTTAACCCTCATAGCTTGAACGTCTTGAAGCACATTAGCGTCATTGTTTTCTCTATCCCGTCTATCGACTGCATTTTTTCTGTGATAACATCCGACAGCCTTCCATACTCCTTAACCTTGACTTTGGCGACGAGATCGTAGATGCCGGCGACGGAATGCACTTCGGTGACTTCATCAATCTTCGATAACTCTCTAGCAACTTCATTCACCTTTCCTTTCTTGACGTTAATCAGAACTATGGCTGTTATCGGTTCCACCATCATCACCCAACTTTCTACTTTCCCTTATAAATTCTTCAAGTTTCTCCATCGCAAGCCCCTCGTCTATTATGTTACTGGCAGCTTCAACACCTTCCTCGAGCGATGAAACTGCTTCTCCGACATAGAGAGCTGCTGCAGCGTTCAGAACGACCGCATCTCTTCTTGGCCCCTTCTCACCAGAGAAAATCCTTCTTATGATCTCTGCATTGTATTGCGGTGTTCCACCGGCGATGTCATCTATAGAGCATCTATCAATTCCAAAATCTTCTGGAGAAATTTCGTACTTCTCTATCCTGCCTTTTTTAACCTCTGCAATGACAGTTTTCCCTATTGGCGATATTTCGTCCAAGCCATCTAATCCGTGAACAACCAGAACATGCTCGTATTTTAAAGCTGACACGATTTCTGCGACTACATTCACGAGTTCAGGCTTGTAAACGCCTAAAACGTGCCTTCTTGCATCTGCAGGATTTATTAATGGACCAATTATGGTATAAAAAATCGTCTTTATTCCAAGCTGACTTTCGGGCTGCAAAACCTTACCCATCACCGGATGGAAGAGGGGAGCATACAAGAAGGCTATGCCAATTTTTTCTATAAGTTTTTCAGCCTGCTCAGGCTTGAGGTTTATGTTCACACCTAAAGCCTCTAAAACGTCTGCGGAACCTGAAAGGGAAGAGATTGATCTGCTTCCATGTTTTGCAACTGCAACTTCATTTGCCGCGATTACGGCATTTGCTGTTGATATGTTGAATGTCGTTAAACCACCACCGGTGCCACACGTGTCTATCAACCTATCCACATTCGGCTTAATCATGTTGCAGATGTCTTTCATTCCCTTAACTATTCCGGCAATTTCCTCGACTGTCGGCCCCTTCATAGTCAATCCGAGCAGAAAAGCTCCAATCTGAGCGTCTGTGAGTCTACCATCTTTTAATGCAATTACGAACTCGTAGGTTTCGTTTTCACTTAAGTTATACCCTTCAACGAGCTTTTTCAAAATACCCTTAATGTCCATGCTATCCCTCCACAAAAGCTTTGACAACTTCTTCTGTGTTTTCGGCTTTCATAAATGCCGTTCCAATTAGAGCTGCATCCACACATCTCAAAGCTCGCTTAAGATCTTCAATACTAGTTATTCCGCTCTCACTAATCCTTACAATGCCATCACTCACGTATCTGCAAAGTTTCTCCGTCAGCTCGACTGTTCCATCATCTCCCTCAAGTCTCAATATGTCCCTGTTGTTTATCCCGATCATTGGCGTTTTCGTTTCATTCGCAATTCTAACATCATCCATGCTGTGAATTTCAACAAGAGTTTCCAGCCCATGTTCCAAAGCATAATCGACGAATTCTGCTGTTTTGTTTCCCAAAATTCTTGTGATAAGCAGAACTGCAGAAGCTTCAACTTCGGACGTCCTCTCAATTTCGTCCTTGCTCCTTATGAAATCTTTTCTTAAAACAGGCAGATCTGTTTCCTTGCAAATCCTTCTGAACAACTCAAAATTACCCTTAAAATATTTTGGTTCAGTAATATAAGAAATTCCTACTGCTCCAGCACTCTCGTAAGCTCTTAAAATTTTAATTGGGTCTCCCCTAAGCAGATCACCATATTTCGGAGAGTAAGCTTTAATTTCCGCTATTATCGGGTTTATTCCCTCTCTCTTACGAAGCTTTATCACACTACTTAAGCCAAAGTTCATCACCTGAAATTTTTCTTGTCATGCGGGCATATCTCTAAATTGTGTATTTAAGCATTTCTGTTGAGAGTGTTGACAATAAAGAAGAAAAATCAAAAAATCAATCAAGAGCTTTTAAAAGCAATGGCCGAGCTTTATTTCAGTGCAGCTTTGGCGTCAGGCAGCATATGCCTACGTTTTAACCGAAAACATGGAGAATGATTGTAAAAGAATCCAGAATCGTAGCAGAATACCCAGTGCTATCAAAGGGTTGGGGAGGGCTCTTGATGCCGACATAACAAAGCTAACCGTATTTGGCCCAAAACTCCCGATTGACCAGTTCGGGAAGATTAAGCTAAATGCTGTTCCGCAGAAAAGAAATAAAGCCTTCCCAATCTCTGTTCAAGCATTGGTAGAGTTTTTCGGGGAAAAAGCTTGTAAGGAGCAGGAAAATTACTAAGGGCATTCGTAGAGTTGGGAGTCTTATGGTAAGATGCTAGCGCATATTTGCTGCTGAAAAATTTATCTTAAGATAATTAAAATTGATAATTTTTGAGAGATGGTTTGTTGAGTGAACTCCAGGTTGCCAAAAATAGTAACGCTATAGCTGCAATTCTTTTTGGGAGCTATATTACTAACAACAATCCCTGGAGTAAGCTACTACTCAGCCTTTTTAAGAATAAGAAAAAGGGCATAACGTAGCAATTGTTGCAACTGCCAGAAAGGTGCTTGTTTGCATCTATCACATGCTGGAGAAAAGGGAGGTGTATAAACCGAGGTAAAGCTTATTACTCCCTTAGTCCAATACAGCAGAGGTTCATGTAGGTGACAGCTTCATGAAAATTTGCAAAACAGCTTATAAATGTGCATGATCTACCATGAAGCCAGATTTAAAGCCGGAAGAAAAAGACGAGTACATAAGCTTTCTGCTGAGGCAATACAGGCTCGTCGATGCTTTATGGTTTCTGGCTGTTGAAGACAGGTTTGGGCTCGACGCAGCTGTAGAGCTAAACGAGAAAATCTGGGAAGACATTGGCAGGAGATCTGCAAGAGAGATTAAGAGGAGGTTTAAAATCGAGGAAAAGGGTTTGAAGGGATTTGTGAAAGCCATCAAGTACTTCCCGTGGACTGTCATTGTTGGTTATGAGATAGAAGAGAATGGCGATAAGGTTACAATAAAAGTTCCAAGCTGTCCTCCGCAGGTGGCGAGGATTAAGAGTGGTAGGGGAGAATTTCCGTGCAAGGAGATGCACCTCAGAGAGTTCAGAGCATTTGCGGCAGAAATAGATGAGAGGATAGAAGTCAGATGCACCTTTGCCCCTCCAGACAAGCATCCCGAAAACTGCTTCTGCATGTGGGAGTTCAGGGTTGGATGAACATGTACATAGTTGCATTACTTTACAATGCTCGTCTGGGCAGGTTCGTTCATCTTCATAAAAATCGGCCTTCAAGAAATTAAACCGTACAACCTGGCATTTTACAGGTTCATCCTAACTTCACCAGTCCTTCTCCTAGCAGTTTACTTAAAAAGAAACAGCCACGAATTCATCAATACTCATGAATACATCGGTTATTTTCATAGCAGTGATGTCCTTTTTTCTTGGTGACATGCTGATAATTTTTGATAGGTTTCTATGGCTATTTATACAATACTGGGGAAGAGTTTGCTGGAGAAGTACAGCCCAGGTTCTTACAGCTTACTCCATTGCAATTGGATCAATCCTGCTCTTTCTATTTGCCCTCTACGAAGGTATTGTAAACCCCGCTCTCTTTGAGCATGACCGCCTGGATTTTTTGCTGTATTTTTCCCTTCTCTGCTCGGTCTTTGCTTACTTGGTATGATATCTGCTTTGACTGTCCAATGGAAGCAATAAAAGTAGCAGTTTTCGTTTACATAATTCTTTTTTTCACGGCAATAATGGCTTTAGGAGGAATTTTGACGATGATTGGAGTTTATTTGGTTGGGAGGCACTGGATTTTACTTTCTTATCCTGGCCACAACTGCCCCATCTTTCAAGATCTCGGAAGGAGAGATCAGAAGCAGATGTTTCTCATCTCCTCCGCCACCATAAACCCTCTCATTCTTTAGAACCCTTTCATCAAGGATTACTTTGCAGTCATGTCCTATAGGGGGAACACCACCAGCCGGAAAATCAGTGAGATGTAAAACTTCCCCTCTTCCTGCAATTCTTATACTTTTTCCGAGCAGGTTTTCAATTCTCTTTAAATCAACGGATGACGTGCCGTCAACGATTGCAATCACAGCTTCGTCTTCAGCAACGAGAACAATGGACTTTATTATCTGCCTTTTACTGCAACCAAGCTCCTCAGCAGCCTCGTTAACGGTTGAGGCTTTTCTGACCTCTATGATCTCTGCATCGATGCCTTTTTCTCTAATATAATTCTTAAGCCACTCAACACCCTTCATTTTTCCCCGATAATTCTAAATCTCAGTGTTTTCTGGATCCGGGCACTGAAGAACTTCTACGGCGTTTATCCAGCCTTCTGTTTCTCTGTATGCTGCCGTAATGTATGGAATTAAGGCCGATAGAGTGTATATGCAGATCTTGCCCTTTACAACCGGATCTTCAACTTCGATGTATCTCTTTTCGTAGCCAGCATAGCACTTTCCCTTCACGTCTTCTACGATAATTTTCAGCCTGTACATGTTGAATGTTAACCAAAGATACTTTTAAAATTTCGGCCCTGTTTCATCATACTTGGAATCTCATCTCCAGCATATAACCCCTACCAACTAACCCGAAGCTGTCAGATAAACACCTCCAGTAGTTATCGAAAGCAATAAAACTATCCAACCAGCTCCGAACTGAGTCAAAAGCTATTGAAGGGAAGTATGTTTCGTATTTCAATCCTAACCTTTTCAAAGCCGTAAATACGGAATCCCCGATCAACAACAATTTCTGGCCTATTTCCGCAGTATTTTAGGACTTCTTTGAGGAAAACGTAAGCATGAAAGCTTGTTCTACCTTCTGAAGCCCATATAGCTAAGCATTCATCAGTATCAACATCTACAGCAGTCCATACAAATATCTGATTGTTTTCTAAACTTTAGCTTTGTTTCGTCTATAGCAATAAGCCTCTTTAAAACTTTCTTAAGCCTATGGTAGTATATTCTGACTATTCATGGCTTATCCCTTCGAATAGAGATAGAAAATCACTCGTTTTTCTCAAAGAAAGGCCAAAGAAGTATAATAGAGCGCTAATATCTTAATTCTACTTGACATCACCGGTTTTTAGATTCAAAATAAAAGGCAGAGTAGCCCCGCAGATAGGGTAGCAAAGAAATTTACTCCTGCGTTGGTCAACAAACCCTTTTGTTCAAGCGTTGCACCCAAGATGCTGTCAATGTGCACACCAATAAAGCCCGCTATGAGCACGATCGCCGCGCCCGAAGGATCGATTATTCCGGCAATAGCAGCAACTATGGCAACGATCGAGCAGCCCACAATGGCAGCGATTTCCCCTTTTAGTGATACACCTCCACTAACTCCTGCCGGCACCCTCTTGAAATTTGTAATTAAGTAAACCTTCTCAGACGTTTTTCCAATCTCGCTTGCCATCGTATCACCCAAAGCTGCAGCAACGGAGGCTACGAATGCTAGGCTGAAGGCGGGATAGTTGTAAAATCCGTAGTTTATCGCAAAGAATAGGGCTGGCAGGCTGTTGGAGAATACGTTTGCGTAACCTCTCGCACCGCCAGCGGGTTCTGCAATACCCCTCTGAAGCTTTATGGGGTAGCGATATTTAGTTGATGCACTTCCCAAAGCGTAAAACATAAGCAGAGTCAGAAAGAACCTGATGTCTGTAAAGACGATGACGAGCGTCCCTATAAGTGTGGCACTCAACAGCCCGCTTTCATCGGCAACCCCCGACTTGGTTGCGGCCAAACTTAGAGCGAAGGCTATTGTGAAGGCCATTGCAAGCTCGAGCAACGTTGTTTTTAAGGCGTAAATTGTGAATATCAGATACGTCGTAGCTGCAGCGAGTAGGAGAGTTGTTCTCTTGTCACTTTTAGTTTCTACGCTCTCTACAAGCGAGGCTGCAAGCGCTCCGGTTAGCGAAAGAAAGAAAAGATAGTCAAAGCTAAAGCTTTGCTTCGTCGCATGGTAAAAATAGACGAAGTACGCTAAACCACAAGCTGTAAACAGGATTATGTTCTTGATCGCTCCTCTCTCTCCATGAAACGCCGACAGAAATACAGCAGCTCCAATAACACTTCTGGGAATTCCTACAAGCATCGTGGAAGTTATAGCTGCTGCAAGCAAAAGCGTATTGAAGTAGGAAGTACAGGGATTGACTCCAGTGATCCTTAGTTCGGTCTCTCTAACAAGACCATAGGCAAGGAAAATGGAAATTGTAAGACCGATAATTACCTTTTCGGGCAGAATAGGTATGAGTATGGCTAGAAGTATGAGCAGGAACATCGGCAAGGGTTAAGTACGGCAAGTTAAAAATCTTACCGATGCTTGATTTCATCCAAGCAATCAGAGCCATTTACACAAGGCGCCTTGAAAATAAAGTTGCCAAAGGTAGATTGCCCCGCCATATAATGATCGTTGCCGATGACATGCATGTAGAAAAGTTTTCTGACTTCGCTGGCTGGTGTGAGAAGTTCGGAATTGAGGAGATAACAATATGCGTTCAAGAGCTTACACCAGAACTGGAAAAATTTGCTGAAATTCTCAATTGTAGGCTAACACGAGGTTTTGATAAACAAAAAGGATTAGAAAAAATTAAGCTCAACATAGTAGCTCTAAGCGGTAGGGCTGAGATTATTGAAGCTGTAAAAAGACTGGCTGAACTCGTTGAAAAAGGGGAACTAAACCCCGATGAAGTCGATGAAGAACTATTCGAGGCGCATTTAAGAATAAAATCTCCTCCGGACCTTATAATAAGAGCTGGAGCGCAAATACCTGACTTTCTAATCTGGCAGAGCATATACAGCGAACTCCACTTCCTCGATACCGATTGGAAAAGCTTTAGATACATAGACTTTCTCCGCTGCCTGAGGGACTACCAGAGGAGGGAGCGCAGATATGGAAAGTAACCTAAAACTCATCAGGGTTATTGCAGATTATCAATTCGGGAGAGGAGCTGGAAGGGCTCTATTCCCCGAAACGTGCAAGTTCATCATGTCTTCTACAGGTAGAATAAGACAGATTGTTGATGGAGATATGAGAATAGCGACTATAAAACCCGAAACCGGACTTTTAACTATAAGCGTTGAAGGGGCCAGGAGACTCCACAGACTCTTTCCTTATCCAAAGCTGAGGGTAGTTGTTATGAATGAAGTTTCTGAATTCATAGCAGAGGGTAGGAGCGTGTTTGCCAAGCATGTTGTCGATGTGGATGATGAGATAAGACCAAACGATGAGGTAATAGTTGTAAATGAGGAGGACGAATTGCTTGCTACCGGAAAGGCTGTACTTTCAGCAAAGGAGATGCTTGAGATGAGAAGGGGTGTTGCCGTTAGTATCAGGTATAGCTTGAAGGATGTGAAAGAATGAAGAAATACATGATCAGTCCCGATAGAAAGAAACTCATAATAAAAAACGACTCGATAGTTGACAAGCACTTGAGGTTTGATGGAGAAGTTATCGCAGGAATGTACACGAGCTTTTGGGGAAATATAGAGGCTGATGAGGTTTACCTCGGTAAGGGCTGTACAGTAAACGGTACGATAAGGTGCAAAAAAGCAGTAATTGGCGCGTACACTCGCTTTAACGAAGTTATCGCAACTGGAGACGTTATAATCATGGACGGTTGCGTCGGGAATGTTATAAAGGCTTCAGGAGACGTAAAAATCGGAAACGCCGTTGTAAGCGTCGTTGAAACGGATGGTTTTGTCATGATAGACGGGGCGGCAAAGCTTGGCAGACTCGTAGCAAGAAAGGTTGTAGCTAGGGGTTAACGAAAGATTTTAAACAAGACTGGGGTGTAATCTTATGATGGACGAGCTTGAAAAAATTAGGGAGAGAAAGCTGAAAAAGCTAATGGCTAAGTTTTCAAAAACGGGAGGAGAGAGCATGACAAAACCTATCGAGCTTAACGCGGGCAACTTTGAAGAGGTTATATCGAGCAACGAAAACGTTGTCGTAGACTTCTGGGCGGAATGGTGTGCGCCATGCAAAATAATTGCCCCAATAATAGAGGAGCTAGCGAAGGAGTACGCTGGAAAGGTCGTATTTGCAAAGCTCGATACAGACAGAAACCAGTTAATCGCTCTTCAATTTGGAATATCAGCAATTCCAACGCTGATTTACTTTAAAAGAGGAAAGCCAGTCGATTCCATCGTTGGAGCCTTACCAAAGAGGGAACTAAAACACTGGATAGAGAAGAACCTACAAGCATGAAGATTGCGGTCGCTGCAGTTCAGTGTAGGCTTGGTGAACTCAGCAGCGCTGAACGCATAGTTTCGAGTGCAGTTTCGCAAGGAGTTGAACTGTTTCTCCTTCCCGAATATTTTTCCCTTAGAGGTACAAACTTGCTCGAAGAATCTAAAGTAGGTGTAGAGTTTTTACGAAGGTTAAGCAGAGAGTACTCATGTATTGTTGCCGGAAACGCCCTTAAGGAGAAAAACGGCAGGATTTATAACAGTCTGTTTATATTTGACTCTGGAGATTGTCTGGGTGTGCAGGAGAAGCTACATCCGACGAGGGTGGAGAGAAACTTGGGTGTAAGCTGCGGTGAGAAGCTCAAGGTCTTTGAAATTAGGGGTGTAAAAATAGCTGCTTTAATATGCGCAGACATACTGTATCCAGAGATTTGCAGAGTTGCGGGCATAAAAGGAGTAGATTTAGTCCTTAACCCCGTGGTATCTCTAAAGAAATCCGAATTTCCTGCCCAGAACATGAGAAGCTGTCTTTACTTCACCCGATCCTTTGATAATGCCTACGCCATAGTTAAAGCTGGAGGTCCTGGTAAAACTTTTTTTGGAGCAGAAACAGCTGGAAGAAGCCTCATATCAGCTTTTGACGGTATTATTGCCTCGTATAGTGACGAAGATGCGGAGGAACTCGTGTGGGCTGAAGTAGATGTCTCTCTTATAAGAAAGTACAGAAGTGTAAACTACTCCCTCCACGATCGAAATGTTACCGCATACTTGGAACTGTTTGAGAGTTAGACATAAACGTCTTATACTCTCCCCTTCTAGCCTTACTGAATGTTCATTAAAGGGCCCGTAGGGTAGGAGGACATCCTCGGGGGCTTCGGACCCCCGGACCCGGGTTCAAATCCCGGCGGGTCCGCGTTCTTCTTTATTCGTAAGAGCCATGTTAAAGAATTTTACCGCATGTTACAGCTCTCAAACATCTCCGATAAGGAAATACAGAAAAATATGTCGAGATTGAACCGATTTCTTGAGGCAACATCATACCGAATTAATGATGATCGCATAATTATTTATATAAACGAATTGAAAAAGATTTACCAGCCAAAGACAGTCAGGCACCACCTCATTACGATCAAGAGATTCCTTAAGTTTGTTGGCTATCCTTCCGCAGAGTTAATCAAACTACCCAAAGTCCCGAAAAGACGGAAGATGGTCATAAAACCCAATCAAATCAGAAAAATTCTCGAAAGAGCAGACTTGCAAATCAAAGCTGCTGTTCTGCTGGCTGCAACTTCTGGCCTTAGAGCTGAGGAACTCTTCAAGCTCACACTCGAAGACATCGACATTGAGGGCCGCACGATCTATGTCGGGGCTGAAATAGCCAAAGATTACGAGGATCGCATCACATTCTTCAGCGAGGAGGCGAGGCTCGCCCTGCAAAACTATTTGAGTGTCAGACAGAGCAACTCGATACATTTGTTTCCTGAAAGCACGATACGAAAGAAAATCCGCAAGTACAGCAGAAATCTCAGAATCAAGCACATGCGCAAATTCTTCTCGCAGCAATCTGATCGCTTGGGAATGCCAACAGCGATTAAGAAAATGCTTATGGGGCATGCTATCGATGATGTCGATCTTGGACACTACGACTTTCAGGATGAGGAAGATTTGAAGAAGATTTATGATCGCTATTGGCGGGATTTTAGGATTTTAATTTGAGCAATCTTTAACTATTTAATCTGCACCAGTAAATATTATTTTAAACGCTGGAAGATCAAAGAATATGAAAATGTCAATACTCGTCCATATAACACATAAGGGGAAGAAGTTTATAGCTCAAACTTGCTGGCTTACCGATTTATGCGGACCAAACTTAGTTGCTACTGCAGAAAGTAGAGATGAAGTTATCTCAAAAATGTACCAAGCTATTTCTGAGTTTATCGAAAGTTTTGGAAGACAATACATAAAACACTGGTCAGCCAGCAAAGAAGGTGTAAATTGCCCCCAAGCCTACATCGTGCTGCCCGCTGATTTATGGTATTGCAAAAATACTAAGGAATCGTGCCCCCTCCAAGCGTGGATCGACCTAACGAATCCAGAAAAATTCTTTGAAAAGTGTTTACTTTCCGATGAAAAACAAAAAGAAGGGATACAGAGGGCAATCACTGAAGGAAAATATAATGGCTTTCATCATGTACCTGGTAGATACCGCTGTTGTCTATGCAATGAACCACGAGTCTACTTCAATTACCATTATCCGTGGGAACTCACACTTTTGAGTTATCATTGCGATATTGAATCGATATGGAATAAAAGAGCGAAAGAACTTGTTTTCAAAAATTTTCCCCGTGCTGCGAGATACGCTGCACTTTGTAGTAATTGCTTCTTAAGAGTCTCAGAATTTCTGCCAGAAATAGATGTATCTGAATATGAGATTATAACATATAATTACAAAAGAATCGGTGAGATCTCACCATAAACTACAACTTCCAGGATGTCGAGTTGAGGAAAATCTATGATGCTGTTGGGATCAAGATCTTCGACTAAAACTCATATCAGCCCATATCTTGGGTACAGCCTCATTTCGATTTCAGTTAGACCATATTCTCTCTTCCATTCCATAAACATGCTATCTATTTCTTTTTCGAGGTCATTTATTAGTTCAAGAAGTTCTTCTTTTGTTTTCTCGAGGTGGTTAATTTTCTCTTTGAGAGTGGAGTACTGATCGATCCAAGAACGCAGCTTACTCCTGTATTTTTCCCAAAATTCTCTCCATACATGTCCATTTGGGAGAGATTTTACTCCCCCGATAATATAACTCAAAAGCATGTAGTAGTCATCTTCTCTCCCAAATTCTATACTTCGTCCACTCTTGCGATATTCTTCAACTAACTTCTTGCAGAAGTCTTTAAACTCGGAAGGAATTAGTGGAGCTATTTCTTTCAGTAAATCTTCTAATTTATTGCGATATTCATCAAATTCTTGGCTTAATTGTCGTATTTTTGAGATATGTTTGTCTAAAATTTTATCAGGTAAACTTAGAAGATATTCCGCAGAACAATACGCGCCTGAAGTTCCACCTTGGTCGCCAAAGATTACCACTGCTCTTTGCAGATGGTAGCTTGGCGGGTATAAGTCTACTCTAACCTTACTTGGCCTTAAAATCACAAAACTTCCATCCTTCAAATATTTTTTAGACATGGATAACGAAGACAGCATAGGAGAAAATACGCCCCTAGCTATCTCTCCAATAACTCTTCTCTTTCTCTCTTTTTCTAGCAATCTAACGTATTTATGGTTACAGTAAGCATACCAAGCTGTAATGCAAACCAAAACAAAAGTTAACACCACGAGTGCCCAATTCGAGTCCATATGATTTCCATATAAATCTAAAAAATTTAAGATTATTCAAGCACATTGTCGTGCAAGATTTTCTTTGGTTTGAATTTGTTAAGAATATCGTTAAGCTCCATGTTGTCGGGATAAGTGATTACTGCTAAAGTTCTCGGTGAGCGTTTGGCTTGATCGGTTCTGTGATACTCTCTGTCTGTAATTGAAAGAAACTCGCGATATGGATGATCCTCCTCGTTTTCGAATTTACCGAGCGTCATTACTTCAACAGCCTCAACTCGCTTGTCTAAGAGTTTTCTTATTCGTTTTGCATGGATGTGGTTGTCAAGCGTAACTAAAGCTTGTTTCGAAGCAACGAACAGGTAATAATCAATCATACCTTGCATTGTTGCAGCATTTGCTGAATCGTTATTAGTGAATGCCGATTCGAGAGTATTTCTGAAGAATCTTGGTGGCCTTGAATAACCATGTGCCGCAAAATTATTGTTAGTTGTGTCCCATGTTATAACTCTACATGCGAACTCACCCATTGAATGTACTCCAACTGCTCCCCATCCCCATAAATTCAAGTGTGGCGGATCTAAGAATTCACCTGTTTCAGCTCCAAGTGGTTGGAAATTGTCCACATATATATGCCACAGCATGTGTGAATATGTTACTCCAGAGAAATGCATATATCGCGGACAGATATATATCCCAACACCACTCACACTCAACCAGCTTGTTGTTGTTGATGCTGCAACAGATAACGAACCACTATCTACTGCCTTGTATTGATACCTATGCCCACCAATATGTTGAAAATCTTGACTCCAATCTCTACCCGTTACTTCAGTTCCACCAATCTTAACCAAATTAAACAAACTCTGCCATCTCGGCATTTAGTTTTGCACCCCCACAACTTTTTCAAGCTGAATGGTCGGCTCGTAATTAGCAGCAGGTGCAGCGGAGCAATAAGCGTAAAGTCTGATGGCAGAAATTTTCTCATTGCTCGGTATTGCATCCATGACATCAACAAGCCAATCGTCAAAGCTTGCTCCTTCTGCAACGCTCTCTTCAGCATCCAGCAAGTCAACCTCAGTGGCTCCATCTGATAAAACAGCCCTCAACATGAAGTAAAGCGTTGCTCCAGAACCAGCGGGATTTGAAGCAACGACATGAATTGCATCAATCCAGCCGATGAAATCGTTATCGGGCAAAACTTCTTGCTTTTGAGTGAGAGTAGTCTCTGTCACCGTAACGCTTGATGCGTTTCCCTTATTCAAAATCCTGCCCGATAATTCTTTGTTCAGGTTTGCGATATCCTGTGAGACTGAATAGTTAAACCAGTTATCGTACTCTGCGATCGGCTGCTCGCCAGCCGCGTACTTAGCAGCTCCAGCAGGAGGTTCAACACCGACATCGTCCCAACGCGAACTCTGATCAATAGGCATGCTAGTTCCTCGCCAATAGACTTTAAAAATCAAAGTCAGAGCAGTCCCGCATAGGTTCCTGCATCCGGGTTGCTGTTTGCCAGGTCGTTGTAGCCCTTCGTGGGATCCGACGTATCGGCTGCTGATCTGTATTCAAAAGTTCCGAATTGCTTTGTGTCCAGTTTTACTCCTGCAGGCTTGATCGCTTGCAGTAAGTCCTTCAGCTCTTCAACAGTTAAGCCAATGTTGTTAAGATCTTGCAGCCACACCCAAACATCAAGGTACGCGGGCTCTATGTCGTATCTGTCATTGACTCTGACCCTACTCGTAGTTGTCTTCAAAGCAGCAGCTACAACCTCTTTAATGTCCTTGATCGTCGCCATTTCTGTCAGCTTGCTGAAGGAAATCTTTATTCTCGTTCTGTAGTGTTCATCTGTCTCATTCTGCTGTCTGCGAATGTTGAAGAGCTGCCCGATGTAGTCGAGGCTTTTTCCCGAAGCGTAGTCAACGGAGTGGGCGTTTTTAATGTCGCTAATAGTTTGTTCTATGCTCTGGAATTCTGAATCCAAAATTGAAAGCAGCTTGTAGTTGTTCGAATCGCTGTCTTTGCGAAACGCCGTTGAAAGCTTTGAAATCAGCTCGTTAACTGCCATCTATGCCACCTCACGAGAACCTCACGAGATCGTGACTGTTATCAGCGTGTCGTCCGTCTGAGCGATTTCGGTGTCCGCTATTGCTATATTCGAGGTTCCTGCTGGCGGAGAAGCCGTATCGATCTTGACAGTTGCATCCACGACACCCTGGATGTTCATCACGGCTGCGAGAACCTTGGCGTAAACCACGTCCTCGCCGATTTCCAAGTTGTTGATGTACGCTTTAATTGCATCTTTGACTGTTTGTTCATCGATTGAAGTCCCATCGCTCGTTATCGAGACATCGACATAGATGCTTACTTGCGTGGGACGGCTGAAGTATATCGTGTAGGCATTGCCATCCTGATCGTAAGCTGTGGCTGCGATATCTCCATAGGGCCGAATTCCTGCAGGTTTCGAGTCGAATATCGCCTGAGCGATGTCCGCATCCTCCCCTCCGTGCACGAAAACCCTGAACGATTTGGGCGGGAGGCCTCCCGTATCGGTGTAATCGTTTATCGTGTCGTTCTCCTCGATTTTTACAGTCTTAACACCTTCAACTTCCAGGACAGCAGCTTTGATTGCATCGAGAGTTGCCTTGCCCTTGGCTGCGAGAGTCATTTTGATCCTGTAGCGGAACTCTTCGTCTGTTTCTGTGTCTCTACCTCCACTTGTTGGGTTTGCGTTGTTTACTGATTCGATTCCGCTGATTGGATCAATGATTTTCGTGATCGTGTTAGCAGCTACATTTCCTGCTGATCCGGGCTCGATTGCTTCAATAGGTGCGTCAACACTCGTGTTTCCTGCTGCCAGCGTGACAGCCTCAGTTGTCTTGAAAACGACAGATTCATCACTTGTGGCAACTCTCGTGCCCGCTGGAATTGTTATATCTTCGGTTGCTGCTGTTGATCTGCTGAACGTGACAGTTCCCGTAGCTTTAGCTGCAGGGATGCGGGTAAATCCTACCAACGCAGCAATGTTATCCAAGTTGCTTCCAGTTGCAAAATCAATGTAGCTCGCGTAGTAGGCATCCTCGAGAAGCTGCCAGAGTTGGTCTTCCCTATATGCAACGACTTTCAGGAACCTCAGGAATCTTGAATTCTCGCTCAGATCAATATCGTCGCCAAACTCTTGCTTTGCTAATTGTTTTAGTTCTTCGAGAATTACGCTAAATGGTTTTGGGATAAAACCCGAATCTGTTACTCCGTATGTCATACAACCACCTCAGTCTGGACTTGTCCGCCATCAGCAATCAGATAAAGCAAAATCTTGATCTTCCTCGAAGAATCGGGCTCAGAAATCTCAATCCTGTCGATTGACCTGATTTTGTCGTAACCAGCAAGGGCTTTGCGGATCTCGTGCTCGATTAGCTTGCGGTTGAACTTCGATTGCTTGATTTTAAGCCAGTCAACACCGAATTCGGGGTTAAATGCGTCTGAACCCTTAACGCATTTCAGGATGTGCTCTATGTCCTGCTTTATTTTATCCACGCCATCAACTATGTCAATTTGTTTGAGCTCGTTGATCACGAGATCTCCTTGGGAGAACTTGAAATCCCATGTCATCAGCGTTAAGAGAAGAATAGACTTTAAAAGCAACTGGCAAAATGAAAAACATTAGAGACTCTCGATATACCCCCTAATCTCCTCTATAACACTTACCACATATGTTAGCAAATTCTCAGCATCCCGTTGAGTTAGATATTTGTCAGGATGTGCTATTGAATTTCTAACATTTTTTAGGTATTTAATTATGTGTAGTACAGGAGGTTTATCTTTGTTTTTATAATGTTTTTCTAGCTCATCTAATATGGCGCCCCATGTATGTTTTTCAACATCTTTTCCTGTTTCTTTCTTATACAATTCTCGAAGAACTCTTTCACAAATTCTAAGTAAGTAAAAACCTGCAGCAGTTGGAAGGTTAGAACGAATGGCAACACAAGCTTGGTCAAATTCTGCCAGTCCGCCTACATCACTTAACCATTTTAAGGTTTCTTCGTTGAAAAATGCCTTAGAACACTCTCGTATCTTCTTGATATCAAGAATCTCTAATTTTGGTGTAATCAACTCACAATTTTCTAAAAGTCCTATAAATTCATTAATCTTACCAATGACTTCTTCGTATAGTCTCCTGCAAGTTTGCTGGTCTAATCTTCCTATGTCTTGTAAATATTTTACCCATTCTTCTGCCCAACTTCCTATTTCCTCAAATTTCTCAACATCTTTAAGGCCCATTAATTCTCCTAATTCGCTTAAGTTTTGTGGAGGAAAATAAAGCAATGCTTGTACAGCAGGTTCCAATTTAGATTTCAGTCGGTCAAGTTGATGGAGATAATAATATACCCCATAGGGAGTAAGCAATTTTTTCTCCATGATTACTAAAACTACTAGTACATTAATAAATTTTAAAAAAATGAGTTAGGGCGGATTATGCCATACTCCATCGTCAGCATTAACCCCCCTTATTGTCTTGAAATCAAGGTCTCCATTGATGTAGACATCCCCGATGATGTTGATTCTGTTTGGATTGATTTCTGGGATTGATTCTGCCAGCGTGAAAACTCCTGCAAAGACGATAGCATTGTTGATGTTGAACTTCAGCAGCTCGTTGACAGCTACAGTTTGCTTATTCTTAAGCTGTTCTTCGAGTTCATACTTACTAAACAGCACGAGAACAATGTCTCCCTCTTGGAGTGGGATGTAAATTGTGCCAACCGAAGACTTCAAGCATGCGACTGGAACATCAAACAGCTCAATTTCCCTGCCTCGGATCTTGTGCTTCAGCTTAACATTGCAGCGGAGCTTGCTGTGGTCCACTTGCGTTATTATGCCTAAAGCTATCGTGTTAATCCTGCTTACTTTCATCTCAATTCTCTCGTCCATAATTTTTAGCAGCTCATCGATCACGGGATCACCTCCAGCTCCGTATAGTACTCTTCACCCTTACAAACGTGCTTATAAGCAGAAACATTGAACTCTCCGCTCAACTTGACTGATTTAATCACAACAGGCTTGCCAACTTGGATTCTCCATCTTAACAAAGCTCTGATTTTGAATTTGTCTTGATCCTGATTCTTGACCTTGGTAACTTCCAGCAAGCCCGTATCAGACTCGAGGACCTCAGCCTCGTAAACGATCTTCGAACCCTTGACGAAGTAAGCCATATTGTTCTCGATTGTGAAAACGTATTCCTGGCCGAAGTCGGGAGATGCGACAATCATCCATGGATCCAAGTTTGCTTGCTGCTGTCTCAGCTTCCCATTGCAGAACCTGACTACATCCTCGATTATCTCCGCTGGAGTTCCTTGGAACGTGTGGGGCTTCTCAAACTTGAAGCCAGTATTATCGATTCTGCCAATCGGGATGTTGCAGTACTTGCATATATCTCTGATCACTTGGGCCGCATCTGTTCCAACTGGATAGCTAACTACTACGATTTCTTTGCTTAACTCGGCTGTTGTATCTGTGCATTCGATTATAGCAGCCTCGTCAGCTCCCTTCAGCTCGATGTCAACATTTGTAACCTTGCCATAGAAAATCAATCCAAAATCGTTCTTGTAGCCAGCTTTGAGCTCAACGATATCATCTTTCTTGATCTTTTCTCTCGTTTGCTGAGATAAGTTGTAAATCGTTATGATCGCTGTTTTAGCCTCAGTTTCTTTCTTTTCAACTTCAAATTCAATGTCGAAGTTGTCTGAAGTAAATAGCAGATCCTCGATTCTGAGCTCGGCGTAGCGAAGCCACAGCTCAGTCATAGAACACCCACACCTCGGCTTTCTTGTCTGTTATTTCGTAAGGCAGCAAGTAGAATAGTTCCTCGTAGGTTGCAGGGTTTTTGACAACAATCGGGTTTAATCTGACGAGCTCACCATTGAAAACTATCACCCCATCCTCAACTCTCGTGATTGTTAGAACGCAAAAGCCCCCTTGATGGTTCCATCTAAATATGAAATCGTAAGCTACATTGTTTATCTTAACTCGCTGAGACTGAGGAAATCCCCACGATTCCTCAAATGGAATGACTTTAACCACCGAATAACCCTCCTAACCATTCTACAATCGAGTCTAACCAACTCTTATTCTCCTCTTTTTGCGGCTCGTTGTTCGTACTCTTCTCTTCGGGATCTCTGGCTGTTGTGTTGGTTGGGACTTCAGAAGTTGCTGGCGTGATTGGCAGCTCTATTGTTATCGTCTTGGATTCGGCAATCAGGATCTGCCTGATTCTGATTGAGGCCCTCAGCGCGTTAACACTGCCACCTTGCTGAAAGTCAAGGCTCTCGATGACCATGTTGTCGTAAGTGCCAAGCAAGTCAGAATGGAACGTTACAAGTTGCTTTGATTCGTAGAGCTGCTTTAGTCTCTCGTGTTCGTAAGAATCTCTTTTGCAGATAACATCGAGAGAGAATTCGGCAGGCTCGAGGATGATGTGATCCGCAATGCTAAATTGCTTCTCAACTTTGTGCTGCGGAATTGTGGCTTTCTCCGTGAGGTTCACGATTTGAACAGCTTCGAGTTCGATGTCACCAAGCAGGATTTTTTCTGGCATCAAGTTGAAAGAAAAAGAGTAGACTTTAAGAAATCAGAACTTCCAACCCTCAGTTCTGAACATCGTAATTATGTTAATAAAATCTAAACCATATTGCTTACAAATGAATGGAATCTTAATCTTATTGCCCCTCAGTTTTTCTTCAGTGACAACAATTGGTTCAAGCTCAATGAGAGTTTTTTGAGGGGAAGTTGCATGGTCGTAGGCTAAGGCTACTACCCAAGGGTCCGCATCGTATTTCTTGCCGATTTTTATGATGGACGGATACTTCTGCAAAATTTGTTGGACTATTTCTATTTGGCGAAGTGTTGGATCTTTAAACAGTAATTCTTGATTCTCAGCCCAATCTAAAAGATCATCGTCGCCTTCCTGTATCTCAAAAAGAACCTCTTTGGGAGCTATGAACCTTCCAGCTTTTATCAAGCCTTCAATTCTCCTCCAAACACTTGGATACACATCCATTGGATTAATCCTGTTTAAGTGAATCAAGGAGCTCGTATCTACAACATACAGATACAAGCTATCTACCCACCTGAGCCAATAGTTTTTCAAATGTCTTTGTTTTTACCGACAGATACGCTAACGCGTCCGCATACGTGATGTACTCTTGATAGAGGTTATGCGCAACAACTGAGATGAACTTGTCTCCAAGCTCTGAGATTACTCTTTTATCGGCTGGCGGGCCCCCCTCTTTTTGTTCGGACTTCTCTTCTTCTTTTTGTTCAGAGTTTTTTTGGGGCTTGTACAAATTTAGAATCTGTTCGTAGTCTTTTTTTGTTATGAAATTGAACTTTAACATGTTGTAGAGCAACATCTGTTTGCTGACCTTAAGCTTCCTCGATAAACGATTTAGTGTTTCAATATTGGTGAGTGATGAGCGATACTTGTCGAATACACGTATTGCTAATTCTTTCGGTAATAAAAACGATGCTGCAAACTCGTTGCACCATTTTTCAATCGAGCTTGGAGCTGGAGCTAGTATATCGGGCGTATCTATCCCGGATTCTCCAAGCAAAACATGGGCAAATTCGTGCATGAGAGTGAATATTCTCGCTTCTATTACATCTTTTGAATTGACAACAATGACGACAGGATGCTCATCGGCGAGTGTAAATCCTCGGGCATCTTCTACTGGCATAGAAAACTGGAAAACAAATATGTTGAGGTCTTCAAGCCAATCCCTCAAGTAATTGAACATGGCGTATGCGCTTTTAAAGCCCCTCTGCGTATCCTCGGTCAATTCAAGCATCTCACGGTATTTTTTAGCAATCTTTTCAGGTTTGTCCGTAAGCTTAGCCTTATCGATTTTTGGCACAATTTCATATCCGATATTTTCCAAAAGCTCTCTTGCAGTCTCCTGTAGGCTTCTGGCCCTTCTTAACGCAACGATGGTCTTTTTATCAAACACACCCTCTTTTCCAGGGATCATCCTATAGTCTTTTGGCCACTTCTCTTCCCTAGGCTCAGGAAGTAAAAATGCTGCAAGAGGAACTTTGAATGCTAACGATAGTTCCCTTAGCTGCCTTAGTGTAGGCTTCCTCTTCCCAGCTTCGATATCTCTAATAACACTGACACTTGTATTGAGCCTCCTAGCTACCTCCTCAATCGTCCATCCAGAACTCTCTCGAAGCCACTTGAAGACTTCTGGGTTTATATCTATAGTAACAGTCTGAACCATTTCAGTAGCTTGTGTGTTCAGGTCGTATCTTAATTTTTCGTTTCTATTTTTTTCATTTCTATCCCAAATTGGCATAGTGTTTAAGCCTTAACTTTCTTACGAGTTCCTTCGTAATATCCTCTGGCCTATCTGCCTTGATTTCGATTTTATGGATGATTGTTGTTGGCTGATTGTATGTTGTCTGGTTGGTTGTATGATATGTTGTTGGAGCTGAAGTGAGCTGGGATGGTAACAGCTCCGATGCGGAGGGTAGGCGATGCTCCGCCAATAATGTTGTTCCAGCTCTGATTGCCATGCTTGTTGGTGTGAACTGGAATCCTGCTTGGATAGCTTTAAAGATTGGGTTTTCTGTGATGACTCGCCATGCTTCGAGTATTCTATTTGGGATGGATGTTACAACATCGGCAAGCAATTTGAAACCACTAACGAGCCAATCTATGCCTCCTCTGATCGCATTGAAGAATGCTAAACTTCTATCTCGTAGTCCAAATAGATTATGTACCCAACAGTGCTGTAGAAGCAAGATTACACTTACAAGACCAAGAACTGCCCATGTTATTGGATTTGTAAGTAAAGCTGCGCTAAAACCCAAGAATGCTCTAGTCATACCCACAAAAGCTAAAATACTCTGTTTCGCAAGGAGTGTTAGAGCTCCACGTAACCCTATTGTAGCCAAGGTGGCTTCAGCTTCAGCACCCATAAACGTTAGGATAGATCCAACAAGACGTAACAAACCCGCCCTTACGAGTAGAGCTCCACCACCAAGTAATAGGACTGCTGTTGCCAATCCTACAGTCAAGCTGATACCAGTTTTTATCGGTTTCGGTAAAGCTTGAAATACTTCAGCTACGGTTCTTACAGCACTTACAGCAACTTTCACACTTGGAACGAATACACTCCCAATTTCAGTACCAACTAATTTCAAGTTGTTCTTGAGGATTCCCAACTGTTCTGATAGACTTTCATCAATTTCTGCCGATGCTTTCTTCGTTACACCTCTTACATCCTCAAGTTTGAGCATGTACTTGTCAAGGGCATCAATTCCCCCCTCAAGCACTCTGGCAATGCCAGGGCCTGCGTATGAGCCAAAAATTGCTGTCGCTCTTCTAGTTCTCTCTGTTGAATCTCTTATCTCTGCCAGTTCCTTCAAGGCTTTTTTAACGTCTATACCCTTGGCTGCAGCAGATCTCAAGCCCATTAGAGCTCTCGCAACATTAACACCATTCGATTCTAAGGCTGCGAGTAGACCAACTGATTCCTGAAATGTTAGATTAAGTTGCTTGAGTGGGGCAGCATTGCTTGAGAGTATGTCTATCAAGCGTGAAGACTGGACTCCGAATCTCTGTTGGGCTGCTATAAGCGTGTCAGTTACTTCGTACATTCTCGTCGCTGGGATATTGAATGCTTTCATAGCTACTGCCAATGAGTTTGCGGCTGTTACAGCGTCAGTTCCCGTTACTTTTGCGAAATCGAGAACTGCTTGTGCCACTTCCTGTGTATCTCTGCCAAGATCGCCATACCTGCCTCTTATGATCGTTATAACTTCTGCTATAGTCTTGAATGAGTCGGAGTTTACTCTTGCGAGTTGTTTTACTGTTTCTGTCATTAAAATAAGCTCTTTATTCGATATTCCTGTTCTCGCTTGCATTTCAAGAATTGCCCTCTCCAAGTTTGCTGCTTCCCTTACAGCTAATCCAATTGATGCTGACATTGCGGCTCCTGCAGCAAAACTGTATTTTCCAAGGCTTTCAAGAGCCTGATTCATTCTCTTGAAGTTCTTTACAGCTTCATCAGTTGCTCTGTTGATTTTTGTAAGCTTTTCGTAGAATCCTCTATCTTTTAACTCAATTGCTACATAAATGGCTCTGATAGCATCGCTGAACATCGAAAGCATTATCTAAGATTGACTTTAAAAGTGGGAGTATGGATTTAAAAGAGTACAACGAGTACAAAAAAGAGATTGAACAAAGAATTAGGGAAAAGAAAAGAAGTTTGTCATTTCTGGAGAGACAAACTAAAGAGTTAGAGATCATAAATGAAGTCATGAAAGAATTCAAAGAGAGAGACCCAATAAAATACGAAGAGTTTATAAAATTTGGAAAACAACGGGAGAAAGCAGCATTCGGATTAGGGTTAAGAATGTTTTTACTTGGACTGTTTTTGTTGCTGTTGCTATTGGCAGTAGTGTTTCTCATCTAAAAACATATAAATGCTCTTTCTCTCCATTTAGTTGTACATCCCCCTGATTTGATTGTTCCATTAGAATTTTGAAGTATATCTTCCACTTTTGGAATTTTACATAATCCCAACTCATCACTTCTTCGATATCCTTGCCAAGGTTGTGGGCTATGAAATAATAATCAAAATATCTCCTTACTTCCTCCTCAAACTGTTGATACCCGAAAATATTCAACTAAGCCAGTTTTCTCCATTACCACTCGTTCTAGCTTTGCTTTTATTGCTGCATCCATTTCATCAATGAGTTTATCCAATTCTTCGTCATTCTCGGGCGGTTTTGGATCGACAACAACTAATTTTATAAGTTCTCTGAGTACTTTATCCGGTCTATTCCTGTATTTTATGATCAGATCGTCAACTTCCTTCGCTTTTAGGCTTTTTCGTATTGTAAAGACTTCTCCACCAATTATCACAGTCTCTGTACCTTCAACTGCTTTAAACTTCTCCCAGCCTGCCATGCAAGTTCTTAAGAAAACAGACTTTAAAAATAGAACAACTACTATTGGTAGGCTTTATCCAATTCTTCCTCAAGCTCTTTTAACTTTTTCTTAAGCCTCTCATATTCCTCTTTTTCGATCTGTTTGGCTTCTTTTAACTCTTCTAAGTCCCTTCTGAGGTCATCTATCTTCTGTTCAACTTCTGTAATTTTCCGAAGCACTACTACTTCTGGTAGGGGTGGCATTTCTTTGAGAATCGGTTCTATGTTTATGCTCTTGAAAGCACCCTCTATTAACCTCATCCTCTCACTAAGCTTTCCTACATACTCAAACGCTTGAATCGATGGGAGTTTGTAAGAGTAGAATAATTTTTGCAATCTTTGAACATGGCTTTGCATAGCAAGTATGGGAGCGAGCACTCTTGAGTTGAGTTCCGCCCACTTCTTAAGCAGTTCTTCGGTTTGCTTAAGTTGCGGGAATTTTTCATAGTATTTCTCCATCACTTGCTCTGCTTTTTCTCTGATCTGTTCATCTTTGGACTTCGTTAATTCCAGTACAATCATCCGGGCTTTATAAGGAAGTTTCTCAATATTGGCCTCGATCAATTCTAAAGCCTCCAATTGTGTCTCAGGGTTTTTTGCTTTCTCTTCTATCTCTTCCATAAGTTTCATAACTTCCTCGGAAATCAAAAACTTCTTCCATTCATTTTCTTCACTCAAAACTCTCACCTTAAATCCTTAAAATTTGCCAAAATTTAAATTTTTTGTACTATCCAGTAGAATTTTCAACGAATCTAACGCTTTGTCTGCAAACAGGACAATAAAACGATTTTAAATCCTTGTGTTCAGTGTGTACATGTATGGCATCTTACAGTTATCGTAAGACAAGTTACTTGAATACCTCTGGAATTTGCCTAAATAACGGGTTCATAAGCTTTGACTAGGAGCAAATTCAATGGGTTCAAAGACCCAAACATGCTTATATTCAAGGGAAGCTGCTAAACCAATCTCGAAACCCACAAATTGAACTCCTCAAAAACAAGAAAAATGGAAATCAGTATTCAATTTTGAATCCAGTCCCAATGAAGTCGTACTTCAGGATGTTCTCTTCCTTGTCTGGCTTGACCTCGGGATAGAAGAAGAAACACTCGTCAATGGAGATCTTCTTCCAGCTCGTAACTTCCGGTTTCTTCGAAGCGAAGACAACCTGAACGGGTCTCTTAGTTTCCGCAAGCTGCAATAACAGTTTATTTGAATTCGATGACGCAAGCAGTGCTATAGTTCCTTCAGCATCTCTGTTGTTCATCTTGGCCCAATCCCTCGTTATGCCAGCCCAGTCCTGAATCGGCTTGATGTTGTCCTTGTCCTTGGGCGTTACTCCCGTATCAGCTGCGAGCCCCTCAAGCTCAACCCCATCCACAAACACTGTTATGTCATCAATACTGTAAACGGGCATTTCTCACCACCTCACAGCGCTATAACCAGATCGAGCTGAATCTTCGAGATCGACCCTGCAAGGTATGCGGTAACGCTGACATTCTTGAGGATCCTGCTTGCCTTGTCAGAATCACTGATCGAATCCCAACTTGGAACTTGAACAACATAGCCAGGCTGCAGGTTGCCATCTTCGTCAACGATATCCTCACGGAGAGCTCCATCTCTTTGGGCCCTCCTCAAGACATTCTCGATGGCAGCCTTGACCATCTGGATCCCGCTCGGACTGTAGGGAATGCGGGAGCCCATGTTCGCAAGTCTTAGTTTCAGGTTAACTAGGGCGTTCTTGATTTCCGTAGCGAGGTAGATCTTGGTGCGAGGAATGTCAACAAAGCTGCCAGTCAGAACCTTGGCTCCGCTTATAACAGTCTTCGCAACAGTTATTATCGTGTTTATG
>Ga0190367_1000461_pt1 | contig 29825 bp, 34 predicted proteins | sample 4872181011_MG_FD_171838 | JGI IMG/M metagenome (GOLD analysis project Ga0190367, IMG submission 171838) | Hydrothermal vent microbial mat bacterial communities from Southern Trench, Guaymas Basin, Mexico - 4872-18-10-11_MG | ecosystem: Environmental > Aquatic > Marine > Hydrothermal vents >...
GGTTATAGTATATGGTAGATGTTTGACGGTTGGGGGTGGCGGGCGCGGCGGGATTCGAACCCGCGACCACCGGGTTAAGAGCCCGGCGCTCTCCCTGGCTGAGCTACGCGCCCTGTTTTATCGGGTGGATTGTTGGTGGTGTGGTATTTAGCTTTTGGATTGAGGGTTGAGCTTAAGTATTGGTGTGGGATTGTGTTTGATGGCGCTTGCGTTTGTATTGGTGTCTGTTGATGTGGGGAAGGAAGCGTATGTGGCGGATGTGTTGCGGCAGATTGATGGGGTGAAGGAGGTTTCGGTGGTGTATGGTATCTACGATCTGGTGGTGCGGTTGGAGGTGGAGTCGATGCATGAGGTGCGGGAGATTGTGGTTCAGCAGATTCGGCAGAATCCGTATGTGCGGAGTACGGTAACGATGCTTGTAGCAGAGTAGGGTAACTACTGTGTTTTTGGGTAGGATAGTTTATGTAAAGGTTGAGAGAAAGTATGCAGAGCGTGTGAAGCGGCTTCTTAGCGAATATGGTGTACTACGGCACGATGTTCCAGTTTGTCGTGAGAACGACCATGTTTTATTTCCTGTTTGCGAAAGATGTGAGGAGATAGCGAAGTATGTTCCTGTGGAGTTTGTAGAGCGTGATGTAGCAGGGAGACGAGGATACAGAACTTACAGGGACCGCCTTCGTGGAGTGGTTCCAGAGGAGCTTTTTCAACGGTTGCCGCGATCTTTCGAGATTTTAGGAGAGATAGCGATCATAGAGATACCAGAGGATTTGCAACAGTATGAGAAGCAGGTAGGTGAGGCTTTGCTGAAGCATCACTCTAAGCTTCGGGCTGTTTATGCAAAGGAGGGTCCTGTTTCTGGTAAGCATAGGACACCTGTACTCAAGCTGATCGCCGGGGAGCCTGTTTACGAGACGTGCTATCGGGAGAGCGGTGCAGTCTTCTACTTTGCTCCTGGTAGAGTTTATGCGTCAATAAAGCTTTCGGGGGAGAGGCTACGGGTGGCGCAGCAGGTGCAACCAGGTGAGGTGGTTTTGGATATGTTCTCGGGGATAGGAGGGTTTGCGGTACTGATTGCACGATACGTGCAACGGGTTTTGGTGTATGCGGTTGATATTAACCCGGTAGCGGTGAGGTATTTGGCTAAGAACGTAGCGGTTAACAAACTATGGGGGAAGGTGATTCCTATTGAAGGCGATGCAAGGCGAGTTGCTTATGCGCTTCGGAACAAGTTTTCACGCGTGATAATGGACTTACCCTATGAGTCAGTCAGCTTCCTAGATGCAGCACTGGCCGCGGTGCGAGAGAAAGGTATGATTCACGTATATACGGTAGAGCGTGAGCGTGTAGTTCTTGAACAACTGTATCAACTCGGTGCAGAGGTAGAGATTATATATAGAAGAGAGATAAAAGAAATAGCACCATATCGACCAAAGTTTGTTTACGATATTCTAGTTCACGAGAGACGCTGTTCTAACCAATAGTAGCGCGCGGTAGGTCTGAGGTTGTCGAAGGAGCTGAACGATTGGGCGAGGGATATTGTTAGCTGCAGCGGAGGCGTGAACCATAATCGTTTTGCCGCATACATAGTCGCTTCTTCGGACTACGAGTGCTGTGGGGCTACTGCAGTCTATACGAGGATCGCCTTTTCCCTGTATGGAGAACCGATACGGTCCTACGTGAAGCAGCAGTTTCACGGGAATGGGCTGGGAGAGAAGCGCCTTCGTTGAGTCGGAGAAGTCACGAGGTGCTTTATCAGCGCCTACTCCAATAATACAGTCCCCGCGTGGGGTGAGGTGTGGCTCTCGTGTAATCTCTAACGTTGTACTATGAGTGGCTCGGACGTTAGAATGACCACGAAACCTGATCTCCTCTACCACCAGCCACGCCAACCTCGTTTACCCCGTAGTGGAACGAAGGCAACATATCCGTGCTCCTCGATAGAAAGACCATCTTTCCGCTTCCTAGCTCTTACGAGTATTTGTGAAAACCCTGGGGGACCTACTGGCGCTACGATGATACCACCTACTTTCAACTGATCAACAAGCGGCTTGGGAATAGAAGGCGCTGCAGCAGTAACAAGTATGCGATCGTAGGGGGCAGCCTTTGGATATCCGAGGCTACCATCTCCGCGGATAACCGTTACACGATCTAGATACCCGAGCTTCTCGAGATTTCGACGAGCGAAGTCTGCTAACTCCTTAATGATCTCCATAGTGTACACATGACCTTTAGCATGAGGACCCACCACCAGCTCTGCGATTAATGCTGCGTGGTAACCGCTTCCTGTACCGATCTCCAGTACCTTATGCCCTTCTTCAAGCTCCAGCAGCTCGCACATGAGGCAGACCATGTGTCGCCCACCCGGTCTAGGGTGTGTGGCGCGCTAATGGTCTGCCCCATGCCTATGGGGAGGGGGTGGTCCACGTAAGCATATTTACGATACTCCTCGGGAACAAACTCCTCACGGGGGACACGAAGGAAGGCTTGCTTTACGCGCTCACTACGTATATACCCAAAGCGTTGAAGGCGTTCAGCGAGCTGTTTGCGCTGTTCCTCAAACTCGGACCTGCTTACGTGAACCAACGCTCTAGTGTGGGACGTCGAGCCTCTTCTTCAACTTTCTTCACACGCTCTATTGCTTTTTTAACACGATTGAGTGAAAACTCGTACTTATCAACAAGTATCTTGATTACGGCCTCTTCATCTATCGGCTTCCACTCTAACTTGTAATTAGTTGTCACCTCGGGTTCAAGAAACGCCTTTCGTATAGCTTCAATATCGAGACCTTCCCATTCTCTACTAGATAGATGCCCTAGCGCGTTTTCGAGGCTACCGTAGCGGTGAATCAACTGAAGAGCGCGCTTGGGACCTATGCCACGAAAGCCACCGGGGTTGTAATCGGTTCCAATCAGAATAGCAAGATCAACAAGCTGTTCTCTGGTTAGCTGTAGTTCTTCGAGAACTGATTTAAGCTCTATAACCTCAGGTTTTATCTCGATGTATACGTTTTTACGAGGAAGTTTCCTTCTACCAGTAATACTAACGTTTCTCACCATACGAGGAGACCCAAAAAGAAGCGAGTCGTAGTCCTGGCTGGCAGTGGCCCACGCATCACCCTGTTGAACGAGATAAGCAGCTTGCGCTTCACCCTCGGCGGGAGCTTGTACCCATGGAATGCCCATAGCGGTCAGAAGCTCCTTAGCGGTTTCTACCATGTAATCCTCAAGACGAACCGATGCAGCAGCATAGCGGCGTATTTCCTCTAAATCACCACGTTCAAGACTTTCTGCTAGCTTCTGGCGATACTTTTCGCGTAGCGCAATCCGTTCAGCAATTTCACGTTCTTTAAGAGAAGGTGGTTTTCCGTCGAAGCAGTAGATGACTTTGATTCCTCGCTCCATGAGATTTACAGTCCGATAGAAAAGCCCACTAAGGTGGCTGGTGATTTCACCACGACTGTTCATAAGGGGAGTCCCATCAGGCTGGCGGATTATAGCAAGGAACTGGTATAGGGCGTTGTATGCATCAAGGCAGAGAATGCGACCAGATAGCTGGGACAAATCGACTTCTTGTCGTCGGCTGATGAGAGGACCTAGGTTAACACCCAATGCTATGGACCTACGTACTCGATTTGATATTTGTCTTGGGAAATCCTAGTAACTCGGACTAGACCAAGCACTTCTAGAGCCAGTAGTGCGCGCATAAGCTCTCTTCTGGATATATCAACCCCTCTCGTTTTGAGTAGCCGGTGAAGGCTACCCAACTTCTGGACCTTGGATGAGCGTAGAGCATCGATCAAAACCAGGAAGAGCTTCTTTCCTTGCCAGATTACTGGAGGCACGGCTAGATCGTTAACTGAGGACGTTCAATGCGCCTAGTCTCGCGTCCAAGCTGTCTCTGAAGAGTCTCATAGTACTGGATGAGGTCTTCGGTAAGGGTGGGAGTGATTCGTTTCATAGCTTCCTCGAAGTGTCGCATGTGAACAGCTTTGGCTTCGATATTTTCTCTAAGCGCTAACATAGCCGCTTCACGACAAAGAGCCTCTAGCTCCGCTCCTGTAAAGAGCCGCGTTTTGCGGGCAATTTCTCTTAGATCCACATCGTCGGCGAGAGGCATTTTTCGTGTGTGTATTTTGAGAATCTCAAAGCGCGCGTGCTCATCGGGAGGAGGTACGTAGATGAGACGATCAAAGCGCCCTGGTCTGAGGAGTGCAGGATCAAGCAGATCAGGGCGGTTTGTTGCAGCAATTACCGCAACTCGGCTTAGGGGGAGTATTCCACCCATCTCAGTAAGTAGCTGAGCAACTACACGATCACTAACACCACTATCTGCAACATACCCGCGACGCGCGGCGATAGCATCTATTTCATCAATGAAGATCACAGCAGGCGCTACCATACGGGCTCTTCGAAACACTTCACGTATCGCTTTTTCAGACTCACCTACCCACTTACTGAAAATCTCTGGTCCACGAATTGTAATGAAGTTGGCTTCAGATTCGGTAGCAACAGCCTTCGCTAGGAGCGTTTTCCCGCAACCAGGAGGACCGTATAACAGGATACCTTTAGGAGGCGTTATGCCCATTCGCTCAAACACCTCCGGATGCCTGATGGGCCATTCAACGGCTTCTCGAAGCTGCTGTTTTGCATCTTCCAAGTTTCCGATATCGCCCCATCGAACTTTGGGTATCTCCACTTGAACCTCGCGCATAGCACTTGGTGTAATCTCCCGCATTGCTTCCATAAAGTCACGCATAGTTACTCTCAGGCTTTCGAGGATCTCAGCTGGTATCTCGCCAGCCTCAAGATCGATTTTTGGTAGTATGCGGCGAAGCGCTTTCATTGCTGCTTCACGACAAAGGTGCGCTAAGTCTGCACCGGTATATCCATGTGTAGCATCCGCGAGAGCATCGAGATCTACATCGTCGGCAAGAGGCATTCCCCGCGTATGAACCATTAGAATTTCCTTTCGACCGTTTCTGTCAGGAACAGGGATTTCGATTTCGCGGTCAAAGCGTCCAGGTCGTCGTAAAGCAGGATCTAGTGCTTCAGGGCGGTTCGTTGCAGCAATTACAATAACACCCTCACGAGTCTGAAGTCCGTCCATTAGTGTTAGAAGTTGAGCGACAACACGCCGCTCTACCTCCCCAGTAACTTCGCTTCTCTTTGGAGCTATGGCATCGATTTCGTCGATGAAGATAATAGCAGGAGCATTTTGCCGAGCCCTCTCGAAGATTTCGCGAAGCCTTGCCTCTGATTCTCCATAATACTTACTCATGATCTCTGGTCCGTTAATCGCAAGGAAAGCAGCATCTGTTTCGTTTGCGACAGCCTTAGCGAGGAGTGTTTTTCCACAACCAGGAGGACCATAAAGAAGTACACCTTTTGGCGGGTCGATGCCTAATCGCTGAAATAGCTCAGGGTGCCGTAGTGGAAGCTCGACCATCTCGCGTATCCGTTCAATAGCTTCATGTAGATCACCTATATCCTCGTAAGTGACCCTGGGGATTCCTACAGCACGCTCAGTCCGGGGAACAAGCCGTATTGCGGTACGTGGGGTGACTACAACGATCCCCTTTGGAGTGGTTCGAATCGCTTCAAAGACTATGACGCTACCCATAAGAGGTATTGGAACTGAGTTACCCTCGCAGAACGGCATATTTAAGAGACGATTACGGAGAAAGTTTACGAAATCGCTATCAGGTCGTATGCGGAGCTCCGGCTCCCCAGGAGCTAGGTGAACTGATTGCGCAGGGTGAACAACAGCCTTTTTGACTACAACATAATCGTTTACGCTAACACCAGCATTTCTTCGAATGTAACCATCAATTCTGATTATATCGGGGGTATGCTCATCTCCTGGATATGCACGCAAGACCTTAGCGGCAGTAACTCCTCGACCGCGGATCTCGATGATGTCACCTGGTTCAACACCTAGCTCGCGCATAGCACGTGCGCTTATACGCGCGATTCCCTTCCCTACATCACGAAGCTTAGCCTCCATTACGCGAAGTCTCAGTACTCGCTCACTCAACGCATCTGAGGTGGTTATCCTTCTTTAAATGCTTTGATAGGACAAGGCAAAAAGGCTCGAATAGTTGCGAAGGGACTTGCCTCGTGAAGAGTGCGGCATCTTTGGCTGCCGGATTCTGAACGAAGAGCCTGCTGCTCCCGTTATCGTGAACGGGCTAATCATGCTTCAGCACAGAGGACAAGATTCTGCGGGAGTTGCAACTTATGATGGACGATTTCACATCCACAAGGACGTGGGACTAACTACTCAGGTATTTACACCTGATAAAGTAAACCGGCTGACTGGACCGCTAGGTATAGGACATGTGAGGTACTCTACTACAGGGATGCCTTCTGTACAAGATGCACAGCCGTTTTTCGCGAGCTACCCTCGACGTGGTATCGCCTTCGCACATAACGGTAATCTGGTAAACTTGATCGAACTACGTAGATTGCTTCTGAGGCAAGGGTGGAGCTTACTCTCTAGATGCGACGGAGAAGTCCTGATGGGGGTCTTGGCAACAGCCTTGGAGACGTATAGAGATCTTCAGCAAGCCTTGGAGAGAGTAAGCACACAGGTGGAGGGAGCTTACTCAGCAGTCTTCATATCAGGTGAAGGAGAACTTGTCGCTATACGAGACCCTCATGGGTTCAGACCGCTTTCGTATGGGAGAAGCGATGAAGGAGCATATGCCGCATCTGAGAGTGTTGCCATCCAGGTTTTCTCAACCAAGCAGATTGATGATGTAGAACCGGGAACCGCCGTTCGTGTAGATAGAGAGGGAAATATTGAGATAGTCCGTTTTGCAAAATCTAATCCACGGTTTTGCATGTTTGAGTTTGTGTACTTTAGCAGACCTGAGAGTGTCGTGATGAACCGCTGTGTATACGATGTCCGAATCAAACTTGGTGAGATGCTTGCGAAGTACCATGATGTAAATGTTGATGTTATTGTCCCTGTCCCAGATACCGCGAGACCTGCAGCAGAAGGCTACTCTCGAGTTACAGGTATTCCAACGAGAGAAGGTTTAATGAAAAACCGGTACATCGGACGTACCTTTATTATGCCACCAACAGCAGATAGGTCGTTCTCTGTTCGGATGAAGCTAACACCTGTGCCATCGGTAATAAGAGGGAAACGCGTACTCCTCATTGACGATAGTATAGTTCGTGGAACCACCATGCGTCAAATAGTACAGTTGCTCAAAAGCGCTGGTGCTAAGGAAGTTCATGTACGAATAACCTGTCCCCCGATTATCGGTCCCTGTTTTTACGGGATTGATATCTCAAGACACGAAGAGCTTGCGGCACATGGTCGAACAGTAGAGGAGATCTGTAAGATGATAGGAGCAGATTCTCTTGTATATCAGCGGATCGACGATTTAGTGTCGGCAATCGGGCTTCCTAGAGAGAAACTGTGCCTCGCTTGCCTTACACATGAATATCCGACAGACCGTGCCGCAGCCATTGCAGAGCGAATGCGCAGCGTTAGTGGATTTCGCGAACGATACTGGGAAGCAGAGATCTAGAGGCTTCTAGTTACTCGCACCTCCTGAATCTCGCTTACTCCTTCCACACTCACTAACCACTCTTCTAGCGCAGATAGCGAATATTTAGGATCCTCAGGTATTGCGAGAGTAACGATAAGCGCGACGAGACCAAACGCAATAGGCTCCTCTTGAATACCAACGATCTCTACCCAGTCAGGTTTCGACCTGGTAAGATTCTTCTTAAGGAACTCAACACCTCCTTCAGGGTCTTCAGGGAAGATTCTATAGGTTGCGAGAATACGAGAGGTCAAGGCTACGGACCCATAAACCCACAGTGTACGCACTTGTAAGGTCTAACCAGTTTACGACACCGCTCACAGCGTATTATTAGCACGCGACCACAGTTTGGACAAGGAAACTTCACCCAACTTTCTCCAGGCCAAATGATCTTGCCGCACCAGCTGCAGCGGACAGGTTCTACACGACGCTCAACCACCATATTGGCGGCGGTAGCCCATAGTTGCCTTTAATCGTTTGATGTAGGGTGCATGTGGATGTTTCCATCCTAGAGCAAGTCTATCAGGTTGACATTCTCGGACGCGGACTAGACCCCCTGTTTGCTGGGGCCTATGACGCAATAGGCGAGTCTCCTCTTCAAGCAGCCGCTCGAGAACTCGCAAGTAGCTTGGATAAACACGAATCAGTAGCGATACTAACTGGGTTTCCTATACTTTGGACGCTAAGTGGGGAAACAGATGGCCCCCCAGGAGCCGCTGTTTTGGCGCAAGTTATCTCCCATCGCAATCCCATAGTTGTTGTCACCGATCGATACTCTAAGCAGATTATGCAAAGGTTATTGGAAGAAGTACGTGTTGAAGCTCGGATCATTTTAATCGAAAATCTCGTCAGAATGCCCAATTGGACAACGCGATTCCTGGACGAAAATCATGTAAAGGTGTTGATAGCCATCGAACGACCTGGTGCAAATAGAGTAGGGGTTCATCACAATCTATCTGGGCTGTCCATCACCCATTTGTCGGGTAACACGGATCCACTTTTTGCGGAAGCGCGGCGAAGAGGGTTGTTGCGGATAGCTATAGGAGATGGAGGTAACGAACTAGGTATGGGTCTTGTGGAACAACTAGTGAGGCGATACATACCGTATGGAAATGTATGTAGGTGTCCGTGTAGACAAGGAATTGCGGCGGCAGAGGGATGTGACTATCTGCTCATTGCTGGCGTTTCAAATCTTGGAGGATATGCTCTGGCTGCTGCTGTGGCGGTCCTAGGTAACTTGCCATATGTGCATGATGCAGAGCAAGAGGCTAGGCTCGTTCGAAGTGCTATTGCAGCTGGTGCGGTTGACGGAGTTACTGGCGCGGCGGACGAACTGGTAGATGGAATGCCTCTAACGCGATCAATGCAATTTGTTGAAAAGATAAGGCGACTGTACCAACGACTGAGACGCTAGTGGAGAACAGACTTGATGAGACGAGCCACACGATCAAGTTTTAGGAGTGCATGAGTGAGAGATCCAAGCGTATCCATAGAGCCCCAATTTTCAACAATACTACGGAGCTCGTGATCCTCATTTAACAACCGGATGCATGCACGTAGGATACGGGCAGATATGTAGTTGAAAATGGCACGCGCTTTCTGCATTTTAGCAAATTCGCTTCCGAAGCGCTGCTTCACACTGCGTTCGTAAGTGGACAGGTCAACACCGCTTCTGATGAATCGACATACGGCATCCGCTGCCAGCGAGCTTGTATGGGCTATCAGCCAGAGACCTCCGCCCGTTGTAGGCTTGCTATGACCAGCAGCATCACCTACAGCTATTACGCAATCGCGCGAAGAGGGAAGCAGACCTGATAGATTTACAGGATGTACAACTGTCTGTAAAGGTTGAATCTGATAGCCAAAGCGCTGAAGCAGCTGCTTCAAGATGTTTAGGGGGTCACCCTTAGGCGCGACGACGCCTGCTTTTACGAGATTGTCTTCAATGGGAATAAGGTAGGCAAAAGCACCCTTGGCTACACTAGGATCAACTAAGATCTCACAGCGATCCTCTTCTACATCTCCCTGAATAACAGCAGCATGTAACAGTGCAGCACTAGCAGGACGCATTCTACCGCCTAGCAACCGAGCTGCAAGGATGCGCCCTATTCCCTCTGCTATTACAACCACTTTACAACGAGTTTTACCAGCATTGGTAGTAACGACAAGTGCACGCTCCTTCGAAACCTCAATGTGTGTGACATGAACTCCCAGTACTAGCTCAGCGCCAGCTTGCAGAGCTGAAGCAGCTAACGCACAATCAAAGAGACCTCTATCTAGTACGTAAGCGCTCTGTTTTGGTTTCAGCTCAACAGAGACCCCACCGGGACCAACTACTCTAACCTCGTTGAGTACTGTTTGTACAAGAGGGGGTTTAGCGACAAACCCCATTGCCGATAGAGTTTCCCCACTCACTACGCCCGCACAGTGAGGAATGGCTGCCAAGCTTCGCTGTTGCTCGTAGATGACAATTTGCAAACCACGTTCTGCTAAAAGCGCGGCAGTACGCAGACCAGCGGGACCTCCACCCACTACGACGACATCGGCTTCGGAAAGAGCCACGCTTATCTCTACTACACAGTATTAACCTGTGCCGCAGTTCCGCTACAAGCAAGTCATCGTAGTGCGTGAGGACATCTCGATGAGTCGAGGAAAAACTGCAGCTCAGGTAGCACATGCAGCTGTATCCGCTTTTCTTGAAGCTTGGAGAACAAAGAGAGAGTGGGCAGAGGCGTGGCTAGCTGAGGGTCAGAAGAAGGTTGTTGTTACAGTAGACTCTCTCAATGAGCTGGAGCAGCTAAGGAAGAGAGCAGAGGAGCTAGGATTGCCTCATGCCGTAGTCGAAGATAGAGGACTAACTGAATTACCACCAGGCACAGTAACCTGCTTTGCGGTAGGACCTGCTCCTGAAGAAGAAGTAGATAAGGTAACGGGGCGTTGCCGCCTACTCCGCTAGCACCACCACTTGATGTATTTCTTGGAATGTTCACGTACCTCAGTAAGGAGCCAGGGGTAGGAGGAAGAATTCGTTGCAGTATTGAGGAGTTCGTGGTTATCGAGGAGGTAGAGGGCTGGGGTGTAGCTAATGCTCCTGAGATGTTGGACACCGAGGGATTGTATGCAGTCTATGTTCTTGAAAAAAGAGGAGTTGAGACATTTGAAACGTTAGATCGTATCGCTACAGAGTTAGGTGTGCCGAGGGCAGCAATTTCGATAGCTGGTATCAAGGATAAGTATGCTCGAACGCTTCAATTCCTTACAGTAAAGGGAGGGAAGCCTCTGCATCTCGAGGGAGAAGGGTTCAGCCTATCCTTCATCGGCTATTCAACCAAACCTGCATCACCTGCAAGATTGATGGGAAACCGCTTCGATATTACAATTAGGGAAGTGATTCACATGGAGGAGGCTATCACTCGAGTACGCGATCTAGTAGAGGAAGTATGCGACAAGGGAGGCTTTCCCAACTTCTACGGCTACCAGAGATTTGGAGCGAAGCGCCCGATCAACCACATCGTTGGATGGTTATTATTAGAGGGAGCATGGAGCCGTGCGATCGAAGTAATACTAGCAACACCAGCGCTTCAAGAGAGTCAGGAGGCACGAGAATTCCGCGTACTTGCCGCTAGAGGAGCCACTCCCGAAGAACTACTTACGAGCATTCCTCCTTTCCTCATGGTAGAGCATAGGATCTTATCTAAGTTGAAGGAGACGCGTTCCTCTCTTAAAGCGCTACGAGCTCTGCCCGCACGATTGCGATCACTTCTTGTACAGTCGTACCAATCGTTTCTATTTAACATTGCAGTATCTACTCGGATACTTCTCAAAGGTCATCTACTACCCTCCATAGGCGACTACGTCCTTCGAGGCAACCGTGCAGTAGAACGCGTGGAGGCGTGTAGTATAGAACGAGTTCTTCGGGAGGTACAAAGAGGAGTTTCTGCGCTTGCAGTACCACTACCTAGTGCGAGTAGAAAGGTATGGGAGCGGTTCGTTCGTGTAACAGGCATCTTGCTACCGTATCCGGACTCGCATAAGTGGTATCGGAACCTGAAAGCGATAGGTGCTCGCCTTGCAAAGGGCTGGCGTTCAGTAACTGTGGTACTACCTAGTTTTGCAGTAGAAGCACACAACGATGCTTTACGTGTTAGCTTTACGCTACCTAGAGGGTGTTACGCTACCGTGGTACTTAGGGAGATAATGAAGCCTCAGGATCCTCTCGCAGCAGGCTTTTGAACCACAGAGAGAAGACTTAGCGGGATATGACGCTATGGCTTGCGGGTCTTATTCTGCTGGCGGCGGGTACCCTACTCATCGTACTATCGATATTGCTCGATTTACGTGAAAGAAGTCGTGTACGAAGCGAGGTGGGGTTCGTTATAGGTATAGGACCCATACCTATTTGTTTCGCAAGTAGCCGAAGGATGTTGTGGATTTTGTTTGTAATATGGCTAGCGATTTGTATAGCTATGCTAATATTGGCAGTTCTACTGGTTGCACAGCCTTGAGGAAAGAGTTGTTCTGGCTAGGCGTGTTTCTAATCATATTAGGAGCATTAATGATGTTACTCGAAGTAGTAAGAAGAGCTTCTCAAGTAACGGAGACAGGCTTTGTAGTTCTCATAGGACCCATTCCGATCATAGGAGGGACCAGTACCGTAGTAATTTTGCTGGCGATGGTGCTGACAATATTCTTACTACTTATCATGACTGTATGGGCGTTACTGACTAGACCCAGACTGTTAGGGGATAAGAGACCAGCGATCTCTAGGGAACAGAACAGCCTCTCTAATGTTTGATAACTCGAGCAGAGTCATAAGTAAGCGGCTTAGACCAATTGCCCACCCTGCATGGGGAGGCATACCCCAACGGAACACTTCAAGGTGCGTTTGAAAGCTCTCTGGATTCAATCCACACTCGCGTATCCTGCGTGCGAGCACTTCTGGATCGTGAATACGTGTAGAACCGCCTGCGACCTCTATGGGTCCTATGTTTAGATCGAACGATTCTGTGTGACTTGGATCGTCGTCGCAGGGCTTTGTGTAAAATGGGCGAAGCTCAGTAGGCCACTCGGTAATGAAGTAAGCGCGTTCGAGGTCTTTAGTGAGGGTCTGAAGAGCGGAAGGAGGAATGTCTTTACCGGGTTGGACATCCACGCCTCTACGCTTCAATTCGTCTAGTATTTCATCAAAGGTTATACGCTGAAGCGGCAGGTCGGGAACCCATGGTTTTACACCGAGGGTGTTTAGTTCTTGTTCATTTTCTTCGGAGATCTTTTCACAGATATATTTGAGTAGACGCTCAAGAACCACCATCACGTCCCTCCAGTCGGCGAACGCTTCTTCGTAGTCTATGGAAACGAATTCGTTGAGGTGGCGAGAGGTGCTATGCTCCTCAGCTCGGAAGAACGTGTCTATGCTGTATACTTTTTCGAAGGGAATAACTAGCTGCTCCTTGTACAGTTGAGGGCTTTGAGCAAGAAATGCCCGCATTCCGAAGTAGTCGAAGGCAAATAGATCAGCACCACCCTCCGTAGCAGCTCCGATAATTTTGGGAGTTATAACCTCGATAGCGCCCTCCTTTCGCATGAAGGTACGTACAGCCCACAAAACGGTTTCCTGTACTTTAAAGATGGCACGACTTCGATCTGAGAGTAAATCAAGTATTCTATAACGAAGACGCTTTGGTAGCTCTACGGGTGTTCTTCCGGTTGGATCTATCGGGAGCTTTTCAGCCGCTCTCGACAAAACTTCGATTTTTTCAGCTACAAGCTCTGCACCTCGTTTTGCAATTTTCGAAGGAAGGTAATTACCCTCTACTATAACAGCATCTAAACGCCGAAGGCCACCAATAGCGCGATAGTGTTCAATAAAAGGAGGCTTAACCACTACTTGCACCCAATCTTGACGATCGTGAAGAGTGAAGAAGACTATACGTCCTTTGTCGCGAACATCGCCTACCCAACCACGTACTCGAACCTTTCTGTTGAAATGGTCGCGAGAAAGACTAGAGGGGCGTAATGGGCGCAAATTATACAGTAGTTACGCGTACTACAACCCCCTTAACTACACGTGCGATGCGCTCAACGTCCTCTTTTGAAAGCCCTGATCGCCGTAGATCAGAAGCATATACTATTAGTCGAATCTCTTGCGTGCCGTCGGGGACCCATATGGTGTTGACAGTTATTACGGGAGCAGGGTATATCAGGTCCTCTAGGAAATCGCGAATGTCGCGATAGTCACCGACCATTCTAATACGACGTCCAAATTCTCGTTCTAACACACGCGCAATCTGTCGAATCCTTCCACGTAGAGCTTGCAACCCCTCAGGGTTTAGTAGGAGGATCATCATACGGTCGGTGACAAAGACGTTTCTCAGCTCAACCTTCGATAACTCAGATAGTCCTCTCTCTTCCAGATCGAGAAGCTTTCGAGCGACAGCAAGATACTCACGACTAACATTGCCAGACCGAAGGAGCTCCTCACAATGAGGACAGAGAACTTCCATCCTAAGGCAGGTTTTGCAGATAACAGTCTCCATCGGCAGCGCTGGCGAGGAGCACGATTAAAACTTGTGTTGGTAAGGAGTTGTTGCGTGCGCTAGTTGTAGCGGGTACTCGTCCGGAGTTCATCAAATTAGCTCCCGTGATCAAAGAGCTACGAGCACGTAGTGTTGACGTTATGTTTGTAGCGAGTGGACAGCACTACGACTACGAGCTATCACGGGTATTTCTTGAAGAGTTTGGACTTGGTGAACCAGACATCTGGCTAACAGTAGGAGGAAAACCTGATTACGAAATACTAGCTGAAACCATTAAGGGAGTTGCAAGAATTGTAGAAGAGAGAGAACCAGATATCGTGATAGCAGAGGGAGATACCTCCACTTGTGCAGGAGCTGCGCTTGCATCCGTTAAAACACAAGTTCCGTTCGCTCACGTAGAAGCAGGTCTGAGGAGCTTCGACTACACCATGCCAGAAGAGCTGAATCGGCGCATTGCAGATCATTGCGGTTTGCTTCTATTTGCTCCAACCGAACAGGCCGTCATCAACCTGAAGTGCGAAGGAATACCGCCCGATAGGATATATCTTACAGGTAATACGATTGTGGACGCCCTTATAGAACTAGCTCCTAAAGCAGTAAAATGCTCTGATGAAGTTTGCGCACGATACGATCTATCGGATTTCATTCTAATTACAATTCATCGGGCAGAGACTGTGGATCGATTAGACAGACTACAGAAAGTCGTTTCAGGTTTGAAACGATTGAGCCGATTAGGCGTACAACTAGCAATTCCGCTTCATCCTCGAACGCGCAAACGACTCATCGAGTTTGAACTGTGGAATACCTTTGCTAAGATACAAAACCTCAAGATACTACCTCCGTTAGGATACATAGAGTTCTTGGCTCTTTTACTTAGATGTAGATTTGTAATCACCGATTCAGGAGGGATTCAAGAGGAAACAGCAATTCTTAGAATTCCTTGCATCACCTTTAGAAGAAATACGGAACGCCCAGAAACGGTTAGGGAGCAAGTAAACGTATTGGTGGATCATGATCCAGACGTATTGTTCGAAAGAAGTAAGAATCTCTTGCACAAAGATCGACCTCGACCGAGAGTACCGCAGCAGGGGCAGCAGACTCTATACGGTGATGGGCAAGCAGCGATGCGTATAGCAGAGGTTCTAATAGAGAAGGTTGATACGTTAGAGTACCCATCTCCTTTGTACTTAAAACTCGGGGCTCCGATGCTTAGAATGGAGGAGATAAAGGAGAAAATTCGCTTTAAGAGGTTATTGCTGGATGTAAAAGCAGTGGAGGTATTTGATAACGATGGAAATCCACTACCTGTTTGTGCAAACATAGATAGCGAGATATTACCTGGTTCTCTTGTGAAAGTGATGATAGAGCAGTGAGAAAGAGTTTAATAGGCTAGGCTTATGTAAGTTAGTTGCTGGAGTGGCTTGCAGCTATAGGAATGGGAGCGATATGCGCTTTAATCATTGTTCTGACTTTAGTAAGAGTTAGAAGAGCTTTGCAAGTCAAAAGTCGTCCTTCTCTCGATGAAACACCGCTCCCTCCGCTTGAGAAAGTTGTTCAGCCAACGTACAAGTTTAGTAGCAACCCAGGTCACGAGCTTGATCCGCCGAACGGTGATCCCCCGTTAGTATCGCTATCAGCATTATCAGAGTGGGAACCCCCTGCCAATGCAGAATTCCTTGATCGAAACACCATCGTTGTACGTGGTGACTTAAAGATACCGCCGAGAAGTCGTGTAAGATACGCTATTGTTGTTCGTGGGTCTCTTTACCTTGGAGACGGTTGTCTAGTTCATCGGGGCATCACTATGTATAGGGGGGGTAGAATAGGCGCTGGCTCCATAGTGTTAGGGGATGTTGTGAATAAAGGAGGAGAGCCGCTACGCATTGATAGCGGAGTGTTTGTCCGAGGCGTTGTTACATCTATTGGTCAAGTTCTTGTTGAGGAAGGCGCACGGGTCTTAATTAGACGCCGAGAGCTAACTGCCTAGCACGTAAAACACACGACCATTGCCGGAGTTAGGTATTCCTCCTTCAGTAGCTAGTGTATAATAGTGTAGCCTCGCGGTTTTGGCACGGAACCAGATCTCGGCCCGTCTACCGAAAGCACGCGCTACACTCAGTTGGATTAACGCCCATGTACATATAAACGCATTGAGTATAAAGTTTATAAATAGTAATGGAAGAAGATCAAGAAGATATGTACGATGGAACCTAATTAGCCCTACTGCGCTCTCGAAGAAGGGTGCGAAGTTCCCTACACTTGCGAAAGCTCCAATGCCGAACAGAATAGCTGCGATTTTTGTTAGAACAAGGCGTTCTCCCAGTACGTAGAGAATACCGCCTAGCACCCATCCAAGGAATAACAGCGCTGGGAATAGGAATATGCACAGAAGGAGAAGCGCGTCTAGCTTTTCCCATACGGATAGGTGAGGTGTTCGGATTACGGGCCAGAAGTGTTTGAACATGCACTGGAGGTGTCCTATAGCCCAGCGGGTCCGTTGACGCCAGTATTGCTTGTACGTCCGAACAGCTTCCTCGAAAGATTTTGCGAGGGAAGTATAGCGAACCTTCCAGCCACGCTCGATGGCTAGGAAGGTGAGGTCCGTGTCCTCCGCTAAGACATTCGGGTCGAATCCGCCGACTTGTTCAATGAGTTCGCGGCGGAAAGCGCCAACAGTACCTCCATACTGAGGTACGAGGCGTAGCCAGTCTCTAGCTTCTTGATCTACGAAGTATCCTCCTATGCGCTCTATAGCTACGAGACGCGTAAGAAGACTCTCGTCCTCATTTTCAACAACGACAGCTCCTTGAACAACCCCAACTTCAGGGTCTGCGAAGAAGGATACGAGACGTTCAACTACATCACGCTGAGGGTAGTAATCCGCATCGAAAACGATGATGATTTCACCGCGCGCATATGGAAGAGCGCTGTTTAAGGCTCTCTGCTTTCCTCCTCCTGGTCTCAATATGTGCACGACCTTGATAAATTCATACCTGGAAGCGAAACTCTCCATGATCTGAGGCGTCGCATCCGTTGATGCGTGATCAATGGCGATTACCTCGAGACGATCCTTAGGATAGGTAAGTTCAGTCATGCGCTTCAGTATTCTCCCTATAACCGCCTCTTCGTTATGAGCTGGTATTAGAATAGATACAAAGGGTCTGTAATCTGAGGGAGCCATATTGGGGTTAGCCCTTCTTCTTCGGAGTATGGCGAGAGAGAATATAATGTGGCGAACCATGTAGGCAGATACTACTGCGAGAATAGTCGCTAGCGCGATTTTAAGTAGCAGCATGGTGTCGTTTATTCCACTCGTTTTCTACAACATGTTGTAGCATGAAGCTCCACAAAGAGATAGCAAGAAGCACATCAACGATACCGACTGAGAGATAAGCAATAGTGCGATAGACCACGATAGAGGTCCGTGTAACGAGCATCAATAGAAGGAACGCCTTAAAGATCTCAAATAGGAAGACTAGAGCTATTGCCCCCAAAAGAAACCCAAGCTTAAGGGCATTTTTTCGAGATCTAAGAGGCATAATTCCGATGGCTAGAAGGAGAACTAGTGATGCAAATACGTATAGTTGTAGGGTTTCTGCATCAAGAGGTATCTTCATTCCTTCAGCTCTTCCGTTCATGACTGCATATACGACCCCGTTCTCCTCGATCAAACAGCGTGCAGCACCAGCGGAAACTAGCCAACTTCCGATAGCGTAGGCAAGCTTGTCCTGAAGTAAAAGGACAAGGGCGGAAATAGCAACAAAGAGAGCAATGCCTAGGGCTAGCCCTAGGCGTGTGAAGTACATGGAGGGGTTTCCGCCCTTGTCCTCCATACCAAGAGACTTTATATGAGCACAAAGATAACCTTTCCCTTGAAAGTCGTCGAGTATCAGTCTAAGCGCATTCTTGCAACCTATCAGCTTCCTATACCAAGGGGCAAGTACGTAGTAACGCCTGAAGAAGCTGTTAGGGCTGCTGAAGAGATCGGTTTACCTGTTGTAGTTAAAGCCCAAGTAGCAATAGCGGGACGAGGTAAAGCAGGTGGAATCGTAAAAGCAAGCACTAGAGACGAGGTGTATAAGGCAGCACAACGGCTAATCGGTAGTACTCTGAAGGGTATACGAGTTCCAGGAGTTCTTGTTGAAGAGTGCTTGCCGATAAAAAGGGAGATTTTCCTCGGGTTTACTATTGATCGAGGGTCCCGTTCGGTTGCGTGTCTCGCGGCTGGTGTAGGAGGTGTGGATATAGAGAGAGCGGTAAGGGAACGTCCCGAGGAGCTGTTTGTAATGCGATTTGAACGTCTTGAGCGCTTTCGCCTCTATCATGGTATTAGAGTAGCTAGGTTCTTGGGATATAGGGGTCCTGCTGCTGTGGAGCTGGGGAAGATTGCTTACAAAATGGCAATCGCGTTCCTGCAATTAGATGCAGAGCTTTTGGAGTCTAATCCCTTAGTTGAAACCACGGATGGACGATTCGTTATGGCAGATGCACGAATAATTGTAGACGACAACGCACTTTTCAGACAAAAAGAAGTAGCTGAGATCGGCGAAGCTCCCGGCGCTGAAACCGAACTTGAACGCCTTGCAAGAGAGCAGGGTCTTAGCTACGTGGACCTCGATGGCTATGTTGGAGTAGTTGGTAATGGAGCGGGGCTTGTAATGGCTACCATAGACTTAGTGCGCGAAGCAGGACTTCCTCCAGCTTGTTTCCTCGATATAGGAGGTGGTGCGTCTAGGGAGCGTGTAGAACGAGGACTTCGCTTAGTCTACTCAAACCCGAGAGTAAAGGCAGTTGTGATGAACGTCCTCGGAGGGATAACACGTTGCACAGAGGTAGCGGAAGGTGTGTTACATGCCCAACAGGATCCTAACTATAAGCCAACGTTCATACGCTTGCGAGGTACGCTGGAAGAAGAAGGTCGCAAAATTTTGCAAGAAAGAGGGATTAGTGTATTTATGGAGCTAGATGAACTACTGCAAGCAGTAAAAGCGTACCTACGAGGCGAGTAGCGATGGCAATCCTAGTAGGGAAGGAGACACGGGTTGTTGTCCAGGGTATCACCGGGCGAGAAGGTCGCTTTCACACAAAGCTAATGCTCGAGTACGGCACAAAAGTCGTATCAGGAGTGAGACCGGGTAAGGGAGGAGAGGAAGTCTGGGGTGTTCCCGTATTTGACACAGTTCAAGAAGCTGTTGAGCAAACTGGTGCAAACGCCTCTATCGTATTCGTCCCAGCCGCGGCGGCTAAAGATGCCGTACTAGAAGCGATCGATGCGGGAGTACCGCTTATCGTGGTTATTACAGAGGGGATACCAAAGCTAGACGCCATTGATATGGTGAGAGAGGCGCAGCGTAAGGGAATTAGGATAATTGGACCCAATACGCCAGGTGTAATATCACCAGGAAAATGTAAGCTAGGCATTATGCCTGCGTTTGCTTATACTGAAGGATGCGTTGGCATTATATCAAGAAGTGGAACTCTATCTTACGAGATAGCATACGATATTTCTTCGCAAGGACTGGGAGTATCCACCTCGGTTGGCATTGGAGGAGACGCAATTATTGGAACATCCATTGTAGAGTGTCTTGAACTGTTCAGAGACGATGATGAAACAGAGGCAGTAGTCATAATTGGCGAGATAGGAGGTGACGAAGAAGAGCGCGCAGCAGAGTACATTGCACGAACGCAGTATCCAAAACCAGTTTTTGCATACATAGCAGGTCGAAGCGCACCACCAGGAAAGCGTATGGGACACAGTGGTGCGATCATCTCTGGAGGATACGGAACTGCAGAGTCTAAAGAACGAGCATTGAGGAAGGCAGGAGTTATCGTTGTTGACAATCCGTATATGTTGGGTAAAGTCGTTAAGGATCGTCTCCGCCGATAGGGTTTTTAAGAACGAATCAGTTTTGCCCGATCGATGTCGTTAGCAGATAGCTTCAAGAGGCAGCTGGCTATGAAGTATAGACTGTACTACAAGGTGTGTCGGAAGTGTGGTGCACGAAATCCCATGAGTGCAGAAAAGTGCAGGCGGTGTAAAAGCAGGGATTTAAGGGAGAAACACCGCCTTATGACTGCCAAGAAGTAGCGTGAAAATTAAAACCGATGAAGTAGCTTTTAGCGAGGGCCGGTGGTCTAGCTTGGTATGACGCCGCCCTCACGCGGCGGAGGACCCCGGTTCAAATCCGGGCCGGCCCACCATATGTGTTAAAACTAGGAAGTTCTCCAAGCGGATGGGGCGAAAGCTACGGGGGCTTATGTTAATCGAAGCTCTAGGATTACCTCACCCGCCGTGGGTGTATGGAAGTGCGGAACACGTTTTAGAGAAGTTGAAAACGATGAAACCGCCACTTACTGTACGAACAGACGTTCTTGAAGACAGTTTGGTTCTAGGTCTTCCTAGGCTTGTTCCCGCAAGAACATTAGAGGAAGCAGAGGAGTTTATAAAAAAGCATGGAACCAAGTATATCTATATCATATACCCCTTCCTAACTGCACAAGTTAGCGGGACGGTGATGTTTATATCTGAGGGACGACTTCTCATAGAGGGAGTGGAAGGCGATTGTTGGAATCTGCTTCAGTACGGGAGGGTGGATTTCAGGTGGGAGCCTCCAAAACCGCCCGAGGGACGATGGCAGGATTTAATATCCGAACAACGGCTGCTAGATATCTTTAGATTCGGAAGCAGAATTCCAAAGGAGTATCTGGCGGAGTGGCTTGTAACACCTGAGGGAAAGCTATACTTTGTAGATCTGTATCCTGTATCAGGAGCGGGTGGTGGACCGGGGGGGATTTGAACCCCCGACCTCCGCCGTGCCAAGGCGGCATCCTACCAGGCTAGACGACCGGCCCTCAGGGGCTTTACGTAACCATACTGATAAGCATAGCGGTGAGGTGTAGTAGGAGCTAGTAGTACGGGTTATTTGATACGCTTTCTCCTCCCTATCGTTTTCTTGTTCTGCCACGAATACTTGCGTATTTTTGGGTCTGGAAATCCGCAAGCCGCACACCGCTTCTTACGGACATGATAGGCACGTCTGCCGCAACGTCGACAACGAATGTGAACGGTTTTTCGCGAATGCCTCCCAAACGAGGTGGTTCCCTTAACCATACTATTCGCTCACCTCCTCGATTTCTATTGCCTCAATGGGGGATATAGCTACTACGTTGTCGCCACGTATCAGGATTGTTCCCAAAGTTTCGACACTACCGTCTTTATGCAGACGCTCCGCTTGCTCTAACAGCAGGTTGATGTGAATATCGAAACAGCGTAGTTGACCACGTATGCGAACGCCGCCCTTTAACACAACTAGCACTTGCTTGCCTACTAGCTTTTCGAGTAGGGGCATGCTCCCTCCAGACACGCTCTTCAACGCATCGGGTTCAGTTAATGAGCGATATAAAGCCTCTTTCAACACCATCTGTGAAGCGTCGCATGCTGTCAAAGAGCGATGCAAAGCGTTTCTTAAGGCGGTTATACTCTGAAGCACTACTACCCGAAGGTAGTTGGAAAAATGTGGAGATTCTGGAGGAAGAGGGAAAGCGTGTCTATGTGATCGATGGAGAACTTACCTACCTCGTAGTAAAAGAGAGGATTGTGCCTAGTGTCTTTACAGCAGAGGTGCTATCGATTCCCAAGGTGGTGGTAGACCGCGGAGCAATCCCCCATCTGATCAACGGAGCCGATGTTATGGTACCAGGAATAGTTCGGGTTGAGGAGTTTGAACAGCATGGAATTGTTCGAGTTTTCGGAGAGGGAGCAAGCGCGGTACTTTGTGTGGGTTATGCGCTTATGTCAAGTAGCCAAATTAAATCTGCAAAGCGAGGAAAAGCCATTAAAAACATTCATCATATTAATGACAAGCTATACCAATGGCTACTAGAGCTAGGCTTTAGGAGACTCGTGAAGCGGGAATAACACTTTTCAAAACAAGGATAACGGTTTGTGGATTTGAGTGGAGAGGAGCAGCCTGTGGTTTATCTTCAAGCGCTTAGGGTTAGGCAAGAGGAGGACTTCAAGAAAGTTAGAGAATTGGTTCAATCGAATACGATTGTGATTATGAATGTGGAGGAGATGTTCGATCGAGACTTCAGTACTTTATATAGAGAGGTGAAGAAACTTGTTGAGTTTGTAGAGCAAATAGGAGGGTCTATAGCTCGTTTAGGGCATTCGAGAATAATCGTAGCACCACCTACTGTTCGTATGATACTGCCTAAGAGAACTAAGGCGAGCTAAAGCGCTCGAATAGTTTCTAATAGCTGAGGAGCGATGGTAGGTACTTTGTATGCGTTTCGAATAAAGCTAGCGAATGAACGCGCTTTCGTTCCCTCCCCGTGAACAACAACTACGCGTTGAAGAGTACGTAAGAAGCGCCGCACAAAGTTGGATAGCTGGCGCCGATCCGAGTGAGCTGAAAACCCAGTAAGCTGACGGATTCGCATTTCAACGCGAACTCGCTCTATCTGCCCGTCAGGTCTGTAGAAGGTTAGGTCTCGCTCACCCTCTAGAATCCTTCGTCCCAGCGTTCCCTCTATCTGATAGGATACGAACACGAGTACGTTCCTCGGCGAAGAGGCTAAGTAACGAAGGTAGTCCAAAATGGGTCCGCCCTCAAGCATACCTGAAGTAGCAAGTATTACCGCGGGTCCACCTGTGATAATTTCCTCACGCTTCTCGGGTCCCTTCACGATCTCGAAGCGTTCTGATAGGAAGGGGTTTCTACTCTCATCATATATCTGTTCTTGGAGCTCCCGCGATAGGTACTCAGGATATGCGGTGTGAAGAGCGGTTACCTCTGATAGTAAACCTTCGACAAACACGGGGATTTCGGGGATCTTCCCTTGATCCATTAACTTGTTTAAGACCAACATTATGTCCTGAGCACGTTCGACGGCGAGCGTGGGAATGAGCACTTTACCTCCCTCCTGAACAGCTTCTGAGATTATAGCAGCCAACTGTTGCTCGCTTTCTTCGCGTGAGGGCAGTACATCCTCAGGACCGCCATAAGTACTTTCAATGATTAGCGTTTCTACTCTAGGGATACGTGTGTAAGCAGGTTCAAGTAGCAATGTGAAAGCGTACTTAATATCACCTGTATACAGAATGTTATGCAGACCGGTTCCGATATGAAAGTGCGCCATTGCAGATCCCACTATGTGACCAGCGTTGTAGAGGGTGAGCTTGATGTCGGGCGCTATATCCACGACCGTCCCATATCGTAAGGGGATGCAGTGTAGAATAGCCTCCTCTACATCCTGAATGGTAAACGGTGCGTAGACACCGCGACGGCGAGCTACCTCCAGGTAGTCCTTTAGGAGAAGGTACATGAGCGGAACCGTCGGTTCAGTACAGTATACAGGGCCCTCATAGCCGTACTTGAAAAGCACTGGGAGGAACCCGCAGTGATCTAGGTGTGCATGGGTGATAACAACGGCATCAAGGTCGTCCAGAGAGAATCCGGCATAGTCGAAGCGGGGGTATGCAAGAGATGGATGCGCCGCGCCAGGGTTAATTCCGCAGTCTACAAGCACGCGACTTTCGTTTGTTGATATGAGAACAGCGGATCTACCGACCTGAAGCGCTCCACCAAGAAATGTAACTGTAATAGAGTCGATAATCTCCAAAAATCGATCACGAAAGACCCGTTGTCCGATAGTATTGAGTATTTTACGGCGTTTTTTGGTCTTTTTCGCGATTTCGTTCTTTTCTCTATTTCTTCCCTCTTCTACACCCCCTTCCTCGCAAGGACGAGCGGGTGTTTGCCCATATAGATGCCTGATAGCAGTGATCGTATAGGATGGAAGCGCGGGAGCGCGAAAGAGGCGAGGTTTCCAGCGCGTTACCTTCTGTATTTCTCGTAGAGCCTCCGTTCCGCGCATTATAACAAGCTGTGGATTTCTTGCCTCTATGATGACCTCACCAGTAGCTCTATCAAAAAGCACAGACACAATACCTACCTCAGGAGGGAGAATGCGGCGAACTTCTGCATCCGTCTCCCCTTCGCACATCCTTGCTGCATCAGATGTGCGGACAACGATGCGCTTACGGATTTCTTTAACGAGTTCTCGTAACCGTTCAGCGCCCTCACCCTCTAGCAGTACTTCAGGTCTTCTAACGTATACGGCAAGGAGCGGTCCCTCGAATTCGATGCTTTCTAGTTCAGCCTCCCGAGGAAACAGCTCTAGAATGCGCTGGCGAATCTCAGCAAGAGGAAGAGCCCCGCGGGACGCAGAACTACTAGGTCTCAAGTGAGCGATGAGAAGGGAGAAGAGGCTAAGAATCGCTGAGCTAAACCTGCTTTTTCTTCCTTAGATAGTTCAGTTATGCCATGATGGTCTACTATCACCACATCAAAATTGTCGCCAGTAGCTGCGTCTCGCTTCATTGCTGCAACAACCGAGCGCACAGCCAATGCAATTGCATCTTCCCGATTCATATCCTCCATATAGCCCTCCTCAAGAACACCAATGGCGATGGGAGATCCAGATCCTGTTACTATGTATTTGTCAGGAACCAGTCCCCCGAAGATTTGAACAAGATACAGACCTGGCCCTTCTGCATCTACTCCGCCCACAATAGACTGCAGGATTAGCGGACCTCGGCGAGAGTACTGTGATAGTACGAGGCTGATTAATGATGCGATCGAGCGGATGGGCATAGGGCTTCTGTTTCTGATGCGGTAGAGTGTTGCTTCGTATCGGATGTAGTTGTGTACAGCTTGTGCATCAGCAACAGCACCAGCGACAGTCATGACCGCATGCTTATCAACAGGAAGGATCTTCTTGAAGTTCTTGTGAGCAATATAGTAACCTGCAGTTGCACGAGTATCTGCCGCAAGAATAACTCCATCCTTGAACGTAAGACCGACTGTCGTAGTCCCTGTTGTTAGAGCCTTCCCGAGCCACAACTCCTGTGGGTTCTTATACACCATTCCTCACCCGGAACAACGAATACTGCATCGGTATTTAATTATCTTTCTCACACTTGCTTAGACCTAGATTCTGGACGCTTATGGACTTCTAGAAACCGGATTTCGTTAAGATCAGGGATTAGCCGAAGTACGTCTTTGACAAATCCGATTTTCCTCCTTTGAAGGTCGGGGATGTTGTAAACTTTAGGAGAGAGCTGTAAGGTAGCGGAATCCTCCTCAATTACAATTTGCACATCACTCTGCTCTATTGGTTGCGCTAACCACTTCTTGAATAAGTAGAACAATTTATCGCTCAGCTCTTCGACTATCTTACGTACGGTAAGCTCGTAGACGAGCGTTTTACCAGCGAGATGGTGGTTGAAGTCAACCTGAACGCGACCGCTACCGACCCATAGAATGGTTCCTATCTGACCCTCGTATTCGATAGTCTTACCTACCTCTGGTTCGATGCCGTATCGTCGCAGGCGGCGCAGAGGTATTAGACGTACCTTGTTTGGATCGCGAGGACCAAATGCTCGTTCGGGCGGTATTTCTATTACCTTCGTTTCACCCTCGCTCATGCCAACTAGGGCCTCCTCAACGGCATCTAGCAACCAATGCTGACCGACAACTACCAGCATAGGTTCGTAGATTTGGTCTTCACGGAATATACCCGCCTCCTTCGCACGCTCTTCGATCGTGGTGTCAAACACTTCTCCAGAGTCCTTAATCGTTGCAATGAAGTCCAGTAGTATGAAGTCCCCCTTTTTAACTGGCAAGGAGCTGTGCTGCGTTTGATGCTGCTAAAGCATTTTCGAGAACAAGCTGTGAGGGAGGATGTACGAGCTTGAGCTCAAATGGCGTGTTGGGACGTTTGACAAAGTTCGCTTAGCGCTCCAACAGTTGAATGGAGTTTGCGTACGGATTGAAGTAGAGCGAGACATGTTCTTCAACCATCCCTCGCGAAACTTCTTCAGTACGGGGGAAGTTTTGCGTCTGCGACGTACCAATCGCGGAGTCACGTTAACCTACAAGGGAAGTGAACGAAGCGACTCCATAAAGGCGCGAGAAGAATATGAGATCAGAGTAGACGACTTCGATACTGCACTCAAACTTCTTGAAAAACTCGGTTTTTCGAGAGCACTAACATTAGAGAAGCGTAGGGAGGTGTGGTCTGTTCGGGGGATGACGGTTTGTTTAGATCAGGTAGAGGAGTTAGGCCGCTTTATTGAAATTGAAGGCTTCGCTAAGAGTTTAAGCGAATTCAAACAGGTTGAGTTGAAGATTAGAAAACTGGCGAGCGAGTTGGGTCTCGATCCGGACAAGGGCATTAAGGAGTCCTACGTAACTATGTTGCTTAGGAGGAAGCGTGAGCGAGTTTAACTAGTACTTGACCAGGAGTAAGTTCAATTAGCGCATAGCGACCGTGGGCTGCAGGACCAGGGTTCACCAACGTTACAGAACCAAGGGTGTCGATACCGGGGGATTCGTGTACGTGACCGCATATGCACAAGAGCACAGTTTTACAACGTTCTAAGAACTCACGTAGCGCGCGACTTCCTACGTGAAGACCGGACCTCACCCTATCCAATCTTGTAGCATAGGGAGGAACGTGTGAGATAAGCAGTTGCGGCTTATAGGGAAGTAGTGCTGAGAGTAGTCGTTGGATCTCCTCCTCACTAAACTCGAGGGGGGTATGAAACGGAGTATAGGTGCTTCCACCTATTCCGCCAATTACATACTCATGAAGTTGTGCGACACGCCCGTGTATATTTGTACCGAGCTTGCTGTACGATAGCGCAGCGGGAGGATCGCAGTTACCAGGTACGTAAAACAGCTCCTTTGTGCCAAAGATATCTATTAATAACATAAGAATCTTTTCAAAATTGTTTAGATTTAGATCGTAGGACCCTATGTCGCCTGCCACGATAACAGCATCGACCTTACCCACTTGCTCAGCTATGTTGTTGAGGTAAGAAGTGTGCCCGTGAATGTCTGTTAGCGCTAACAGACGCAAGCTTATAGCGCATAGCGGTTGGTTAGCAGATGTGTCTTGCGGTTCCCGCGCGTATCGTCAGGTTGAATGCACCAATGGCTATAGCAGATTTTGGAGGTGTTAGAAAAGAGGTGTTTGTAGGGTTTGTTCCTGATGTAAAAGAGGGAGATTATGTGCTTGTACACGCAGGTCTAGTTATTCAAAAGCTGTCTCTCGAAGAAGCTCGAGAGTTGATTAGGTTATGGAAGGAGGTCCTTGAAGCTGAATCGGAACAGTTTCTCAAAGAGTGATCCCTTACGAACTTGAAGGATACGTACGAGTAGATGCCCTTCAACCACCTCGAGCACGGCGCAGGAGGGTATTAAGGAACCGCCACCTCCACCCCAGACACCTGTAGCGGAACCGGGATTTAGAAGCAGAGTATAGTTATGAAGCTCGCAGAAGTCTTGATGTGTGTGGCCTGATATTAGAAGCTGAACATCCATACGTCTTGCTAGAGTTAGTAGCTGTTGTCGATTCCCTCGTGGAAACACTTGATGACCATGAATGAGACCTACGCGAAGGCCTTCCTCTACTTCAAAGACAGCTTGCGGGGGTAAGGGAAGCCAGTCCATATTCCCTTCAACGACGTAGAAGGTCTTGCCGAGCGATCTCAGAGAGCGTAGAACGGGTTCTTCAGTTAAATCTCCTGTGCAAGCTACGATATCAAAGGGGGCGTGACGGGTAAGCCACACCTGTAGTAAATCAGGTATTTTACGAGCACGACTTGGTATATGAGTGTCACCGATAGCGAGGATGCGTATCATTGCGTAGGTCCTTTCCGCCGCTCGTACTTCATCGCAATGTAGCAAGCACCCTCTCGACTAACAGCACAGGGACCGACTGGCGTATTGGGTGTACATACTGTATTGAAAAGAGGGCACTCTTGCGGATAAGCGAGTCCTCTGAGAACCTCACCGCAACGACACCCAGGTGGAGGTTTGTAAGGAGGTATTTCACCTATTTCAAAGCGTTCAAACGCATCAAGATGTGAGAATTCCTTCTTAAATTGGAGCGCGCTGTTAGGCACCATCCCGATACCACGCCAACCCCCATCTGTTACATCAAATACCTCACTAAGCGCTCGCAATGCCTTGACATTACCGTCTTCGAGTACGGCTCTCGTATATTCTACTTCAACATCAAAGCGTCCCTCTTGCAGCTGTTTGAGGAGCATCAGAACGCCGAGTAGTACATCAATGGGTTCGAATCCAGCTATAACCATAGGTGTTCGATACTTGCAGGCGATAGGTCGGTAGGGTTTTGCACCAATTACTGTGGAGACATGACCTGGACAGATAAAGCCAGCTATACGCAACTCACCTAGTTGGAGCAAGTGCTCCATGACGGGGGGGATAAGACGGTGGACACATATGAAAGAGAAGTTAGGTGGAGGGTTACTGAGGGCTATGGCAGCAGTCGTTGGAGCTGTGGTTTCAAACCCTATAGCAAAATGTACAACCTCTTTCTCAGGGTATTTTTGCGCCAGCTTCACGGCATCCCATACACTGTATACGACTCTTACATCATGTCCTTGAGCACGTACCTCAGCTAGAGAGCGATTGATTCCAGGTACGCGAAACATGTCGCCATAGGTGGTCAGTATCGTATTGGGCAAGGTTGCAATTCGGCATGCGATTTCGATGTAGGATGGAGGGGTTATGCAAACAGGGCATCCTGGTCCACTCCGAACTTCAACGGAGGCCGGTAGAAGACTTCTGATACCAAAGTGAGTAACAGTAGCCTCGTGAGTTCCGCACACGTGCATCAGAATTACCTGATGTGGAGGCGCTAGTTCACGGATTCTTGCAACCATTTGGCGAGCTAAATAGGGGTCACGGTAAGCAGAAAATAGCCAGCTTAGCTCAGTAGTAGTCACTATAGACTTGCTAGTTTGCGGACTGCTGCAGCGAGTCCCTTCCCCACTTCCTTGAGGTAGCCAATTTCATACAATACAGCCTCCATGGCAGCGATAGTTAGCACTACGTCTTGAGGACCTATATTGCCCATACACCCGATTCGAAACACCATGCCTTTGGTTATGCCGATGCCGCCAGCTACTGCGATTCGGTATTTTCTCTTCAGAAGACCTCTAAACTTGGCATCATCGAAGTTGGGCGGATACTTCACCGCGATGACCGTATTGGAGCGGAAAGGTTCCTTGGCAAAGGGCGTCATCCCCCAAGCTTCCACAGCGGAGTAGATCGCTTGAGCGCAGAGGCGATGGCGACGAATTCTATTCTCAAGACCTTCCTCTAAAATCTCCGTGAGAGCGATATCCAGTGCGAACAATAGAGGTATAGCAGGAGTGAAGGGTGTTTGCCCACGCTCATCGAAGAACTTCTTGTATCGCGAAAGGTCGAAGTAGAAAGTGGATAGACCTTCTCGTTCAATAAGGCGCCACGCACGATCACTCACCGACACTAAAGCGATACCGGGCGGTGTTGCAAGGCACTTTTGAGCCCCGGTTACACACACATCGATTTCCCAGGGATCGACAGGTAGTTCATCACCACCGAGTATGGATATAGCGTCAGCTACGACTACTGCATCGAACTTGTGTGCGATCTTTGCAATTTGAGGGAGCTCACGTACAGTAACGCCTGTAGATGTTTCGTTGTAGACAATGTACACAACCTTAGTATCAGGGTGTTTCTCCAGGGTTTTTTCGATAAGGCTTGCAGTAGGGCCTTCACCGAGTGGTATCTCTATTCGGATAACCTCGCCGCCGTAGCGCTTGACTGCTTCAGCGACACGATCGCTGAAAGTGCCGAAAACGGGAACTA
>Ga0190367_1000462_pt1 | contig 29782 bp, 30 predicted proteins | sample 4872181011_MG_FD_171838 | JGI IMG/M metagenome (GOLD analysis project Ga0190367, IMG submission 171838) | Hydrothermal vent microbial mat bacterial communities from Southern Trench, Guaymas Basin, Mexico - 4872-18-10-11_MG | ecosystem: Environmental > Aquatic > Marine > Hydrothermal vents >...
ACTCCTTATGCGTGAAACTGTACTCTATAGTCGCCTTAAGCGTATAATACTCGCCCCTAACCTTAAGTAGCGGCCTGTACGTCAGCCTCCACTAGGCTCCTGATCTCGATGTCTCTTTTTTTACAAGCCTCTTTTTTAAAAGCTTTAACATGGGCATAGTTCCCTTAAAATCGCAGATGCAGAATAGGAGTCCCTTCTCAAAGCTTGGGTTCTGTAGCTCCTTCGGCGTGTCGAAGATTGGGCGCTCACCCACTATCACCAAGAGGATTAGCCCTAAGCTTAAATGACCCATGGGATGGTCAATACTTAAAGAGGGATGCGTCTGAGAAGAGCTTACTGAGGCGTACGCTGCTGAGAGTACCTATTTAAGTAGTTGGTGCCTAGCGTTTCCGTGAAAGGAGGCGAATGCGTAGTTTTTGTCTCAATGGAGATACATCTAAGGGGTCTCCCCACATATGCTGGAGGCTTAGGCCTGCTGGCTGGCGACCTCCTACACTCGGCTGCGGATCTGGGCTACCCCATGATAGGCGTTACACTGCTCCACGATAGGGGGTACGTGTGGCATGAACTTAAGAACGGGGAAGTGGTTAGCCACGACGAGCCCTACGACCCCCTCGACTATCATGAGAGAGTAGACCTGAAGCTTAGAGTGCATCTAGAGTCCGGTACCATAGTACTAAACGTGTGGCGCCACGTGATAAGGGGGAGGAAGGGAGAAGTGCCGGTCTACCTCCTGGATTCTCGCACGTCTGAGAACCCTCCCGAGCTGCGCGGCTTGACCTCTAGGGTATACATAGAAGCGAGCGAGGAGGAGCGTGTGCTCAAGGAGCTCATCTTAGGTCTTGGAGCGCTGGAGCTAGCCGAGAAGCTTGGAGTGACTGTAAAGAAATTCCACGTAAATGAATCACACGGAGGGTTCCTCGCTATTGAGCTACTTAAGCGCCGCGGGCGGGCAGAGCTTGTCAAGCCCAGGCTCGTCTTCACCACCCACACCCCCCTGCCCCACGGCCACGAGGAGCATCCCTACGGGTTAGTGGAGAAGCATTACGACGTGCCTGTAGAGGTCAAGAGCATGAGCCCAGACAAGCTGAGGCTGACGCTAGTGCTGATGAAACTCGCGGGGTACTACAACTGTGTGTCTCAAAAGTTCCATTTAGTGCACAGGGCGCTCTTCCCTGGCTTCGAGCCGGACTACATAACTAATGGGGTTCACCATGTGAGGTGGGTGGAGGGTAGGGTAGCTGCATTGTACGATAAGTGGCTGAGGGGATGGCGTGAGGATCCCAGTCGCCTAGTCTACGCCTCGTCCATACCTCCCGAGGAGATTAGTAGAATTAAACTAGAGTGTAAGCGGGGACTCGTCGAGTACATCAACTCTAGAGCTCACGTGAATAAGGATTTTGAGGTCGGGGGCTTCATAGCCTCAGCTAGAAGGAGGATAACTGGGTATAAGCGTATGACGTTAATCCTCAGGAGGCAAGAGCTTGTAGAGGAGTTGGGGAGGAGATACGATCTTCAGATAATTTTCAGCGGGACGGTGCATCCCAGGGATGCGAGTGGTAGGGAAGAGCTCAAGAGGATAGTGGATGCCCTCTCTACATTCGCACACGCCAGGGTAGCATTCCTAGGGCGCCGCGGGGAGAGCCTGGAGAGACTGCTAGCCGCGGGCTCAGACCTGTGGCTTCACACGCCCAGGCCCCCCTTTGAAGCCTGCGGAACCAGCTGGATGCGTGCGGCCATTAACCTCACTCCATCCCTAGCATCGCGGGATGGCGGCATCCTCGAGGGGGTGGTAGACGGTCATAATGGCTGGCTATTCGGTAAGAACGTGGTATCGCTAAGCGAGCCGTATGACGAGGCCGCGGATGAGGAGGGCTTCTATGCAAAGCTTAGAGAGGTACTGGATCTATACGCGAGGGATAGGAGGAGGTACATGTTGGTCTCCGCATACGCGGCCGCGATGATAGGATCCTATTTCAATAGTCACAGGGCGCTGAAGGAGTACATCGTTAGGGCGTACTCAGCCTAGTTGCTAGCGCTCACGCTGTCGAACAGCGTGAGCCAGCTACTTACAGAGTACTCCTCATGCACTCTCCTGTAGATTTTCTCTAGAAACCTGACCACCTTATCCCACCTGTACAACTCCTCAACCCTCCTCCTCCCCGTAGCTCCCATCTTCTTAGCTAGCACTGGATCGTAAAGCAGGGTCTCTATTGCCTGAGCTAATGCTTCAGGATCTCCCGGCGGCACTAGTATCCCCGTTTCGCCATCAACTACTACCTCACTTAAGCCGCCAACTCTCGAAGCCACCACAGGCTTGCCAGACGCCATAGCCTCAAGTGCCACAATGCCGAAAGGCTCGTAGCGCGAGGGTATGACCACCACATCAGCAAGCTTATAAGCCCTATATAGCTCCTCATCACTTAGCCTGCCTGTAAATAAGATCTTCTCGCCTAACCCATATACCGAGGCTAGCCACATTAGGTGGAACCGCATGGGGCCGTCCCCTGCTATGACGAACTTGACATCCCTCCTCCTGGAGAGTATTATGCGAGCTGCCTCGATGAGGACGTCAACGCCTTTGTCGTAGACGTGCCTGCCAGCGAACAACACTATCTTCTCCCATGGCAGCGCGTACCTATCTCTCTCCCCCCTTAAGGGTGTGTGCGAATCTAGCTCACTCAGCTTCACTCCATTGGGAAGTATCAGCAGCTTGTCAGCGGGCAGGGAGAAGGCCTTAATGACTTCATGCTTCATGGACTCGCTGCATACTATCACCCTCCATGACTCATAACAGGCCCTCCACTCCCAGTAGTGAATCTGGCGCTGCATGGGAGTAAGTATCGAGCCCCTGCTACGGCCATACTCGGTAGCGTGCATCGTGATTATCAGGGGAGTCTTCAGCAGGTGCTTTAGGACTATGCTAGCTGGCGCGGTAAGCCAGTCGTGTGAGTGTATTATGTGGGGCCTCAAATTCGAGGATAGTGCCTTAGCCACCATGAGGAAGTTGAAGCAGTAGACCCATGACACGAAGCCGGTTGACTTGAGAGTGAAGGGGTCTACGCGCAGGATGTGGAGATTATCACGGTGCTCGTCTACCACTCTGCCCGGAAGCCCTATTGTGAGGACGTAGACTGAGGCCAACTTAGCAAGTCCAGCAGAGATGTGCGTCACAGCCCTGCCTAGCCCTCCTATCAAGTGAGGTGGGTATTCCCACGATACTTGCAGGATCTTAAGCTCGCTCCTTTCAGGAGTACTCGCCTCATTACCACTCGGATCGCTGAAGAGCTTCTCCCTGCTTATCCCGTACTGTTCTCTCAAGGATTTCAATGCTCCCTTCCTCCTAGCCATGACGAAGTCAGCCTCCCTAGCCAGGAAGGCCTCTATGCTCTTGATGGACTCAGCTACTACCCCCGAACCCTGCCTTTCAGCCTCAGTTGTATAAACCGAGTACACAAACGGCTTCCTCAGCCGAAGTGCGAGCAGGTACGCGACTAGCGCGCCCTGCCACTCATGCCCCTCTATAGAATCTATCTCCCTGGGATCAAGCCTATAAGGCACTTCAGCTAGCGAGGCGAAGAGCTTTAGGAAAGCTCTCTCCACAACGTCAGATGTCGGTATATTGGGCGTAGCTCCAGCACCCACAACCTCGATGCCGTCCAGCTCGTACCTCCCGTCAGCACCCAGGAGGAGGATCTTACCTCCCCTCTTCTCAACGACTCCCTTAACCCATTTAGCTAGCTCTCCCTCACACCTCAGCGGCTCTAACTCAGTAGTCACGTGCAGTATCATCTAGGGACACCAGCCGCTACTTCTTAAGGAGGCGAGAGCTTAAGGCTTTACTGGGGGATGGAGCTGGCTAAGCTAGCAGAACGTGCTACTGATCTTTAGTATGCCCAGCTCAGAGAGGTATACACGCGTGCCCTTAATAATCACGTACTCCATGGCGTGGAGTATATGCAGTGGCTCCTCCAGCTCACGGGGATCCACTCCAAGGATCCTGGAGAGCTGGTTTAGGCTCACTGCTCTGGCCTCATCTACTGCCGAGAGGGAGTGTAGCGTATTAAGCAACTTGAGCGGATCGATCAATCATACCCCCCTTAACGTAGGGGGCTCCGCCTTAAAGATTTTAGCGAGGCATTTCACCTCAGCCTGCAGCTATGGCTATTAGGGTCAGCACAGATAGCGTAGCTTACTTCCCGGGCGAGAGGGTTCGCGTGACCATAGAGGCCAGCAGAGGAGCTGAACTCGTAATCCTGAGGGGGAGCGAGGTGGTAGAAAGGCGAGTATTGAGCGAGGAGCGCGTAGTTGAAGAGGTAGAGGTAAAGGAGGCTGGAGTTTACATAGCCAGAGTAGTGGCTGGCGAGGAGGTGGAGGATGCCAAGTTCATCGTTGTTGAGAGGCTAGAGCATGCCCCCAGGATAGCCATAGTCTTCCATGATCACCAAGCGCCTAATTACTCACCTGATGGGTCGATTAGGGAGAGCTGGGCTTTCGAGCATATCTGGAATCACGAGTTTAAGCCGTACTACGAGGGTGGAGCTTACTATGTCCAAGCTAAGCTTCTCGGTAAGTGGAGGATTAGGATGAGCCTTAACCTATCGCCTAGTCTGCTGAAGCAGTGGAGCGACCTGCTCGATAGGGGCGTGGTGATAGATAGAGGAGGTTTCTACGAATGTGTCGAGCCAAGCGATGAGAGGGCGGAAATGGTCGAGGAAACGCTCGAGATGTTTAAGGAGCTAGCCCGAAGTGGAGTCATTGACGTGCTAACTAGCTTCTACTCTCACCCGCTAGCTGGCTACATAGCGGATGCGTACGGCTGGCTAGATCTGTTAAGCCACGAACTTAGGATGGGCAGGGAAGTGACGGAGGGCGTTATGGGAGTAGAGCCGCGGGGTGCGTGGTTACCTGAGATGTCATTTTCCATGAAGCTTCTACCCATCTTAGAGGGAGAGGGTGTCGAGTATACGGTTTTAGACGGGATTAACCACTTTGCTGGCGCGTTAGGGGAAAAAGACTCTGTATACCAGCTCTATGCTCTGAAGAGCATTAAAGTGTTCTTCAGGCACACGGGCATCTCAGACCTCTGGAGCTTTAAGTACAGTAACGTGAATAACGTTGGGGAGGCTGAGGCGGGAGCAAGAGATTTAGCTATTCGAATAGTGGCCGAGGCCCACATAAATAAGGCTGAGGTCTTGACGATAGCTCTCGATGGCGAGAATTGGATGGTGCTTCCACGCCCTAAGCCGGCTGCAGCAGTGCTACTGGATAAGTTGCTGGGTTATCTGAGAAGAGCTGAAGAGCTGGGCCTGATAAGACTCGTAAAGTTGTGCGAAGTCGTGGACGAGATAGAGCCGCGTCTCCTAGTAAGCGTCCCCTCTAGGAGCTGGAGGGGAGGGTATGAGAAGTGGTTAAGTGAGAGAAGGAGGATTCAGGAGAGCATTTGGAGGAACGTAGTAGAGGCATATGAATGCTTCAAGGCTCTTCAGAACGCAGTCGGCGTCACAGAGGAGGATGTCGCTTCTCTGATGCACGTAGTCAATAGTGACCACATATGGGCGGAGTTCGCTGATGAGGAGTTCTCAGCTGAGTGGAGGAGGGTGCTGGAGAGCAGGCTAGAGGGCGTGTTGTCGTCAATAAGGATAGTCGGAGCTAAAGGCCATGCTGTTCATGTAATGAACCTCCTGAAGAAGTCCGTGAGAGTTACGATCTATAGGGATAGCGCAGCTAGCCTTACCGAGCTAAAGCCGGGCCTTAACGCCATTAGAGTAGAGGGAGGTGTGATGAGAATAGTGGTGAGGGGGTGGAGGAGGGAGCATCAAGTAGGTAAGCCGATATTGATCAGGCCTAAGATCGAGGGAGGCCTACAGGCCCGATAAGTTTACTTCAGACACCGAATGATATCTTACGTGGATTTGGTGCTTTACTTAGATGCTCATCAGCCTCGCAGGCTCAGGAGAGTTCCCCCTAAAAAGCTGGTAAGAGCTGAAGAACTTCTCGACGAGAAGCTGGATAAAGCCGTCCTCGAGAGAGTGGCTCAGACGTGTTATAAGCCGCTCTTGCAGTTACTGGTCTCGGAGAAGGGGTTAAGGCTGGCTTTGAGACTATCGGGAACCTTGCTTGAACAGATGGAGGCCTGGAGGCCGGACCTATTAGAGCTGGTGAAAGCCTTAGCACGTAAGGGTAAGGTAGAGCTTGTAGCGAGTCCCTACTATAACTCCGTGGCCAGCCTGATAGATGCTGGAGAGTTCGTGGAGCAGGTGAAGCAGCACTTTAAGTTGCTTATCGAGCTCGTGGGGGTGAAGCCCAGGGTATTTGCAAACCCTTTCTTGCTTTACAGTAACGAAGTTGCGTGGCTTGTTGGTGAGGAGTTAGGACTGGATGTGGTAATCGCAGAGGCTTGTCCAAGGGTTCTCGGGTGGCGGGCTCCTTCGTATGTGTACAGGGCGCCTAAGTCGCGCGTTAAGCTTCTACTCAGAGACTACAGGCTTAGCGACGAGGTAGCCTTCGGCCTGTCCACGGGACTACAGGCTAGCGATTACGCGGCTAAGGTCTCGAGGATTGAGGGACAAGTCGTGCTTATAGGATTTCCAGCAGAGACTTTTGGAGAGTTCATTCCAGCTGGTGCAGGAGTTTTCGAGTTTTTGAAGGGTCTGCCGAGGGAGCTATCCAGGTACCCATGGATGAGAATTTCCACGCCTAGCGAGACTGCGCACAGATACGAGCCAGTGGACGAGCTTAATGTACAGGAGCCTGTTACGTGGTTTGAGGGGAAGAACGTTTCAGCCCTAACTGAAAGCCCTCTTCAAGCCGCTGCTCTGGAGATTCTGAGAGAGCTTATGGGGAAGGCTCTCTCCAGCAGTATGGCTAGAGCCTGGAGGTTGTTAACGCAGGCCGATATCCTCTACTCAATGAAGAGCGATATCAGTGCCTTCATGGCATTTGAACGTGCAGCCTGTGCTCTTAGGAGCTCACTAAACTAGCTAAAGGGACATTATCCTTATCAGCTCTTAAGGCGTGTACAGCCTGTGAAGCCGGAGGAATACTTCGGGGTTAATGCTGGCAAGGTGTGGAAGGCATTAAAGGCTTCAGGTCGCCCCATGACCGCTCGGGAGATAGCTAGGGTAGCTGGGCTGAAAATAACGGATGTGTATGGTGCTCTTGGCTGGCTGGGCAGGGAGGGTAAGATAGAGATGCTGGAGGAGGGCAGGAGAAGGCTATATAGGCTCCTTGAGTAGGTGGGGCTCAGCTAACTGTTAGCCAGCTGTAGGGTCCTCATGGCAGTGTTGACCCTATTCTCGAGAATTTCCAGGAGCTTAGCCCTTAGAGCCTCGCCCCTAAGCTCCTTAAGCCCCTCCACGGCTACAGCTGCATCGTAGTCCTCTAAAACCTCGCGTAGCCATTTGGCGAAGTCGCCTCGAGATACGTGGTACTCTAAGCTGGCAACCGGAGCTTTCCTAATAGCACTAATAAACTCGAGCCCACTCCTAGCCTCTAAGGGGAGTGGCACCCCCTCCCCTGTACGAAACGTAAAAGCCTCATCTTTAGACAGTTTCCTCAGCCATAGGAGGGCCAGCCTCCCAGCCCCCCTGTAACGCTCGTAGACTCTGAGCTCGAGATCCGTCACCACTATACATGTAGTTATGAAGGCCTCCGCAGCGCTCCTGAAGGGGCTAAAGTACGTGTGTACCATGCCAGGCCCCCCTCCCTTGGTAGTCATGTAATAGTAGTGGTCACTTATCGTCATGAGCCTCCACAGTCTGGTAAGTAACGGATCACGTAACCCCTTAACTAGCGGCTCCAGCTGTATGACCTCGTTAAACACGATTTTTTGCATATCGTTCTGGAGCCAAGCTGAAAGATCCCTCTCAGGGTCAGCCCACGATACCGTTTGGCTGGGGGGCACGTCCAGCTCGTCCACTGGCTGATGCCTCTCTATGGCTTCACTGGGAGTTGCGAAGCGTAAGTTTTCCCACTTTAAGGCCTCCGAAGGCAGATGCTTGAAGAACTCAAAAATGCCGGTTTCTTCTGGATAGTGCTCCCCGATTGTCTCGTAGTCAATGCAGATGCACACTACCTGCCCCGGAGAGGCGGCGAGCCAGGAGGCGTACTTATCAGCTGTCAGAGGATACTCCTTCCACCATCTAGACGAGAACCTAAATGCTACATCATCGCTGAGCCTGTAATTCCTTAGTAGTACTTTTAGGTTAAGTCCCTTAGCTCTGTACACGTAGTTGGGCGACCTCCAGCCTAGGACTCTTTCAGCTCCTTCTGTGAATACCGCTTTAAACCCCATATCCTGGATTAACACGGCCACGTGATTATCGTATATGAACTCTGTGTTCTCAAAAATTGTAGGCTTGTAGCCCAGCAAGGTCTTAAGTAATTGTTTGTGCTCCGACACTTGGCTCCTAAATTCCTCTTCGCTTATTAGGCAGGCTAGTGAATGGTAGTAGGTTTGACCTACTACTTCAGCCCTAGGGTGTTTAGCCACCTGCCTAAAGAGCTCTAAGGCGTCGGGAGCCCACCTCTCGACCTGCTCCAGTAAGATTCCTGAGAAGCTGTACGATACTCTGAAGTTCGCGTACTCATCCAATAACTCTAGGAATAGGGAGGTGGCTGGAATGTAGCATCTCTCAGCGACTCGCCGAATAACTCTCCTATTCAGGTCCTGGTCTAAGTAGAGGGTCTCTAAATCTCTAATCCGGACACGGCCTCTAGCTGCTGAGTGCTTGATTAGCTTAGCCTTGAAGCGTCTGTCAAGCCTATATGGTTGATGGACCTCAAAGAAAAGTATGCAGTCCGGCAATCTCTCCACCGCCGAGTGCGAGAATGTCTAATGGAGTATATAAAGGCGCAGCATCCCGTCCAGCGACTCCTGTATCAAGGATGCTGCCATCACAGTGGCAATTCACAGTATGTGTAAAATTTTGAGGAGGATGTTTAAGAGGAGGATCCTAACAAGCACCGGTACCGTCCCTCTTCGCCCAGCTATTAGCACATCCTTCACGCCGTTCTCGCTCTTCCTGTACTTTAGGCCCTTAATGATAACAACTGGCACTCCCTCACTTGCCTGTTTCATCAGCAGAGCAGCAGCGGCACATAACTCGTCCACCACGATGTCCAGCCCCCCGAACTTGGGCCTGCCGTACATGTCCCTCTCACCGAACTCTCTAGCCAGCGGGTCTATGCCAGACGAGCCCACGGCCACGTCAATAGAGCCCACCTTTCCGTTGGAGAGGAAGACCTCGGTGTCCGCGACTACCACTGCTACATCCCTTCCCGTTATCCTCTTAATGTCCTCCCTCAGCTCCTTAGCCAACGCGTCGAAGTCGTGATTACTAGTTATGGCGTAGCCTGGGGGGACGTTGGAGTAGTCAACGCCCGCATCAGAGGCTATTATACCATTCCGCATCCTCACGATCATCATTGCTTTTACACTCTCAAGCGCCTTCCTAGCAGCTTCTAAATCCTTACTTATCTCGCTTAAGCGATCCCTTAGGAAGCCTGTGGGGATTACTGCGTATACCTTCTCGCTGTTTTGAAGCACTATTTCCGCCTCCACGGGATCCTTCCCCGTAAACTTATGGATTAGTCTAGCTCGCACGCCAGGCCTAATGTCTTTCAAATTCACCAGTAAGCCCTTAGACTTCAGAAGGACTTTAGAGGTCACGACCACTACGTCTCCATCCTCGAGCTCTAGGCCATCCTCCCTCGCAGCCTCAATTATGATCTTAGCCAGGTTAACTGGGCCCTCAATCCTGGGCAGTTCCAGCCCGTAGAGTGCCAGCTTCTTCACGTACATGAGGTACCCGCCTTAGCTATTAACGCTCCAGCAGGAGTCAGCTAGAAACCGCGCAGCTATGGCTCGAGCTATGCCGCTCCGAGGTTGATAGCCTTTACTGGTTAACGATTGTTGCGTCACAGATCTACCCAGCACGAGGATAGGAAGACTAGACTTACACGAGCATGCTAGAGAGCTTAACATGACTTACAAGTGGCTCTTCCCAGGCAGTTACACACTAAAAATGACATTCTCGTATATGGCATGTCGAACACGCTAAATTTTTACGTTATCATTTCTATTTAGAAACTTGAGTGAGGGTGTAGATGAGGCGGCTGTCAGCTGTCTCTCTACTCCTCACAGCCCTGCTCGCTGTAGCTCTTCTGCACAGCGCTTGTTAGCAAGTGGGCAAACTGTTGAGAGGCGCGATGTAAGGGGAATCGTCACTAGAATTAAGGGCATGGCCTTCCACCTATACCTACCCGAGCGGCGCTGCTTCGTAATCATAGTGCCCTCCGAGGGAGTCAAGTATAGTGTATCGCCTGGCGACTACGTCAGAGTTGTGGGGTACACTCCCTACGTGTACCTCGTCAAGATAGATCCCATCACTGGCCTCGTGTTCACTGTAGGCTGGTTCATTTGGGCTGAGAAGGTCACGGTGCTGGGGAAGGCCGTTGACTTGTGGGTCGATAAGGGCTGTGGCTCGGTATACAGCATGGGTGAGAGAATACAGGTGTTCTTTAAGCTGAGCTTTGTCGAGGCGAGGGTCAGGCTGATCGTCGATAAGCCCAATGGCAGAGTTCTAATCCTGGACAGGGTATTGGGACCTGGCACGTATAGGCTGGGGGGCGTCGTGGGGGAGCCCCCGGGCAGGCGGTTGCTGACTTTAGAGGTTCGCCTGCCGCTTAGCGAGGAATGCATGCCGCCGGAGTACTACGAGTATGAGCCATTGCTGTGTGCATGTGTGTTTGATGCCGTGTGGGGCGCGGGCCTCATAATTAAGGATCATTGATGTAGCAAGCGAGCTTGAGGAATGTAGTGAGGCTCTACTATACGTGACGATAATCAACGAGGGTAAAGGTCCCGCCCCTGCCTCGACGCTTGCCGTATTACTAGGTAACACGGTGTTAAAGGAGGTGGAGGTGCCGCCCATAGAGCCTGGAGGATCTAGAGTAGTTGAGCTGAAGTTTACGATCCCTTGCTGCAGCCATCCAATGATCTGAGGATAGTGGCCGATTACTACGACACGGTTAGGGAACAGGATGAAGGTAATAATGAGTATGTATTGAGGGGCGTCATTAGAGCCAGGAGCCCTGAGTTCTCCATATCTACTTCCCGAACTATAGTGATTGTCGGTGTAAAGACCAGGTTAAGGCTCACGGTAACCAATGGGGGGAGGGGCAAGGCTACGGGCGCTCGCCTGGAGATCGATCCACCGCCTGGCCAGCTTGGAGGCAAAGAGGATGTGGGCGAGGATCCTGATTAGGCTGGCTAGGACTATATGCTGCTGTCCTCCTGAAAGCTCTACAGCTACACGTGATAGAGGCTCTAGGGCTCGTAACTGCTGCTCTGCTACTACTGGAAGCTGTATGGCATAAGCTCAAGGGGGGAAGGGATACTGTCTAAGCTCATGGGAGGCTGAAGGGAGGAAGGAGCAGCACAGTAGATCGCTTCGCGGCGGATGCGGGCTAGCAGCTGCTAACCCCTCCTCCGTATTTCGATTCTCCCGGCTGAGGGCACCTTGAGCAAGACCATTCTCTCTCCAACTCTCACGTAGCCGTCAGCTGTACTACTGATCAGCTGCTCCAAACTGCTGTACTCCTTGAGAGGTTTGCCGTCGACGTGGGGAGCTACGATGGGAGAGTTTAGCACTGCGAGGATTAGCGTCTTAAGGAGGGGGTCACCCTCGAGCGCTAGCTCAAGCCTGTTAGCATCCGCCGTCGAGATATTAGCCTTGGCGTAGCCCGAGATGAATATGGGCAGTGCGGGCCACTCCTCGCGCTCGACTATGTGGATCAGCTTAGCAGACCACTCGTCAAGCTGGAGATCTAGTCTCTCCTCCACCTCCTCGACATCCCTGGTCTCGAGGTCGCAGGCTAGGGCCGGGTACTTCACCCCTATCTCATTGAGGTCTATTGAGAACTTCTTAGCCTCACCTCTGAGGTTTAAGAGACCTAGAGCCTTGATCGGCTTCCAGCCGCCAATGCTCATCTCAGCTACTAGCACGCTGGGCGGCGTTTCCATGAAAGTCGAGGTTAGGGGCCTAGCTGGAGCATCGTAGACTGGGTAGAGCGCTAGGAGGTCTAACCTAGCTCTCTCGGCGGGATCGCCGTAGTACACTACTGACCTCCTGGAGCTCACTAGGCTCCACACTACGTGGATCAGCCAGCTCTGCTGACCAGTTATAAGGGCGTCGGGATCCGGCGGCATTAGCTTTGAGGACCAGAAGCACTCCTTGAAGAATACGTCGGCGAACCTAGCTATGTCCTGGGGCTTCTCCGTCGACCTGTAAGTCACATCGGCTGAGACCCTCACCGACACCGCATTCCTGAACTTAGCTACACTAGGGACGTCGGGGCATGCCTTCAGCATGATTCCCAGTCCATGCTTTGCTGCGAGATCATCGATGTAGTCCATGAACTCGTTGTACAGCTTCATCGTTGTCAGCGTTTCACCCTCGAGGAACTCGAGGGATGGAGTGATGTATGAGAAGGTGCCTATGTCGAAGGTGAGCGCGTCCACGCCCCATGACTTGTAAGTCTCGAAGAGTTTCTCCAGGTACTCACGTGCATCCTCGCTCATCACGTTCATGTAGGCCCTGCCCAGCCTATCCACGTACACTTCACCGCCAGCCTTGATGAACATGTCTGGCCTCTCCTCGATCAGATGAGAGGTCTTGTCAAACACCGTGAATGATACCCACAGCACCGCCTTGAGCCCCATCTCGTGAAGCCTCTTCACCGTACTGGCGACCCCCCTCGGAAAAGTCCTCGAGTTTGCGATCCAGTCATAGGCTGAGGGGTAAGCGGTGTCCCTCCTCTGCCAGCCATCATCTATTACCACGTACCCATAGCCGTATTGCCTCAGCTTAGATGCAACGAATTCCGCCTCCCTCTCGATGATGTCCTGACTTATCTTGGTGTAGTAGTACCCGAAACTTATCCACCCCCTACACCTAAGTGGGAAGTCATCGACGCGGAGCGGTCGCTTAGCTTTATTGAATTCTAACACCAGATCAGCGTAGCGCTCCAGGAGCTCTACTGGGCTCTTGCCAAGGAGGAACACCACCTTATCCAGCTCTACCGAGCCTCCAGGGTCTAAGACCACTCTGTCATGGTCAAGGAGCGTGTCCAGCGATACCCTGGGGTATCCGCCCTCAACGCTAGTCTTGAGCCTGGCCTTGCCGAACTCTGAGGTGAGGGAGGCGATTACCGCACATGTCTTGTCTTCCCGGCTGCAGAATACGATGGGAGTGTAGAGGATCTGTGAGTACTTCTTGGAGAAGTGCAGGGGGAATGCCCAGAACTCCTTGTGACATATGTCTATGTTCCAGAGGGGGAGGAGGTCGCCATATAGAGTAACTAGGGGAGATGCCTCCCGCACCACCACTCTCCTCCTAGCCTCATGTACGCTCAGCCAGGACACTAAAGCATCGCCAGAGCGGCTGAGCATCATGTGATGTTCAACTCGGCAGAGGGGGTGCTCCATCTCCACCTTTGTAGTATACCACTCATCCTCCTCTGTCACCTCATGCCCGTAGTACCTCAGGAGCGGGAATGCTCTCTCCCCATTTATCAAGAGGTTCACATGGCCGTTCTTCACCAGAGGAACCCGTCCATAGCTTATGTGAAACATGAGCTTTCTGAGGTCGTAGGTCAGGTCCAGAGAGCCTGCTGATACCCTCAATTCGCTCGACGTGCTCATCGCGGTACACCTGGCGCTGACCACAAATATCTGTAACCCAGCTTGATGAGCGCTGAGGCGGCGGAAGAGTAATAAGCGCCGCCTCAGCTAAGCCCTGGTGATGTGTAAACAGTCGGCTGATCTGTGAGGAGCCCGAAGTAAGCTGATAAGAATCGTACAGCCTCCTCGCCGGGGATGGGTCCTCCTATTGAGCGGCCCCCTCTAAGGCTCTGGCTTCATCCTCGGAGGCTGCCCATGTCTGGATGAGTATGCGGCCTCTGCGGAACTCCTTCAGGAAGCCTGAGACACGGGTGGGGGGCATAGCTACTACGAGCGCCTTGCCTGCGCTTAGGATCCGGCGGTATAGCCCATACCACTTAGGCGAGCCGCAATCGTGGCCGCGCAGTTCCTCCCTGGCTCCCGGGACCCACTGTACCCCCGTCAGCTCGTCAATCTCTAGGAGGTATTTCAGATGAGGTATTTGGCCAGGCCCGTCTAAGTGATAGATCGAGTACTCTAGCCTGTTGCATTGCTCCCTTATGTGTGGAGCTACGAATTTAGCGAAGATGCTCGGCGACATCATGAACGCTATATCGCACTGGAAGGGGTACCACCTCTCTCTACACCAGATCCCCATCCAGGCCGAAGTCCCCTCCTGGCCCCCCTCCGTGATGATGGCGTGCAGACGGTTATAGCATTCATGCCACAGGTCCACTACAGCCCAAATGGCATCCTCCAGCTTAGAGGGCCTCCTGTAGAGGTCCTTGAGCAACTCAACTGTGCCCCTGAGAGAGGCTATCACGTCAAGCACGCCCCCTATATCCGTCATCCCAACTATGAAGCGCCCCCTATGCGCTCTGACGGCCACCCTAGTAGCGTTAACCACACGCCTCCACCAAACATTTCCCTCATCAAGCTTCAGCGAAGCCACCTCCTCCAGGCGCATCACGCCCTTACCCCTCTGAGAGCCGAACCACATGGTGTCCCCGGTGAAGACTGGGCTCGCTCCCAAGAAAGCCGCGAGAATGCCAGGTCCAAAGTTTATCCAGAGATTCGGGTACGCGGCGCCTCCAAAGAATGTCGTGCTGCACCACTGCTCAAATCGCTTCACCGCTATCTCAGGCTGGTCTGGATATCTACAGAAGTCCCAGTTATCGTAGAGGAACCACCTAGCAACCCCCCGCTTAGGCGCTATCACTTGTATCAGGGGGCGCCTTAACTCGCCTTCCCACCACGCCATTAACGCGTTCTTAGCCTCCTCCCAGTCCTCTTTGTAGGCGAGAGTCATCGGTAACAGCGGAGTCGCTGGACTAAATACCTGTACCGCCTATAGCACCACTTTCCCCATTACAACCCTGCTCCTAGCCCCAGTCGCTGAAGGGAGGTTGTTTGGGTTGCCGCAGATCGCCTCGTTCGCCAGGATGGCTATGACGAGGGGCTCCTTAGCCTGCGCGGGTATGCCGTAATCCTCGTGGGAGCTCACCTTAACACCCTGCAGTCGCTCTCTTAGCATCGCTACCAGGGTCTTATTGAAGCAGCCCCCACCTCCCAGGATCACTTCATTAACCTTACCCGGGAGGAAGTGCTCGTAACTGTAGGCTATTGCCTCCACTGTGAAAGCAGTCACCGTGGCTATAATATCCTCGTCCCTCAAGCCTAGCGCCTTCCCTCGCCTGTAGACCTCAAGTGCAAAGTGTTCTCCAAACTCCTCTCTCCCTGTCGTCTTAGGCGGTCTCCTCCTTATGAAGGGGTGGCGCATGAGCCGTCTCAGAAGCTCCTTGCTAACCCTACCTCGCGCTGCTATAGCTCCTTCCTCATCAAACTCCTTCTCCCCCTTCGTTACTAGGCGCACCAGCGCGTCTATCACCATGTTACCCGGTCCTGTGTCGAACGCGACTACATCGTCAGGCCCACAGCCAGCTGGCAAGTATGTCACATTAGCTATTCCCCCTATGTTCTGCACAGCCACGCTCTCCTCCTCCCTCCTAAACAGTATGTAGTCCACGTAAGCCGATATGGGGGCGCCCTGCCCGCCGGCTGCGACATCCCTAACCCTGAAGTCGGCTACCACAGGCCGCCCGGTCCGCTCAGCTATGACTGCAGGCTCGCCTATCTGTAGGGTGGCCCGCGTGCGAATACCCTCTAGCTCGCGGAGAGCTGGCTGATGCCATATAGTCTGGCCATGTGACGCTACCAGGTCAACGTCATGAATACTGAGCCCGGCCTCCTCGATCACGGCTAATGCGGCCTTAGCGAATAGCTCGCCGATGACGAAGTTCAGCAGGCATATCTCAGGCGTTGAAGCCTCGCCCCTGAACGCGGCGAAGAGCTTCTCCTTAACCCCCCTCGGATAGGGGTAAGTATTGTGGCGTATCAGCTTGAACTTCGTGTCAAGGCCACAGCCCCTTATCTCCGCCACTACGGCTGAGACGCCATCAGCGCTAGTGCCCGACATTAGGCCGATTATCAACTTTCTCTCTTTCTGTGCAATTGCCCATAGCCTCTCAAGGGGACTCACGATAAATGCGCCTGGTGCCGAGCCTTAGGGCTTATGCCTTTAGCTTAATATAGAGGCTCCAGCTATTTCGGCCGTGGCCAGGAGGATAAGCAGGTTGCTTTACCCAAGGCTCACTGTGCTAATAACTACTTGTGATGCGCAGGGCAGGCCCGACGTAGCAGCCTTCTCCTTCTTCATGCCCGTGAGCTTCGAACCTAAGTACGTGGCCTTCGCTGTAGCGCCCACACGGCACACCTTTAGCAACCTACGGGAAGTGAGGGAGTTCGTTGTGAATGTGCCCACAGCCGACATGTTGAAGGAGGTCTGGGTGTGCGGCACTATATCGGGCAGGGATGCTGATAAGTTCAAGCTGACTGGCCTGACGCCAATTCCCAGTAAAGTAGTGAAGCCGCCGAGGATAAAGGAATGTCCGGTACAGCTGGAGTGTAAAGTGGAACGTATGGAGGAGCTTGGCGATCATTACCTGGTAGTAGGGAGAGTTGTGGCTGAGCATGTGGAGACAGAGGACTATGAGCCCCTCCTTCACTACTCGGGGAAGATATTCTACAGGGTAGGCGAGCAGCTGAGAGCAGAGGAGTAGGCTACCTAGTCACCTTTATTTCCCTCATTTCCTCCAAGTACCTCCTCCCAGGCCCTTCTCTGAAGTACTTCCTAGCTGGCTCCAACATTTTAGCCAATTCCTCTGCCACAGTCAGCTTTAGATCCAGGGGGTGTACTTCTCCCTTGGTATAGGCTATCTCGAGCTCCTCATAACTTTTAAACACCTTCTTTGCTCCAGTCTTCCTGTTAACTATCACCAGCGGCTCCTCCCTGTCCCTGAAGATCAGATACCTAGCCAGCTCAAGCACAGGATTCAGCTCCACTTCCCTTGGCGGACAGTAAGCCCCCCGTATTTTTTGGGTGATCTCCTCCTCGGTGTCGTGTATGAATATCGCGCTCCTAGGCTTTGATTTAGACATCTTGACTTCCAGCACACCTTGCTCAAAGGCCTCTCTATCCCCCCTAGTTCTCGCCTCAAGCATTAACTTCCTAGCCTCCTCAGTCAGCGTCATCCCGGTGAGCAGGTGGTGGTGGACAGCTACCGGCTTGTAGCCCCCGACCTTCTCGCCAACCTCTATTGCTATCACGTGAGCTTTGCGCTGATCCATACCGCCATGCGCCAGGTTCACGCCTAAGCTGAAGATATCGGCAACCTGCATTGGCACGTATAGCAGCTGAGCGAAGCTGAGGGCCTCGCCTGCCCTCCTACCCATTATCGTGACTGACCTCCTGACCCGTGAGAGAGATGTGTGCATGGACACTTTAATGACGTTGGACAGGTACTCGGTTCCCAGCTTCTCGTAGAGCTCAGAGCCCATCACGAACTTCACTCTATCCGGGTCGCCGCCCACTATCTTGAGGGACCACCGGAGTGCCTCCTTAAAGTAGCCGCCTGCCACACGCCTTATCGTTGAGAGGTCGCCGCCCAACTTCCTATTTATCCAGGAGTGGTAGTCGGCCAGGAATATCGTGGTGTCTATCCCCGCTCTCTGGAAATCTGCCACCTTCTGCATGCAGACGATACCAGTCCCTAGGTGCACGTAGCCGGAGATCTCAAACCCTATGTAGTGTTTCAGCTTAATCCCCTCCTCCAGGTAGCTCCTTAGCCTCTCAAGCGTTAATACCTCCTCAGTAGGCTCCCTAGTCACTAGACGTAGCACTTCCTCCACAGGCATGTGAGAGGAAGAGCCCATTTAATCCCTTCCTCCTCAGGGGGGCGGGGATCTGCGAGGGGGTGGCTTGACAAAGAGGTAGTGCCGTTGCCCGCCTCTAAGCTCCTCGAGTATCCTCTCGCACACTGCCCGAACTGGGTCTATCTTAATCCTCTCGTATATTTCCTTGAAGGATTCAAAGGGCTTCCGCCTCCTCTCCTCTAATATCTTCCAGAGTATCCTCTTCCCAATCCCCGGTAGTAGCTCGAGGCTGTGCATTCTGGTGGTGAGCGGCTCAGCCTTATTGAAGAACTCCACAAACTCCCCCTCCCTCTGCAGCACGATACGCTTCACAATCTCCGGCAGCTCAGCCCTTGCATTAGTTGTCAGCTCATCGTAAGTGAGGCGGCGGGTCACCCTTATGAGTTGGCCCTCTAAGTCCCTGAGCAGCGGTATTCTCTCCCCCACCCTCAGCTCGAGGCCAGGTATAGGCGCTAGCTCGAGGAGCATGAAGTACTTCTCCCCTAGCGCCTGCGCCACAGGCCCCCTTATCCCCTCCCTCCTCCTACGGGGGGGCGCAGCTGCGAATCCGTAGCCATAGGGGAGGAAATCCAGTATGTAGGCGTACTCCTCGTATACCTTTTGCCTCCTCTCAGGGGGCCTCATGACCTCCTCCTATAAGCGTTCACCCTGTCTAAGATGGTCTTCACCTCCTCGCCCGTGAAACCCCTGGAGAGCGGAGCTAGGAGCACCCTCACCTCATCCTCAGTCCTTGGCATCACGTTAACTATCTGAGCGGCAATCTCGCCTGGCAGGCCCAGCTCTACGAGTTCCTCGAAAAGTTTCTCGGCACCCTCCGAGTCTACCTTGCTGAATTTCCGAGCATACTCCAATGTAACAGCCTCAACACTGCTGAGCTCCCTCTTCTCTGCCTCCTTAGCCAGTATCTCAGCTACCTGGGGTAGTGTTAAAAGCTTCTCCGACACTACTTTCACCATCGACTCAACACCTACTTATCCTCCCTCCCTCTCCCTAATATTCATTAACTCACTTTTTAATTCAGTATATCACAGCACGAACCACGCAGAACGCCGCGGTACCGCAGGCTTTATTACCTCCTCAGCCTGGCTTATGCCGGCAGCCATGAGGCACTCTAAGGGGTACAGGAACAGGTGTAGAAAGCTGCTCAGGAAGCGACCTAGGGAGAGGGGTAGGCCTGGCCTGAGCAAGCTCCTGTACGAGTATAAGGAAGGGGATCTAGTGTGCATAGACATATGCCCCAACTACATAAGGACAGCGCCGCATAGGAGATATCAGGGCAAGGTGGGAGTTATAGTCGGCAAGAGAGGCAGGGCTTACATCGTGAAGGTGAGGATGGGAGGTAAGGACAAGTTCATCATAACCACTAAGGACCACTTAAAGCCCTTCCAGGCACAAGCTGTATCCAGCCATTCCTAACTGCCTGCTAGCTCAGCTATGAAGGGCGGCTCCTCAATCCACGTCACATCTAGCTCCACAACCTCTACACTGGTGTTTAACAAGCTGGCCACACTAGGCTGCGTCCTGCCTTCATCACCGTGGATGAGCTCTTTAACATAGAGGCCTCCCTGACACGTAATTATGAGCCTAGCCTCTCGCTCACCTAGCCTCTCCGCCCTAAGCTCGTAGACTACCTTTCTCCTAACCTTATCAGGCCTCCTGCCCAGCACCCTCAGTGGAGTCCTCTGCCTCACTACTGCATTGGTCATCTCTCTCTCCAGCATCCTGAGCTCTTCATCCCGGATGGGGCGCCCGAACCGCACCCGGGCCACATAGGTCTTCTTAGCTATTTCCGCGAACGCCTTGAGGCGGGGGACTAGCTTCCCATCCACATACCTCAGCCCCTCAACCTCTATGAGTCCTCCTGCCTCCTCATTGATCATCCGCTCTAGCGTTCTCAGATCGAGGCTCCTCACCTTCGGGTCCTTGAGCTCAGCTATGAAGGGCCTTCCACTGCCGAGGGTTCTCACGTCCAGGTCTTCTCTACCAGCTGCGTGTAGTTTAGCGTCCCTAGCTCTGGTGGCCTCGATCATAGGCTCTGTGATTAGCTCCTCAATCGAAGTGGCGTATAATACTCTGGAGTCAGGAGGGTACGGCCAGGGGCTCTGGGGGAGCCCCCTAACCAGCTTTCTGTACCTGCCGTAGATGAACAGGGGGCGCGCAGAGGTATTAACGCGCCATTCCTCCAGGTCTAGTATGAAGAGCAGGTCCGGCTTCTTGGGAGAATAGCGCTTTCCCGTGAGTTCCTGCACGAGCTTGCCAACCTCCCGTGTGAGCTCGCTCTTTAACGACTCGGAGGCCTCAAGCCCATAAGCCGTCCATAGATCTTCCTCACGCTTCATCAGTTCTCTCGGCATCATGCAACCGACCTGAAAAGTCTCGTACTCATACTCCTCCCCCGCCTCTACGCACATCTCAGCTAGCTCCTTTACCTTCTCCATCAGGCCTCTGCAGAGGTAGCACGGCCTCCTAGCGGGCGGCTCAATCTTTAACTTTTCGAGAGTCGAGCGTGCTGGCTCAAACCCCGAGACAGCCAGTGCGTGTAGCAGCTCCTCGTCCCACTCGCTGCGCACGGCGTCGTAAGCCTCCATGAGCAACAGGGTCTTGAGAGCCCTCCCTCTCTCAGCGTTAACCAAGCTGTAGCCCCTCATCCCGAAGAGCCTGCCTAGGCAGGAGTCACACAGCGGATACTTACGCAACACGTCGCCTGCCTTAGCCACGATGTCAGCCGCTCGCACGAGTGCACCACCTGTCCATCAATATATTCAGTAGCGTTATCACCTGATCTGGCCATAGTCTATCCACCGGACACTTGAGGGGCTTAGCTCCCATAGACTCAATTGCGCGCACCAAGCTATTGGCGAGCTGAGTCAAGGGCACTACTATCGCTATCGAGCCGCCCCGCGCAAGTAGGAAGCGAAGGTCTGTGCCCCGGCGGCAACAGTAGCACTTAATGGCGAAGCCCGTCAAGTAGTGCTTCACTCCATGCCTGTAGACCATGACGCCCGAATGAACCAGCCCCGCAACACCAGCTCTCATCAACTTAAAGGCCTTTCGCAGGATCCCCATCAGGGAGCTCTCATCAGGTCTCACATTCCTGAGCCTCGGCGTGTTGAAGAAGACGCTGACACGGTCCCCGGCCACCAGGGCTACGTCAGTGTCGGCCCTCAGCCTATGGGAGAGCATTATGCTAGCAGAGATGCAGCGCGCAGCCACGGGCGCCCACTTCTCCAGCTCCTCAAGGCTGTTCGCAATGACGATGAACCTCCTCCTCAACGCTACCGCCCACTCATCAGCTGAGTCCCAACGCGCTAAGCCCTCTTCTGCTCCTGCTCAACCTCCTTAACAGCTTCCTGGTCCTCCTGTACACAGCTAGGAGTTCCCTCACATCCTTAACCGTCGTGCCTGAGCCCTTCGCGATCCTCAGCATCCTCGATTTGTCTATGATTTCAGGCCGCGTCAGCTCCTCAAGGGTCATGGAGCTCATTATCGCCAGCCACTTCTTGATGTTCTCGCTCCCAGCCTTCTCTAGCTCTGGCGTCAGCTGTGGCGCCCCCGGCACGAGCTCCAGTATCTTCCTCAGGGGGCCGAGCTTCGAGAGCTCCTCGAGCTGCTGCTTAAACTCGAGCAGAGTGAACTTCCCCCTCAATAGCGCCTCGGGCCTAGCTCGCAGCTCCACCTTACGCATCCTCTCGACTAGTGCCTTTAGGTCCCCCATGCCGAGTAGCCTACTGACGAATGAGGGGGGGTCGAAGGGCTCCAGCTCGTCTACATCCTCGCCTACGCCTATGAATGCTATCCTGGCCCCCGTTTTAGCTACAGCAGCTAATGCTCCGCCGCCCCTCGCTGCACCATCCATCTTAGTGAGTATTATAGAGCCTAGGGGAACTGCCTTGTGGAATGCCTCGGCGTGGCTGCCAGCCCTCTTCCCCATTGTGGCGTCCAGCACTAGGATCACCTCATCGGGCTTAACCGCCTCAGCTATCTCCCGCATCTCTTTCAGTAATCCCTTCTCCTCCTTGTGTCGCCCAGCAGTGTCTATTATCACGAGATCCACGCCCCTAGCCTTGAGGGCCTTAACCCCCTCTCTTGCCAGCTCAATGGCGGAGGCCCCCCTTCGCCCGTAGAACTCTGCCCCCACCTTTTTAGCCAGCTGCTCCAACTGCTCGAGGGCGCCAGGCCTGTAGTTATCTGCGCAGACGAGCCCCACCTTGAGCCCCCTCTTCCTGTAGTAGTACGCGAGCTTAGCCGCTGTAGTAGTCTTCCCCGACCCTTGCAGGCCTACTAGGAGCACTACAGCCCCCCTCTTTAATCCGAGCTCACGTTTAGACTCTCCTCCGAGGAGGTTCACTAGCTCCTCGTAGAGTATCTTGAGAAGGAGCTCCCTTCTCGAGAAGCCCACCGGTAGCTCCTCCTTCAAGGCGCGCTCTTCAACCCTCTTACTCAGCTCCAGCACGAGCTCTGGGCTCACATCAGCCTTGAGTAGCTCCCTCTGAAGCTCCCTCAGTATTCTCCTGATTGTCCTCCTATCTATCAGGGCTTCCCTCCTTATGAGGGATACTACCCGCGCTAATCCTCGCCTAAGCCCCTCCATAGCTATGGACCCAGGAGCCCCAGATGAGCCATGAGGACTGTTATCATCAAGGCTACTGCGAAGGCTATGACCGCCTCAGGCCTTATCTTCAGCCCGCCAACCTCCTCCTCAAAGTACGTTATCAGGCCAGCCGCTGACATGGGGGCTGACGGCCTCCTCTTCCTCCCCTTCCTCCTCGACATACCGGCTCCTACCCTACAATCGTGCTGAAGGTCTAATACGTTTCGGGCTCCAGCGCGCCCTCCACTCTCTCCACGATAACCTTCCCGCTCCTCCTCACGCCCTTGGGGGGCTCTACGCTGCTGATGCCTAGGGGGTCGTCCAGCACTAGCGTGAACCTTCCTCCCTCCTCTGCCAGCCTCCTCAGCTCCTCCTCAGCATCGCCAACATCCTCGCCCATAACCTCGAGAGATTTAACGGCCTCCAGGAAGAGGCGGAGGATTCCCTCGATGTTCGTAACAATCATAGGGGCTGCGGCACCCGGGGTTATGGATGCGCCCAGCTCTGGCACCTCTATGGAGGCCACGTTACTGCGAATGACCCTGGCATACAGGTCCTGCGGCCCCTCCACCCTGTAGTACACCCTAACTCGGCCCCGCGCCTCAAGCGGCACAACCTCCGACCTCCTATGGCCGCAGGTGGGGCACCTCTTGGATACCAGGAGGGTTCTCCCAATTCTGGGCATCCTGTAGACTACCTCTCTCACCTGCATGGGAGCGCCACAGTAGGGGCACTCCATCTCAAACTCGTACACCTCCTCGGCATAGTATGCAGCCTCCCCCTTCCCCACTAGCACCCCCCAGCCAGCGCTAGACTATGCGCGGGTAACATTTTTAAATTCGAGCCCAGCCTAGGCTGAGGGCGTTGCGCCTTACCGATGAGGAGCTCTTAGAGCTCGCGTCTAACACTGGCATTAGGCTCCTGGAGGGGGAGAGGCTGGACCTAGGATGTAGCGTGGCCTTCAGAGTCAAGCTAGGCGTGCCTTGTGAGGCTTACGTGCTCGACTCCCCCGAGGGCAGAGACCTAGCAGCTAAGCCTGAGCTGGTGGGAGAGGAGTTCCTAGAGGCCAACCGCCGCCTAGCTAGCACTGCTGCGCGGCTCCTGAGCGAGGAGCTGGAGCCGGATGTACCCAAGGTGTTCCTACACGTGCTGCGGGGCTCGTTAGGCTATCGCCTCCATGAGGCTCTCAAGTCGGTAGGCGTGGAGCTGTGTGAAGCATGGATAAGGCCGAGGTACGTCAAGGGGGGCTTCGGCGATCACAGGACCAGGGTAATCAAAATAGTGTACGAGGACTTCAGAGAGGTAAGCCGTGTAGCCGACATGGAGTGTGACGTGATAGTGGCTGATACAGTCGCGACCGGCTACACGCTAGTCAAGTGTCTCCAAAGGCTCTCTAGAGCCCTCGAGAAATTGGGCGCGCGGCTAAGGACCCTAGTGCTCTACGGCTTCATCTCCCTGACAGGCCTTAACGCTGTGCTAGAGGCTGCTGGAGCTAGGCGGGCCGTGGCGATAGCGGTGGAGGACTTCACGGCACTGGCATCTAACATGTACGACATGCCTCTCTACGGGGTGGATGAGGCGCAACATGCTGACACGGGGGGGTTGAGGAGCATTGGAGGCGCCACCACGCTAGAGGCGCTTAGGGGGCTGGCACCACACTACGCGCCGGGAATGGATCAACCCGGTGATTGGAGCGAAAGACAGCCACTACTTCACGCTGGCGACGCCTTGGAGAGGGGCGATATCGCTGGCCACCTCAGGAGGAGCTTGGAGGCTCTTAGGAGGCTGTGGCGCTTGACGAGGACGGTGCCGTGGTATAGACCCTGGATGGATCAGGTATATAGGGCCAGGGAGAGGGGGCTTAGCGAGGCGCTAGCCAGGCTGGGCTATGGGCGCTGAGCTCTGGTCACTGCCTCTAGGATGCGGTGCAGCTTGGCCTTATCGCCTTTCCTGATCGCCTCAGCAAACTCGACTGGATCCACGTAGAGGCCTGTCTTCTCCGTCAGGGAACCCGCCAGGAGGCGGAGGAAGAAGATGGCCGACTCCTCATCCCCCGAGTACACCTCAATGAGCAGCCTGTAGAATTCCGCTGGCTCCTCTAGGAACAGTAAGTCCATATCTCTCCCCAACCTCTTGAAGTTGACACTCATCGCTGTGCCCACAGGGTAGCTGAGAGAGTCCAGATATTTTGATAGCCTGAAGGCCGGCCTGCGTTTCTTCTCGCTTGACATATCCCCTTCACCTTAGTTTAATCTCCTCCTCGATCACTAGCTCACGCAGCCTCGTGTCATGCTTAATCCCCCTGGCTTTCACCACAGTCAATATCCTACGCAATCTCCCATGCTCCCTCTCAAACCCAAGAGCGATCACCACGTCTGCAACTGTACTAATCCCCGTAGTCTCGCCCTCTAATACGTCGCTTACGCTGGTCAATACGTGGGTTATGCCCCTAGCCTTAGCCCACATCGTGACGCTCCTCACGAGTTCTACAGCCTCCTCCCCGAACTGCCTTTCCAGAGCCGAGATCCCATCTACCACTACTAGCGTCGGCTTGCAGTCCTCTAGCATTTTCACGGCACAGTAGTAGAGAGAGCCCGGCGTGAAGAGCCGGGGGGAGAGCGAGACAACCTTCACGCCTCCTTCAAGCCCCATTTTCTTAGCGACGTACTCAATCTGCTCCACCGACTCCTCAAAGCTCACGTATAGGGGCCTGCCGCCCCTCCTAGCCTCAGCGATCGCCATTGACAGGGCCAGCAGTGTCTTGCCGGTCCCACTAGGCCCCGCGATTAGCACGACAGCGCCCCTGGGGATCCCACCTCCCAGCATCTCGTCTAACTCCCGCAGCCCAGTGCTAAGCCTCTCCTCCAGCCTGAACGAGCCCTTCAGGCTGCCTGCATAGGAAATGTACAGCCTCACGCCTCCATCCCCAATTACGAACTCGTAACCCATCCGGGGCAGCGGGCACCACCTGCACTTTCTTACCTCCAGCACCCTCCTAGTTAAGCCCCTATACTCCTCGTAGCTGAGGGCGATTATCGCATCAGCCACGAACTCCTCAAACCCAAAGCCTATTGTCTCCGACCTATAAGGCAACTCTGCTAAGAGGAGCGTAGTGACACGTGCTGGCTTGAGACACAGGTTCACCAGGTTATGAAGGAACTCCCTACCAGCCCCCGGCCCCAGTGAGGCTAAGATGGGGGTCACTGTATCCACCACGAGGCGCTTACACTTGCTCTCCCCAACCGCCTCCACAATCGCGCTCGCCACCCTCCTAGCCTCACTAGCCAGCGGCAGCCATAGAAACTTGAAGAGCCCTCGCCTCTCATAGGCCTCAAAGTCCATCCCAAGCCTCTTCATATGCTCAAGGAACTCCTCTTTCCTCTCTGACAAGCTGACATAAAGCCCCGGCTCCCCCCTCACAAGCCCAGCGTAGATGAACTGGGCAGCCAGCGTAGTCTTCCCAGACCCCGGATTACCCGCCACCACAACCACAGCCCCCTCTGGATAACCCCCCAGAACCTCATTAAGCTCGGCCACGCCTGTTGACAGCAGCCTCCTCTCGCCACCACCCCCACGCCTCACGCTCTCCCATTCATAAGGCACCTAGCTACCCCTCCTTAAAAGTAACCCAGAGAGGCGCTACCCTTAAATCTCGTCCAGGAATTAGATAGACGCCGCGGTAGCTCAGCGGGAGAGCGCCCGGCTGAAGCGCCGGGTGCTCGGCCCGCTGAAGGCCGAGCGCGGCACAGGCACCGGGAGACGAGGCCCGGGGACACCCGGCCCGACCGAAGTCCCGGGTTCAAATCCCGGCCGCGGCACCACCCCCGCCTTCTCACATTTTACGTCCCATCAGTGCAAGCACTCACAATACAATCATTACTGTTAAGGAAGATGGAGTTTAACGTAGACTATGCATATGTGCGCACGGGTGATTGTTAGGAGATATGCCACTGGTTCATGGCTTAATGTTTAAATACTTGGTGAGGGCCTCTCCTGTTGGCACCGGGCCGGCCATAGGGTGGCTGGCCACGCCCGGTCTCGTCAGACCCCGGAAGCTAAGCAGCCACCCGCCGTGGGGAGTACTGGGGTCTGCGGCCCCGGGAAACCCCGGTGCTGGCCCGGTGCCCCCCTCCTTTTATAGTAAAAGTAGCCTTGCATGGACTCCATACACCCTCCCCCTGGGAGAGGCCCGCGTAGATAAATTGGAATTCATAACTCACATACGACAAATTTTCAGAAGCGTTCCAGCGCTTTAATCAGCATTAATTGGGTGCGTAACTTTTTTCTCTCGCGCCAGCCTTATAGCGTGAGGAGCTGGGTCTGTATAGGGCTAATACTTATGGCTGTGACTAGCCTGGTTATAACTGCATCGGGTGATCCCTGTGCTAGCAGGTCGTGCAGCAAGTGCTCGCCAGCGCTGGGGCCGCCGTCCTGCGGCTCGGGGTCTGTCGATGGGTGTTGGGAGGAGGGGAGCCCTTATTTGTATGAGGAGTTCCACACCTTCGGCGTGCACTACGTATACACCTTCTGGTACGTCTTCAAGGGGTATAGGATGATAAATGGGTATGGCGTCCCCTGGTACGACGATAGGGGAGGCAGGACTGGCTATACAGAGAGCTACAGCGCGTCTAAGGTGCACCACGAATACGTGCACTACGCAGTCACTAAGTGGCAGGCGGCAACTCAGTATGAGGTTACTTTCGATCCGCCAGCCTGGGGATGTAGTGTGACTGTGGGGGCGGGTGGTTGGGCGTGAGGGCACACTTGCTAGTAATTATTGCCTTAGCTGCTGCGGCGCTGGCCCTAGCATCCTGGCTGTCTAGCTTTAGTGCTCCCCAGCCGAGCGCGGCCCAGGCCAAGAGCGGGGCGCCCGGCGCAACGCGGCTGGAGGAAGAAGCGCAGCCGCCTGGCAAGCCCCCCTACTCGGAGCTGCTGGAGGTCGAGTGCCCACCCCCGGACCCGAGCGGGGTTGAGAGGCTCAGGCTGATCTATCGGATCGACGAGGTGATCTACGACTACGGCGGAGCAGAGCTGTGGGCCAAGCCGGGCAAGGCGAACGTAAGCCTAGTCGTCGACGTAGTGAGAATCGAGAAGGGCTTCAAGGTCACGTTCACGCTCAAGATAGCTGGTGAGGCCCTCTACCTCACCAACATGAGCGTGGGGCCGGTGAACGTGACTAGAAGCGTGACGCTGCTGTACGCGCCCGGAGAGAGCTACCACCTGCCGGGCGGCGGTGAGCTAGGCCAAGTGTTCCCTCTCTTCACAGGGGGCGATGAGCTGGTGCTGGACATGCTGTGGGCCAGGCCGGGCGAGAGGTTCTCGAACAGCGTTAGGAGACCCGTTAGGCTGAGGGGCAGCCTCACGAGCGTGTGGGACTTGGAGAGAGACGTGGCGGTAGGCCGCATGCCGTCAGGCTCCTACCTAGTGTGTAACCTCAGTGATGAGAGGTGCGTCGAGTACATGAACGGCACAGTGCTTAAGAGGCTCACGCTAAGGGGGCTCGCGGACAACGCCAGGCTGTACAGGGCCCTTAGGCGCTTGAGGGGGTGCGGGGTTCTCATCGTAAAGTGGTACGTGAACTGGGAGGTGCCAGGTGGCGCGTACGTGCATATGGAGGTTACTAGAGGCGTGCCTCTCGATCTGCGGCTCCCTGCTGCTCCGGTAATCCTCGAGGAGACTGAGGTGACGTGGCAGGGCGAGAAGGTGGAGGAGTTGGCCGCTTGGCCTCTGGCGGAGCTCCTGGGCATCAGGAATGAGGAGGTTTACATGAGACTGGTAGACGTGTATGTAAAGGAGTAACGATTTAGGATGCAGTCTTCTCGCTCAGCTCATCGAGCATGCTCTGTGGTATACAACGGCTCATAAAGTTTAAGATTTTTAGCCTCTCCCTCATAGAACAGTGAAGGCTGGGCCCCTATTGAAACGTAAGTTATTTAATCAGGTGGTGTAAGGCTTTGACGAGTTGGCCGGGGTGGCTAACAAACCTTATTAAGATTCGCCTTTTCTAAATTTTGGAATTCAGGTTGGATGGTGCTTCCAGATGGCTAGAAGAAGGTGCGTAGAGTGCGTGTATTACTTGAAGAGGTCGAGGTACTGTATACTCCTGGGCAGGAGGGTTGAGGATCCAGAGCACCCTCCCTGCCTTAAGCAGAGGGAGGAGAAGGCTGAGAAGCCGGAGCCGCGCGCCAAGGCTATGGCTAAGCCCGTGGCAGCTGATGGGCCTCAGGCCTCGCAGGCTAGGGCAGTTGCTCAGCAGGCTGCTGTAGCTAAGCCGTCTGAGGCGCCGCCGCGAGTGATGGCTGAGGCGCTAGGGTTTAGCTACGCGCCGACTGGGATTAGGGAGCTGGATGAGGCGCTTGGAGGAGGCTTCATCAGGGGCAAGACTTACCTGGTGGCTGGGGAGACGGGGGCTGGCAAGACGATATTCTCCCTTCAGTTCCTGTTGACGGGCGCTGTCTACTACGATGAGCCGGGGGTCTACGTGGCCATCGACGAGCCAGCTGACCAGCTGCTCAGGGGTTTGCGCAGGTTCGGGTGGGATGTCACGCCACTGATCAAGGAGGGTAAGCTGGTCTTCCTGGACATGAGAACGCACTTCAGCAAGATCTACATGAGGGATGAGAGGAGGAAGATAGAGCCGAAGTACGTGATAGAGTCCATCCTCAGAGCGGCTAAGAAGGCCAAGGCGAGGCGCCTAGTGATAGACCCCGTGGCCCCCTTGATCTATGGCGGCACGCCGGACGACGTACTGTACGTGAGGGAGTTCCTGAGGGAGATGGTGTTCGCGATCGAGCGGGTTGGATCGCTGACCACCGTGATGACGAGCGAGATACCCACCGGGAGTAAGAAGCTCAGCAGGTTTGGTGTTGAGGAGTTCCTGGCGTCTGGGATCATAGTCCTTGGGATGGAGGAGGTAGGGGGCGAGATCCTGAGGGTGATGTATGTGCGCAAGGCTAGGTGGGCGCCTGCCAAGCCCGTGAAGTTCGTCTTCGATATAGAGCCGGGGAGGGGGATAGTGGTCAAGGGCCTGCTCAGAGATTTCGTCTAGCTCTCCTCTGCGCGGCCTGCTCAATCGCGCTTATAACCGCCCTCAGCCTCACGTACACATCATCGGCTTCCTCTACTAAAGTCCCCGTCACTATTATGTCAGCCCCGGCCTCGACAGCCCGCCTAGCCAGCTCTGGAGTCCTTATGCCGCCCCCAGTGATTATGGGGATCTCCACATTCTCGTCAACAGCTCGAATGAGTGTTGG